>Ga0315293_10001684_pt1 | contig 21443 bp, 14 predicted proteins | sample YL17G13_20_MG_FD_203071 | JGI IMG/M metagenome (GOLD analysis project Ga0315293, IMG submission 203071) | Sediment microbial communities from Yellowstone Lake, YNP, Wyoming, USA - YL17G13_20 | ecosystem: Environmental > Aquatic > Freshwater > Lake > Sediment | place: USA: Wyoming | collected... | reverse complement strand
TAAAGGAGATGGTGTTTATACTACAGATAAAGGTAATTTAGTAAATATAATTTATAAGGGTCTTGTAAAACTTCAGGGAAATAAAGTTGTTGGAAATAATATTTCTTACACTAAAGACAAATTTGCAAAAGCTGAAGGATTTGGTACATGGGCTAACTTTCAAAAAAATGCTAAATATGCAGGTAAAACATTAATGGATGGGGGTAGTGTTCATCTTTATAATATTACTACTACTCAAGCAACTACTACTAAATCTCAAATTAATCAAAATAAACCCGATGGCTTACCTGCAATAGATATGACATCAGAAACTTGTTAAAAATATGCCTTGTAAAATAGAAATAAGAAAAAAAATAGAAAAGTCAGTAGAACAATTAACTGATTCTACTTCAGCTTTCAATCTTAAAACAGCTAATAAAAAAGCTAATGAAGTAAATAAACTATTTAAGCATAAAGTAGTAGAGTTTGTGAGTGTAGGAGATGTTATAGATAGAAGTATATTTATTCCTGAATCTCTTATACAAATATACTTTGACAGTGAGCTTGAAATAGAAAAACAAATAGCAGCTAGATTGTTAAAAGAAGAAGAAGAGAAAGAAAGAAAGTATGTAGAGAGTAAAAAGGAAGAGTGGGAAGAGAATAGAGAGTATTTTGAAAATGATGAACCTTTTACAAGAGCTTCTGATGCTAATACACAGGATACTTTGTTTGGTTTAGATGAAGAAAATAAAAATTTAGAATTTAATATAACTACTTTAAATGCAGTTTCTAATTTTCTTCAAAACATAGGGGTTGAAAAAACATTTATACCTAGTTTTTTAAACAGAGATGGAAGTATAATAAAAGGTGCTATTGCAGCTGCTAATTTTATAAAAGGAACTATAGATATATCTGAAAATGAAAGAACAAACATATTAAATGATTCTAGTTTAACTGATAAAGAAAAAAGTGTAAAAATTTCTCAATTTTGGAAAAAAGTAGATAGTAAACTTCCTGAAGAAGCTTCTCATTTTTGGTATAGACTATTAAATAAAAATTCAGAACTTAAAAAAGCTCTTTGGTTGTCTTCTCAAACAGCTGAAAAAAATAATGAATTATATAAGACTAAGTACGGTAAATTACAAGGTATTAATACTCCAGAAGATTTAACAGAAGAGTCTATTGGACAACTTATAGCAGAAGCTATAAAAAGAATAGAGGAAAAAAATGCAAATGCTTCTGATTACTCTTTCTTTAAAAAATTCTTAGAATGGATTAATAGTGTTATTGACATATTTAATAGTACAGAACAAGATCCTTTTGAAATAGCTGCAATGAAAATTCTTTCTTCTGATATGTCAGATTTAATGACTTGGGAAGAATATAGTAAGTTAAATAATATAGTAAACTTTGCTGATGTATTAACTAATCAATCTGTAGCCCCTATTGATTATACTATTATATCTGATTTGGGTTACCCTACAGTAGATTTAGATGGAGAATATTATTGGGTTGGTTTATCTGGAGATAGAACTAAAAATAGCAGTTATTTTAAAACACAAGAAGAACTTGATATTTGGGTATTAACTAATATTAAAGAGCATGATCAAAGACAAAAAGAAATTTTAAACGAAGTAAGAGATAATCAAGAATTTTTTGATAGACTACTAAATAAATCTTTTAGAAAAAAATCTAGATTTTTACCAAAAACTCTTAGAAAATATTTTGAAATAATTGATACTCAAAATCTTAGTCCTTTAAGAGAATGGAATATATCTAAAGAATTACAACAAATAACTAAAAAACTATCAGAAGAAGAAAAAAAACAATTAATAGAAACTAATGGTTATACTAATATTGCTCCAACTTTAAAAGTATTGCCTGATTTATTAAAAAAATATAAAAAAAATCCTATTGTATTATCTGAACCTATTAAAATAGATAGTGCTAAAAAACAAGAATTTTCTATTCTTAATGGTATTAAAGAAATGATTAAATTAGAAAATCCTTCTTTAAAATCTATTACAGCAGAGCAATTTGTGGCTGAAGCTCATAATTGGTTAAAAACCAATTATTTATTAGGGTTTGCTAATGAAAATTCGTATCTGTCTTATAGAACTGACCAGACTTTTGTTTATGCTGATGGGCTGTCGGGATTTAGAGTAGCTACTACTCCAGAAGAAGAAGCTGAAATGAGGCAACAAGATATAGATATAGCTAATCTTACGGAAGAAGAAATTATGAATATGCCTGTTGCTGAAAGACAGCGTATAGCAGGTATAGTAGGATTAACTAAACAAAACCCTGAGGTATATCATAATAAAGTGTCCTTAAGATTTAATGATATGTATCATTTAAAATCAGGTCATTTTAGTAAATCTCCTTCTGCTTGGGGGAATCTTACTTATTTTTACACAGGAAAAAATAAATGGAAAGATGCTGTATTACTACATGAAATACAAAATGATAACATAGAATTTCTTAGAAATTATAAAAATGAACAAGTAGATTTAGAAACTTCATTAGGCAGATATTTACAACAACTTAATACAAACCTAATTGGTAATATTGAACAAATAGAATCTGGTGGTAAAAGAATACAAAAATACTACGAGTTTATTCAACCTAAACAATACATAAAGTTAAATAATAAACTGCACCCATTACTTGATTTGCCTGTAGAACAAGGGTTAAATAATTTAAAGCAAAGTTTAAATGAAAACATACAATTATATAAATCAGATTCTAGTAATAACCCAGAAACAGCACAAGATAAACTAGATAAAGCTTACTCTGAAAGAAGAAAATTTATAGATTTACAAAATAAAGGGGGTATTAAATCTTTACTTACTAAAGAACAATTAGCTGAATTAAGTTATTTATTAAAACAATTAAATACAGAAGAAATAGAAGCTGACACATGGAATAATGAAGACAATACTTATTACCCTGATCTACGTGTAAGAAATTTAGAAGAAAAAAAAGAAGAATTTAATAAAAGGTCTTCTGTAATAGTATCTGAAATAAATGCTAAGCTTGGAAAAATGTATGGAAAAGAGTTTCCTAATATTGCTTTATTTGCTCTAACAAAAGCAAGAACTAAAACTCAAATAAGAAACTATGAAAGAAGAAGTGATATTTTAAATGAAAATGTTAATTCTTTGTTAGCTGTTAATGAAATTAATATAAATAAAAACCTTTCTAGAAATATAGAATTTGCAAAAAAAGATTTTATTCGTGCTAGAAATGCTTTTGTTGGTAATAATTTTAATGAAAAATTAGTTAAAATAACTCAAAAACAGTACAATAAACTTATTGAAAACTATAAATATAATGAAGATCTATTAAAAAAACTTATTGATGAACAAGCACAAAAAGATCTTAAAAAAGAAAGTGTAGACATTTCTAAATTATCTGATGCTGAAATTATTAAAGATATTACTGGACAATTTGAAGAACCTAGTGAAATAGATGGTACAGCAGGTAGAGGGTTTAAGTATAAAAATATGTATCTTTCTTTAGCATCTACAACAAAAGAAGAGGCTGTTCAAGAAATTAGAGATAGAATTAATCCAGATAAGCAAAAAAGTGCACAACAATATAATTATGATTATTTAAAAAAATCAGCTCTTGATAAGAAAGAAGAACTAGAGAAGGATTATGGTAAAATAGAAGAAGAAGTAAAACAAACTCTTGAAGTAGAGATGAACTATTTTACTCCTTTAGTTACTGAGTTATTGAGAAGGCATATTGATCAATATGGTAAAGAAGTGCCTATGTATTTTAGTGGTTATAATATCACTAAACTCACACAAGGTAACGATAGAACTGCAATGATTTATGCAGGTAAAGATGAAGTTAATATTGTTGATAAGGGTGGTTTTAAATTTAATGATATAGAATATTTTATTTATGGAAATTCAAATGGGCTTGAATATACTAAGAGAGAAGAAAATATAAATGAACTTTTAACTAAAGAAGAATATGAAAAAGTTTATCAACAAGCTTCTGAAAGAAGAGCCAAAGAAATAAAATATACTGCTGCCATAGAATTAGGGCTTTTAGAAGACAATGTTAAATTACCTGACACAACTCCTGATAAAGAGTTAGAAGAGGGTATTAAAAAACTTAATGACTTTAAAAAGATACCAAAATCTGACCCTAGAAGTAAATATAATTATAAATCTAATTTAGATGTAGCTATAGAGCTTATAATGCGTTTATCTAACAATAAACCTATTGAAACAGGTAAGATTTATAATGATATGTCTCAGATAAGTGGAGTTAAATTAATATGGCAAGATAAAATAGATGGACTTAAAAATAATGCAGGAGGGTATTTAGTAGATCTTAGTAACTATAACTATGATGCACCTATACTATTTGGACTAGATTTAAATGAAGAAAAACCTATCAAACCAGGAGTACAAGAACTATTTGAAAGTGATAGTAATCTTGCTAATAAAGTATATGAAGCTTTAGGGTTTAGTAAAACAGAAAATTTATTAAAATTAATATCAGATAAATATAATATTACTCAAAAGAAATTATCAGATAAAGATTATAATTATTTAGCAGGAAGTGGAAATGCTCAATACAGACCTTTAGAAAATTTTATATTTCTAAAAGAAAGTTTAAAAGATGATTCATTTATTTTACATGAGTTAGTTCATGCTATTGTGCATAATAATTTTAATGTAAAACAAAAAGGACAATTAGAAAAAACTAATTTAGGTATTAATTTAAAAGACATTAAAGATAAAAGTTTTGAAATATTTAAAAAAGAAAAACAAAATTACTCTAAAGAAGTAGCACAACATATAGAAAATATATTTGATACTATCAATAAAGCAGGAATTGAAGAATTTTTAACTTATGGCTTATCAAATCCTATTTTTAATAAATTTCTTAATGATACTAAATCTAAAATTAGTGATTCTTTATTGTTAATAGAAAGAGATTTAACTATTTGGGAAAATATAAATCCTAACTATAACAAAACAAGTTTATTAGGAGAATTACATTTTAGACTATCACAAAGTGCAAATATACCTAAACTTAATCAAATAACCCCACAACAAAAACAACAAGCATTACAATCTTATTCTCAATATTTAGAGTCACTAAACAAACTTAATACTAATCCCATATTACAAGGTAATCAAAAAGAACAAGTAAAGAAATTTGCTGAACTTCAAGAAAGACTTAATAATAAAGAGTTTTTAGAAGGTGCTAAAGGTGCTTATGAATCTACATCTGCTCTACAACAATATGGTACACAAAAAGAATATAATGATTACATAGCAAGAGTGTCATTAGGTATTATTAAAAACCCTTCAAATGGTGGGTATAATTATACTAGTAAAGTAAAAGATATTGTTTATCATGGTGCTAGAAGTAAATTCGATAAGTTTGATTTCAATTTTAAAAGAAACTTTGACAATCCGCAAAACCCAGACTCAGGAATGTTTTTTGTGTATGTAGAAAATGAAGCCAGAATGTATGGAAGACATCTTGTAAGAGCTGTTATAAATGCTAAAAATATAAAACAATTAACTGATGGGTTATATGGAGATATAGCTAAAAAATATAAAAATGAATTTGATGCTGTAGAAGGAGATGAACCTGAATCTGGAGATATAAACATTGTTGTATTTGAACCAGAACAAATTCATATATTAGGAAGTAAACAAGATATAAAAGGATTTAAAGAGTTTGTAGGTGAATCAACACAAACAGTTGAAAGTTACAGAGCTCAAGAACAAGCAGAGTTAAGCCAAAGAATACCTAACATAGAAAATTACAAAGTAAATGGTAAAGTAGACAAAAGCTTAATTACAGATGAAAATGACTTAGAAACTTACAATGAAATTTATAATAAATATGATGCATTAATTACTCCATTATTAGAAGCTTCAGAAGAAAGTGAAGAAAATACAGATAACTTAGAAGAGTTACTTGATAATGAAAAATTAGATTTTCAAGATGCAATATTAATAGACTTAATTAATAAAGTTGCACCAAATCAAGAATCTTTACCAACTACAGAAGAAGTGGTAGAAGAACTACCTTCACAACAATCAATAGACAGTCAAAAACAAAACAATTCCTATTCAGACTTAGTGTCAACTATTAAAGGCCTAATGAACACTTTAGGTATAAAGATAGTTAAAGCAGAAGCAATCTACTTAAAACAACAAGAAATTAATGCTTTATACAATAAACTAGCTTCAAGTAAAAGTGATGCAGAGAAACAAAGTATTCAAAAACAAATAGATGAATTAAAAAGAGAGGGAGTAAGGAAAAATGTATTAGGTTTAGCTGACACCTTAAATGGAGTTATAAACTTAGCTTTATCTGAAAATAATATAGATGAAAGTGAGTTTGCTTTAAATGAAGAAATGTTACACTTTATAGTAGATATTATAGAGCAAAAGTACCCAGACTTATATAAAGAATTATTACAAAAAGTTGGTACTTATAACCTATACAATCAAATGTATGATGTATATGCTTCTCAAAAAGAGTATCAAAATGAAGATGGTTCTGTAAATGTAAATAAAATTAAGAAAGAAGCTGTAGCAAAAGTACTTAATGATTTTTTAAGTAATCCTGAATACTCTGAAGAAGACTACCAATTAAGTAAAACTCAAAATTTATGGAATAAAATAAAAGATACTTTAAAAAGCTTCTTTGAAGAAAAATCCAATAATGTAGCTGCTAATAACTTTAGATTTACTTTAGATAAGTTATTAAATGATCCTAATTTTATTACTAAAGAAGATGCAAAACTATTATCTGGAGAAGAGTTTTTTGGAATAATGGGGACTATTTCATCTTGGGCAGGAAATAAAATGATGGGTAAAGAATCTGCTTTTAATATAAAGAAATTTGTGTCTGCCGCAGAGTTTGTAAAAAATATATTAGAAATAAAAAAGAATGTTAGTAAAACTTATGTAGATAAAGACACTGGTAAAATTACATCTCCTACAGAACCTAATTCTATTGAAAGATATGCAGTAAAGACTCTTGAAGGAATAGTAATTGTTAGATCAAGGGTATCTGATTTTGTAACTAAGTTTTTAGAAAAAATATTTCCTAATAGTTCTTCTAAAAATAATAAAGAATTAGAGTTAGCTTCAGAAAGAGGTGTTATTATACATAATATCTTTCAACTTATTTTTGCTAAATATGTAGATCCAGCTACGGGTATTGTAAGAAAACAACCTATTAATTCTTCTCCTCAACTAGAAACTTATGAAAAAAAGTATGCTAAAGATGGTGAATTAAGTATGCCTGAAAAAATAGATAAATATGTAAAAGAGTTAATTGCTTTATATCCAAACTCTTACTTTTTAACTGAGGTTCCTATTTTTAATAAAAGTTTAACTGTAGGAGGTACTCTAGATTTAATGATAGTTGAGCCTAATAAAAAAGTACATGTTTATGACTGGAAAACTAAAAAAGCAGATGTACATAAAGGTCAAGGTATTATTCAAAAAAGAGAAAAAATAGATCCTTGGAATATAAAATCTTGGAGAATTCAGTTAGATTCTTATATGGATATTTTAAAAAATAATTATGGTGTAGAATCTTTTGGTAAAGTCAGAATGATTCCAATTATGACTGAATTTGAAACTAATGGAACAACTATTAGCAACATTAATATAGGTTCTGAAAGTAATCCAGATGTTAGACAAAGACAGTTATTAGCAGTTCCTTCTAAACAAGAATTAACCGGTCTTTCCGAAACAGATAAATTAATTAAAGCTAATTATGGATTAGCTGAAAAACTACAGACTAAAGCTAATAAAGTTTCAGATATAAGTGAAAAAGAAAAATTAAGATTACAATCTTCTGTATTAGAAGACTTAGCTATTGATTTACAAGTTGGTAAAGGCATTCAGTCTTTAGTCAATAAGTTAGAACAAATTTTAAAAATACATAATGACATTATTGAAAAAAATAGAAATGGAGAAATAAAAGGTTCAGATCTACCTATAATTGCAAGTGCTATTGTAGATTTAAGTATATATGCTTCAGATAGTAGGTTAATTAATGTTTCCGAAGAGTTATTTAGTAGATTTTCAGATTTAACAGATTTACAAAAAGAAACAAAAAAAGAATTAGAAAATCTTAGTATCCAAGTTTCTAGTAAAATTGAAGAGTTAAAAAAAGTTTTAATTAATTCTGCTGAAATATTTGGTAATGATCAAAATGTTTATGACATAAATAAAATAGAAAATGAAATAGAAAATTCTCCTGGAATTCTTGGTTTTTCTAATATTCTTGCACAAAAAAACTCAATATACCAACTAAACTTTAAAACAGGACAACTATTTTCTAACTTAGTAAGAGGGGTTCAAAATCAAATTGAAAGAGAAAGGTCAGATGTTAGAAGGACTTTAGAAAAAATTAAAGTAGACTATTTAAAAGACTTTGGAGGAATATTTAAATCTGATGAATCAGTTTTTTCTATTTTATTTAGATATCCAACTGAAGAAGAAATTAAGGAGGGGGCTATTGATGGTCCAAAATTAGTAGCTAAAATAGATAAAAAATTCTATGCTAGTTTAAAAGAACAAAAAGAAAAGTTTGTAAATTTAGTTAATGCTAGTATAAAACTTAAAAAAGATTTTACTAAAACCGCTGGTTACACAGAATTAGTTAAATGGCTAGAAGATAATACTGATTTTGAAGCTTGGAGAAAAAATTATATTGAAAGAAAAGAAAAGCAAAAAAACTTATTAGAAACTCAATATTCTTATATTGTAGATGAGTATGAAAGAAATTACACTATAGAACAAGCATTAAACTCTTGGGAATATAGATATAATATTTTAAAAAGCCCTGCAGCTTTAAATAGTAATAATATATCTGCTTTTATAAATGAAGATAAATGGCTAAGTGCAGATTATAAAAAGATAAAAAGTTTTCCTTCTGCTTTAGCTGCTTATAATGCTTTTAGAGAAATTATGTTTAATGCTAGAAGAGTAGGTTATATCCAAGATCTTTCTCAAATTAGTGAAATACCTACTAATATAACTACTAAAAATAAGTTAGCTTATTACTATTCATTAGTAAAATTACACGGAAGTCTTAAGTATTTATACTTTAACAGTATTCCAGAAGTATTAAATAATATGCTATTAAAACCTCTTGAAAGTAATCTAGCTTTAGATGATATTAAAAATGGTTTTAATAACATAAACCCAGTTACTCAAGAAGAAGAACTTGAATTACCTATATACATGTTAAGAGATTTTAATGCTCAAGTAGGTAAAGACGGTAGATTAAAATCTTTAAAAGATTTAGATTTATTTAAAGTTTACGAAGAATTAGCTTTTCACGTTATTAATTTTCAAAATTTAAGTGCAACTGAAGAATTAGCAGATGCATTAATAATGGTTGAACAAGGTAAAACTCTTGAAAAACAAATGAATGCTCAGGGCAATACTAATGAAAAAAATATAAAAAATAAAGAAACTAAGACAAGAGAAGATATTTTAAAACATGCTAAAAACTTTATTTATTACAATAAAACAAAAGAAAAAGACAAAACAACTGTATTTAATTTTTCTAGAAATAAACTTATTGAATATTGGAAAGCATTTACAGCTTCATTATACTTAGGTTTTAATCATGCTTTGGCTTTTAAAGCTTTTACTGCATCCACTCTTAGTACAATTAGTAATGCTGGGTACACTTATTCAAAAAGAGATGTATTATTTTCTCCTTTGCGTAGGGCATTAACTTCTAATTTAATAGAAAAATCCTTTAATTACCATGTTTCTTCTTCTAATTTACATGAAAATAGATTAAAAAATAATAATTATGCTAAAAGAGCAGCTGTATTTGGAAAAGAATATCTTTTAAATTCATTGACTGTAGTAGATTATGAAGTTCAAAAAAATATTTTTTATGCTATTTTACCTAATTTTACTATAATAGAAGAGAATGGAGTTAAAAAAATAGTAAATATAGATAAATACGTAGATGATAAGTATCCTGATATCTTTAAAGAAACACCAGAAAAAAGAAAAGAAATTTTTAAAAAGAAAAATGAAGAGAAAGAAAAACTTAGAAAAAATAATTTAAGTATTCAACTTGAAGAAAAAGCTAAAAAAGAAGCTAAAGAAGGTCACATATCCTTAGATCTTAGTGATATAGATGCTAAATCTATTGATTCATTTACAAATAAAATACAAGAAGAGTCTAAAAGAATCTTAGGTAATATGTCTGATAAAGATATTTATTTATGGAAAACAGGCAACTTAATGAGTTTAATAACTCAGTTTAAAGGATTTGCTTTTAAGATAGTTGATGTTAGATATGGAGGTATAAAATATAATTCTGCTTTAGAAAGATGGACTTATGGTAAGTATAGAGCTTTAGGTAATTTTTTATCAAGTAATCAACAAATTATAGATGAAAATAACCAAGAAGTTTTAAAAACAAAATTAGCTATTGGATCTTCTATTATAAGATTTTTAACAATTGCAGCTCCATTTCTTAATATTAAAGAAAATGAACAAATAATACAAGTTTTAAAAATTAAGTATCTACAGTATGCAACAGATGCTAAAAATAAAAATGAAACTGTAATGTCAGAAAAAGAATATATGGACATGTATCTTACAGAATTAACATCTGCTAAAAATGAACTTTATGTACTTTCAGTTTTTATAGGTTTACTTGCTTTTGGTGGAGGAGATGAGGACAAAGATGACCCATTTTGGTTAAAATACATTAAGAATATTATTAAAGGTTCTCAAAAAGAGTTACTTTTTACAGCTTCGCCTAAACAGTTGAGCAGTATGGTTGTTATGGGTTTTCCTGGACTTGGTTCTTTGACAGCAGTATTTAATGCTATTTCATTTCAATTTGGTAATGTAATAGAATTTAATGATGATTGGACTAGCGGTTTTGTAAAAGTTGATCCATTTAAATACACTGTTGGAGAAAGATTATCTCCAATTATTAAAGCTACTCCATTTGTTAGACCTACTTCAGCTTTATTAGCTCAATATAGTGCAGATTGGAGAAAATTCTTAGATGTAGATAAGAAAAGTAGATCTTTAGTAAAAAATAGAATTAAATAAATTTGGTTATTTAATTAATGTTTATTATATTTGCACATAATAAAATTATAAAATGGAAAATACAGAAAAAGTGTACATTGGAGCTGACGTAGACCCAAATGCAAAAATTGAAATTACAAGGTCTGAATTCTTAGCAATTAAAGAATTTATTACCCCTTTTCAAATGATGGTAGCCTTATTTAACAACCTAGAACAAGGTATGTTTGCTAAAGGTATTATTAAACCTTTTACTAAGGAAGAATTAGATGAAAATGGTAAACTTCTAGAAGGATTTTGGTCTACAGAAAAATCTAAAGAAAAACCTAAGAAAGCAAAACCTGTTGATAAGGATCTATTAAAATAACCTCCTTTTTGTTTTTTATAAAAAAAGCCATTTCTTAATTGAAATGGCTTTTTGTTTATTTAATCTTTACTAATGGATTTCCTACATAAGTTCCAGGTTCATCTATATCTTTTCTAACTAGACTACCTGCCCCTATAATTACATTGTCACATATACTTAACCTTTCTATTATAATAGCTCCAGCACCAATCATACAGTACTTACCTATCTTTATTTCTCCACATACACAAGCATTTGGATTTATAGTAGTATAATCTCCTATTTCAGTATGATGTCCTATACTAGCATTTCTATTTACAGTTACAAAGTTACCTAACTTAGAATAACTTGCTATAGAAACAAAACTATTGATAATCAAACCATTACCTAATGTACAAGTCTTAGATATAGAGGTGTTCTTATGAATACAATTGATGAATTTATCATCTTTTATATTTTCATAGAGCTCTCTTATCTTTTTTTTGTTTTCAGGCTTAGTTACACCTAAGACAAAGTTCTTTTGACTTTTAGGGAGAGTTTTTTTCTCTATAAATATTGTACTTTTAGTCTTATAAGGTAATTTATCAGGTATATTTAGATTGTTAATTACAACTACCATCTCTGGATTGACATTATCTAATACCATTGTTATTACTGGCTCACTTTTTCCTAATATTGTAACCATTGTTTAAATTCTTTAGGTGTTACTAATTCAAAGTTACAAGACTTATGTAGAGTATCTAATAACTCTATATTCTTTACTTTATTTCCTTTAGAGTCATAAAAGTTATCTTCTAGACCTACTCTCCAACCATCATTCCTAACATTATAGTTTATAACAGAGTTTTGAGTTTTACCTATACCTCCAAAACACATCTTAGATGTATGAGGTTTTAGTTTAACTAAATAGTCTATTACATCTACATCAAATTGAGCATTAAATAAGTTACCAAATATCATGTTAATGTAATAAGGTTTTTTTAGTATTCCCTTAGAAATCAAGTAGTTAGCGTAATTTAACATACCTGAATCAAAACATTCTATTTCAGGTACTATATTTAACTTATTCATTCTTTCTGCTAACTTAACAATCATCTCTGGAGTGTTTATATTTACTCCTGTAGGATAATTCCAACTACCCATAGTTAATGAACCCATATCTGGCTTTAATTCTAAAACTTCAGATCTTTTTTCAAATTCATTAAAATGTCTACCAGTTAGTGACGTACAAATTGCTAAGTCAGGACAATGTCTTCTTATACCTTCTATAATAGGTCTATAATGTTCTGCTTTGTAGGTATTGTTTAAGTCTTTATCTCTTGCATGAATATGCACTAAGGTAATTAGCTTCTTTTCAAAGACTTGACAAACTTCTTCTACTATCTCATTAGGCTCTAAAGGAGCTAAACTATTTTCTCTTGTTGTGTTAGTTCCTGTAGGTGTAAAATTTACTATTTTTTTCATTATCTTAGTGTATTATAGTTTGAAATAACTTCTTTAAGGAGAATTGTATTTTGTCTTTTGAATAATTTAAAACAATTATTCCAAAAAATATAGTCTCTTGGGCCAGATGAACCTTTACTCCATTTAATAGTTTCTAGTGCTGTAGTATGACATAATACATTACCACTATCTATTTTTCCTGGAGATGGGTAAATGGTTTCTAATCTAAAGTTATTGTTGTGACCATTTTGTTGACCTATAACCATACCTTTAAAGTCTGTATCTTTGTATTTTAGGTATACTTCATACATATGGTCATGAAAAGTATTATCATCATCTAAAAGACAAAACCAGCCCTCTTTCATTTTATTAAAAGATGTATTCCTTTTAACTATAAAGTCATCGTCTTTACAATCAATATCATAAAGTATTACTCTTTTATCTTCCCATATTTTAGATTCTGGAGTCTTTCTTGACTTTACTTTAGATATATGCCAAGTAATATCTTCATGCTTAGGTATAGACTCATAAACTTTATCTAGATTTTCGTATCTATATAGTATTGTTTGTATGTGTAACATCTTTAATTTTACATTGATCGTTATGGTTAATAAAATCTTGCATAGTTCTTTCTCTAATTACTTTGTCACCAGTTCCTCTTTCAATTTTAATTTTAAATTCAGATTCAGATCTAGTCCATATATGTTTTATCCATATATTTTTAGATGTATGTATATTCCAAGCCCCTTTTACTTTATTTCCTAATTCATCTATACAAATTCCAGTTATTATTGAATTATGTGGGTTTTTAAATTCTATTACTTTTTTAGGATTTACTAAAGATTTAACATGTATGTTTTCATGGTAATATATATAATCTGTCATTGGTGTTTTATTTGTAAAGTATGGTTTTGGTTGACCATACATTCTCCAAGACAATACTAATGCATCAAAACTCATAGAAATTGATTGTAAACAATCTTTTATGTTACTATAACCATTTAACATTATAAATTCATCTGTATCTATAAATGCTATATAGTTATAATTAGAATTATTTATACAGCAATCTTTATAAGCTCTACATTGTGATGCATGTATATTATCTGTCCATAGTTTAACAGTTACATCTTTAGAATCATCTTTAACAGGTTCTTTACTTTCATTATCATAAATAAAAAAATGATCTATACCTATAGACCTATGATAATCTATCCATTCTTGTAAGTATTCATTTTCATCTTTTATTATTAAACAAATAGCTATTTTCATTTATGTGGATTTATTTTAAAAATTTTATTTTCTCTTAGACTACTCCATTCTCCATTAATAATTAAAGATTTAGTTCCTAATGTATATGGAAAACTTAATTGATCTCTAAAACTTCCTCTGCATATTTCAGCAAACCATTGACAGTTTAACTGATTAATAGTTTGAGTATTTTTTCTTAAAATCATTCCACAAGAAGCTAAAGCCCCTTCTTTGTCTTTATGGTATTCTAAATTACTCTTAGAGTCTAATTTTGCACAAGCTATGATTTCTTCATTAATTGTAGTTCTTACAGGATGATTTACTAATAAACATTCAAAATCTCCCATCATTTCAATTAACTCTAAAGGGTTTACTTTAAGTACAATATTAGCATCTATCCAAAGAGAATAGTCATGTTGTTCTAAATATAATTGTGGAAGTATTTTTGTTATTTTAGCATTTAAGTTGTTTGATTTAAAATTAGTATTGCCCTGAACATAAATTCTTTCATCTTGAACAGGAATATCATAATCTCCTACTAAACAACTGTATTTTATTATTTTAATCATTACATTTGTTTTATAAACTATTTACTGTTATATTATTATTATTTTCTATCCAAACTGAAAATAGTCTTTCTATTACAAAAGTGTGGTAAGTGTAATGTTCTAACCCGGTATACTTTTTTAAGTCTTCTTTACTTAAACCTGCAGGGTAATTAGCATTATTAAAAACCTTTGACACTAAATACTCATCTGTTTCTAAAAGTTCTACAGCTGGTTTAAGTATTTCATTTACATACTTAACGTATATATCCTTTTTAGCGATAAAATAATTAGAATGTATAGGAATAGTAGGCTCAATCATTCTAAGGCCTAATTTGACACATAAGAACTCAAATATCTCTAAAAATCCAGGGTGTTGTACTTCAGTCCAAGCTAAATAGTTATGTTGCCATTTAAATCTAGATACATTAATTACATCAGGACTACTTGCCATTAACTCCTTAGTCATTTTATAAAATAAAGGTTTAGGTATATTCATCTTAATACTATACTTCCAACTTAAGATACCTAAATAGTCATTATCTTTTAAGTCATCTATCTTATTGTCTATAATGTCAATAATAGGATTTACTTCAAATAGATAACTTTTTTGTTCTACTGTAGTAATATGAGAGTTGTCATACTTTTCATATTCAGTAAATTGATCTGGATTATAAGCTATAGAGTACATTTTTAAGTTGTCTGGACAAACTACTTCTTTATTAGCTACTAATTCTACAAAATCAGTTAATCTACTAACTCTTTCATTAAAATTAATAGTATCTAAAGTTTCTTTACTTAATTCTTTACCTAGTTCATACCAAACATTACTTTCAACTAATTGTTTAACTAGCTTATAGTAATCACTTGATTTTCTGGCAATTAAGCAATTATTAATTTCTTTTTTTTCATACTCTTCACTTGCAATTACTACAATACCATGTAAAGAAGCTTCCATAATCTTTAAAGCACTTTTGCACTCAGCAAACTCTGAAGGACTTAAAGGAGCTAATAAAATGTCAATATTGCTATAAAGTTCCATATAACTGTCAGCTTCTTTAGCTTCACATAATTCTAACTCAAAACCTTCAAAAGTAAATAACTCTACAATCTTACTCCAATATTTATCCCCTTCTACATAACCACAAAGAACAAACTTACATTTATCTCTTAACTTCTTATCTTTAGCTATTTGCTTTATATTGTTTTTAATTGATTGGTAATCATGTAAATGGGAAACTGAACCACAAACACCTATTCTAATTTTACCTTCATGTTTAGGTCTATCTACAATCTGAAATTGACCTTCTCCTACTGGTAATTCATTATAGTTAATACAGATACTTTCATTTATCTTACTTAGGTTTAAAGCTAATCTATTAGTAGCTACAACTAATCCATCTGCAATAGCTGCAAATAAAGGAACTCTACTATAGTCTACTTTATGTTGAATATGCTTTTTAGGTAACACCCAAAAATCATCTATATCTTGAATAACTTTTACATTATGCTGTTGAGCCATAGTAGAAATCCAATTAACTCCATTTTGTATACTCCAATTAAAATATACCATGTCATTTTCTTTAAAATCTTCTTCACTTAATAGAGTAGAGTCTTTAAAAGTAACTTTAACTGTACATTCTTCTTCTCCAATCTTAATAACTTTGTTATCAATACTGGTTAAAGGAAGTTTTACTCTGTGATATCTACTTCCTCCTAATTTATCTTCTAGCACAGCTAGTAAATGATACTCTTTCATATGGTTTTTTTAAAATTGATTATTGCTTGTTTATGATGTTCTTTAGGAAATCCTAATTCTTTTGCGTGATGACAATCTGTACAACAAAGATAGAAATTATTTACATCAAAAGCAAATTGTGGGTATACTTTTTTTGATACCAAGTGGTCTACATTAATTGTACTAAAATCTATAGGTAAAAGTTTACTACAGGCCATACATTTTTTGTACTTTCCAAAGGATTCCCACCATTCTTTCATAAACTCATGTAGTTTTTTAGTATTTTCTGTCTTAATCTTTTTCTTTTCAATACTAATAACACTAACAGTCTTTTTTAACCCTTTATTTTCTTTAACTTTTTCTATTTTATAATGAAAAGAACAAAAGCCCTTCCCCCATAAGGGAGAAGAGCATTCATCTACTTTACATTTCTTTTTTGTCTTAGATATCATGTATTATTTTAGCAAATTTTTTAAAATGTTCAGGCCCATTATTGTCAAAATAATCAACAATCTCAAAATCTACTTTAGGGTCAGCTTTAATCCTAGCTTCAAAAGTATCAAACATCTCAGATAATAATGAGAAATTTTCTACATCTTCTGGGTGTAGTGGTAGTGAGTTTTGGTTTTTCTTTACAATGTTTTCTGCAAGAATCTCATCATAAATTACTATCCAACCTAATTTTGTTTTTTTAACTATTCCTTTAATCATTGAAGTATTTATTTAAAATTTTATTTATAATCCATTTACTTACCTCCCATACAAATATTACTATGAGTATTTTCATTTTAACCAATTTTCTTTTCTTAAGAATTTAAGAAATGCTGTAAAATCTTCAAGACCTTGATTTGACATATCTTTTTTTGCTTCTTCAATTTCTTTTTTATCGCCATCTAATATTTTATTTAACCAAAGGGGGTTATCCCAATATTCTGTTGTATCTATTTTTTTATCTGTACATTTAATATCTAAATCAGGGTAAAACTCTTCTCCATTATCTTTAGATATTAAACTTGCTTCCCAACAATAATCACCAGTTTCATATATACAACTTTTAGTAAAAGTTACATCTTTTTCAGTTAAATCTAGTTTAGTTGGTTTATCTTCTTTGACATACCAAACTCCGTTTATTTCTATTCTATCCATAATTTGTTTTTTTAAAATATATACCTAATAGTCATATCAGGTAATTCTTCTTTTAATAGTTTTTTAAATGATTTTATAAAAGTGTCTTTTAACTGCCATTTGTATCTAATAGCTTTTCCTCCGTACTCTGAAATTTTATTTTCTTGTATATTTGGAGTCCATAATAAAGTATCATCTATTTTTTTTTCTAAATTATATTTATGTGTATATTCAGAATATGTTGCAAATATACACTCTAATCCACATTGTTTTTTAAAATCTTGACTTACTTCATTGTTAATAATATTAAACAGTTCTTTATAATCTTGTAGCCAATTATCATATACTACTATAGGTGACAAATTATAGTGACTACTATACCCCTTTTCATATAATTTTTGAGCAAATTTTATTCTACTAAGTATTTTACTTGTTTTAGGTTCTAAAACAGTACTAATTTTTTGAGGCATTAAGGACATTCTTACTCTAATTTTTTCATTAGGTTCGTAACTTAATAATCTTTCATTAGTGTATTTAGTGGCAAATGTAGCTGCCAATCTATTATTATTTTTAAACCAATCAAATATATCAACCCAATTGTAATAATTCCACATTAAATTTATATCTGTACCACAACTAATATCTACATAATACCATTTATTATCTACTTGATTTGGTGTTTTTATAATTGGTTGATTATTAACCCATTTACTACACTCTTCTAAAATCTCATCTTTATTTTCATTAATATATACGGTATCTCTTCCGTACCTATTTACATAACAATACAGACAATTAAAGTAATTTTCATCTTTAAAACCGCACCCTAAGATAAAATTCGCACTTGTTATATCAGCACTTCTTCCATTTTCTTTACATTTTATTGTTTTTGTTTTTTGATGTTTAATTTGCATTTTTATTTATGTATTAATTATAATTCCAATAAAAACCTTTTGATTTATATTTAAAATTTGATTTCATTGATTTAATGATATTAGTGTCCAATGCTTTTGTTTCCCTACATGCTTCTGCTATAGAATGATATGTTTTAATAAAATTTTTATTACTGTCATATTGATTTATAGATTTTCTACGAGTTGAATTTTCTTTTGTACTTATATATTTTTCAATTTTATCATATTTTTCATATGTCCACATAAAATTTGAAGCTTTTGAAGATTTACCATTTTTTAAATTTTTAACACAATTTGATATAGATACATTTAAACAATTATTTTGTTTAGCTGCAGAATGACAACTTCCATAACTTTCTATATAATTTCCATCTAAATTGTATTTATGAACTTCTTTTCCTCTTAAAGATAAATAACCTACTTTGTTTTTAAGAGTTGATGAATTTTTTAAATGTTTTTTAATTAATTCTTTATTAGGTTTAGGAATTTCTGTTGAAGTTAAAACATTCATGCCTTTATTATTATCTGTAATTAATGAGCAATTAGCCCCCATCCAAATATCTTCTACAAATAATATAATTTCTATAGGTATGTTTTCTTGAATTAATTCAAATTTTAAAGATTTCCATCCATATTTATTGTAACAATTTTGTAAAAATCTATTACCTTTACCTGTTTTTAAAACAGCTCTATAGCTTTTACATCTATTTTTAAAATTTATAGTTTGTCCAAATATAAAACATCTATTATTAATGCAAGTTATTTTATAAATTACTCCTGTTTTCATAAAAATATTTTAAAATTAAATGTTTTCCTTTCTTTGTAGTCTATCTTCATTTAATTTGTACATTACGTATTTATAACCAGAACTAAAACTTTTTGCTTGTATAGTATGAAATACTTTTGAAGGTGTATCTATAGGATTAATGTTAAAACTAGCATCTAAGATAAAATACTCATCATCTACTAATTTACCTATATTCCTAGATTTCATTTCTTTAAATAAAGGAAGGAACTGATTATTCCTCCCTTTATCATTTGTTACTTGAAATATTGTCATATTATTTTACCCACATTTAGAACCACCACAATCATTACAAGAACTACAACCTTCTTTAAAAGTTACATTAGAGCTACCACAATCTTCACATTTAACTGTAGAAATAGTTCCTTCAGGTATATAATGTTTAAGAACTCTTGCAATAGCCTTACTAAAACTTGTAATATCTCCTCCAGCTTTATTTAATTGTTCTACTAAAAACTTAACATCTGTACCATGCCTTAGACCTGTAGACACTAATCTAGTAATAACCTCTTCTTCAGAATTCATTTCTGAAGTAATATTTTCTGAATATGAGTAACCTTCTTTAATTAAATCATATCTACCTTGTTTTATTTTTACCAATTCTAGTTTATGTTCATCGGTAAAATGTTTAACAGCAAATACTTCATAAGGTTTTTCATCTAGTAAACCAATAATCACATTCCACTTAGTTCCTTTAGAAGTTACACTATGTACATCACATTTAAGAGATTTAGGTCTCTTGAGAGCATCTTTATATTCAAAAGAGTTATTTTTAAATGCATCATGAGATAATACATTACCTTTACTACCATCTCTATAACAAGTAATCCCTTTCAAACCTTTTTTCCAAGCATACATATAAATATCTGAAATAACTTCTTCTTTTACATCTTTTGGAAGATTTATTGTTGAAGATATAGCAGATGTTGTATATTTCTGTAAAATTGATTGTAACTCAATCCTTTTTTCCCAAGAAATATCATTAGCTGTACAACCGTACCAAGGAGATTGAGTAAATAATAAATCTAATTCTTCTTTTGTTGTTTTATCAAAATCAAAACCAGGATTATTTATTTCAATCCAATCTTTAAAAGCTCCCATTATTACAGGATATTGTTTCCATTTAATACCTACTTCATCAATATAATCATAAGGATCCGAGTCTTTTTCTACTTTTTTATTTCTAAAATAGTATAAAGCAAACTGAGGTTCACAACCTGAAGAAACATTTGGATATTTAATAGCTAAAGTTACAATAGAAGTAGTCCCTACAGGAGCTATTGTTGACCAATTTATAAATCTTCTTCCATGTATTTGCATTCTTTCCCATTCTTCAGGGAATTCTTTTTCTACAAATCTATACCAATCATTACCATTCTTTTCTAAAGATGCATCCCAACCTTTAAAAGTACCATATTTAATAGCTAAATCTATTGAAGCATTTAATTCTGCTTTAAATTTAGTATTCATTACTTTATCTACTACAATTAAAGCTTCTTCTGAATCATATTTTACATTAATAGCAGCTAACATATCAGCTAAAGCTGTAATACCTCCACCAACTCTTCTACCATTTTTAGCCATTTCTAGCACATTAGTCCAAAGTTTTAATTCTATAGCCTTAGTACTTTCATCTTCTGGGTCAGAGTTAATCTTATCTATAATTCTTTGTAGATATTCTATTTCTAAATCAATCAAATCATCTCCTATTTCCATTTGAATGTAAGAGTATTCATATAATCTTTCATAGTTGATTGAAGCTTCACTAGTAAATGGTTTGTCAACTATAGCTAATAACATTTGAGTTAATAATCTACAGGTGTCATATATTGCCATTGGCTGTTCACCACATGCATTTGTACCATCAATTTGATATTGCTTATAAACACTAGAAGGGTCATAGTTAACTACTCTTTCCCAAAATAGTAATCCTGGACAGCCATCAGACCAAACAGTATGTATTGCAGAATCCCATAATTCTTTAGCTTTTACTTTTTTTACATAACAAACTTTATAATTATCTGTATGATCTTCAATATAATGCATCTCATTATAATTAGCATTATAATAGTCGTAAGAAAATTTAGATAAGTCTAAATCACAAGGAAATCTTAAAAAATAATCTTCATCTTTTTCTACTGCAACTAAAAAATCTTCCCACATCTTAAAAGATATATTAGCTCCTGTTAGCTTAGTTTTATCTAATTTAACTGTAGCCC
>Ga0315293_10001682_pt1 | contig 21452 bp, 18 predicted proteins | sample YL17G13_20_MG_FD_203071 | JGI IMG/M metagenome (GOLD analysis project Ga0315293, IMG submission 203071) | Sediment microbial communities from Yellowstone Lake, YNP, Wyoming, USA - YL17G13_20 | ecosystem: Environmental > Aquatic > Freshwater > Lake > Sediment | place: USA: Wyoming | collected... | reverse complement strand
CATGGCTGCGTTCAGGCATACTCCTGCGGATTCGGATCCGTCCCTGTGGAACGATCAGGACCTGCTCAATTTCTGCCAGGCCCTTCAGAAGATCAGCAAGCCGATGATTATCGCGGCCAACAAGGCCGACATAGCGCCTCCTGAGAACATAGAGAAGCTGAGGGCCACCGGATACCCAGTTGTCCCGACGAGCGCGGAGTATGAGCTCGCCCTCAGGCGGGCGGCGAAGGCAGGAATGGTCAGCTACATACCCGGCAGCGACCATTTCGACTTCGTCGACAAGTCGAAGCTGAACGAGAGGCAGGTTGCCGCATGCGGCAAGATGGGCGATTGGCTGAAGTCTCATAGGAACACGGGTGTACAGGAGATTCTCGAGCAAGTGGTGTTCAAGGTGCTCGACATGATGATTATCTACCCGGTCGAGGACGAGCACAAGTGGATCGACAAGCAGAATCGGGTTCTGCCAGACGCGTACCTGATGCGCAGGGGCTCGAACGCCAAGGACCTGGCTTACAAGGTTCACTCAGACCTGGGTGATAACTTTATTAGGGCGATTGACGGAAAGACGCACATGACCATAGGTCATGACCACGTCCTGAAGGACGACGACGTGATCAAGATAGTCGCGCGGACTTGATGTTGATGGGATCCTGGGACATCAGGCTCATCGGGGCCTCCTACAAGAAGGTTGAATCAGACCTGGCCGTGCATCTCTACGGCAAGACTCATGATGGCAAGTCGATCATCGGCAGGTTCGTGGGCTTCGAACCATACTTCCATGTGGTCGACCCGCCGCCTGACATTATCGAGATGCTGAAGGATGACGAACGGGTGAAGCGCCTCGAGGACATCGAGCTGCTCTACAAGGGGGAGACGAAGAAGTGCAAGCGCGTCGTGGTCACTTACCCTTGGCTCGTTCCTGACATCAGGAAGACCGTGATGCCTCGGGCGGTCGTACTTGCGGCGGACATACCGTTCCACTTCAGGTTCGTGTACGACAAGGACATCGGGTCCTGCGTCAGGATCATCGGCCAGCAGGTCGAGGACAAGTCCTATGGAACCGACATCGTCGTGAACATTGAGAGGTTCGAGGACATCAAGCCGTTCAGGCCGAAGCTGAAGATCCTGAGTTTCGATGTCGAGACGAGTCTGAAGGAGCCAAAGATATTCTGCATCTGCTGTGTCATCAAGCATGATGGAGAGCTCGAGGAGCGTCGGTTCCACGGCGACGAGAAGAAGATGATACAGGATTTTACGGACTTCATCGCCGAATCAGACCCGGATGTCATAACTGGCTACAACATCGATGGGTTCGACATTCCGCAGATACTGCAGCGAGCGCGTGCGCTGAGGATGCCGGAGTTGTCGTGGGGCAGGTATCCTGGCGCGCTCTCACAGTACAACAACAGGTTCTGGTGGACAGAGGGCAGGATAATCGTCGACGCTTGGTGGGCCGTCAAGAAGATCCTGAAGCCCAAACAGGAGACTCTCAACGCTGTCTCGAGGACGCTTCTCGGCGAGGAGAAGCACGACGTCGACCCAAAGAAAATGGACGAGGAGTGGGAGACGGACAAGGAAAGAGTGATGAAGTACTGTGTCCAGGATGCGATTCTCGCTCTGAAGGTCCTTGAGAAGGTCGCGATTCTTCAGAGGAGCATGGATCTCGCGACAGTGTCAAAGCTCCCGCTGGACGACGTCGTGAACGGCACCACTTCTCAGCTCGTAGATTCGATCCTGATCCGTCTCGCAGACCGGAACAAGGTCGCCGTGCCGATGACGATGCGGTCTGGGGAGGAAGTCGAAACGATCGAAGGGGGCTACGTGCATGATATGGAGCCCGGGCTCTACCATTGGGTTCTGACGCTCGACTTCAGGAGCATGTACCCAAGCATGATCATATCGAAGAATATCTGCTTCACGACCCTGTCGCCGCAGGGGACCATAGTCTCTCCGACGGGCGCGCGTTTTCTTGACAAGGGCGTCCGCGAAGGTCTCCTGCCCAGGATACTCGTCTCGCTCATGACCGAGCGGGCAACCACCAAGAACGCGATGAAGGAAGCGACGACGCCAGACGAGGAGGACTACTACAACGGCCTCCAGGAGGCTATCAAGATTCTGATGAACTCGTTCTACGGCGTTCTCGCATCGTCCTTCTACAGGTTCACCGACCCGAAGATAGGCGCGAGCATCACGGCTTTTGCGCGGGAGGCCACCAAGGATCTGATCAGGAAGCTTGAGGCCGAGAACCTGAAGGTCATATACTCCGACACGGACTCGGTGTTCTTCCTGTCCCCGAAACCAAACCTCGAAGACAGCGTGAAGCTCGGCCAGGATATTGCGGAGAGGTTCTCCTCAGGCGACAGTGTGCTCGAGTTCGAGAAGGTGATGGAGCCATTCTTTTCCCACGGCATGAAGAAACGGTACGTCGGCCGGATGGTCTGGCCGAGGAGCGAGCTGATCATCCGGGGCTATGAGATGCGGAGGACCGACTCGTTCGACCTACAGAGCGATACTCTCCAGAACGTCTTCGAGAAGATACTCGATGGTGACAGTGCCGGCGCGGTCACTTACACCAGGGGCGTGATCGACGATCTCGTCAAGGGCAAGGTCGATCCCGCTCGTCTCGTCATCTCCCGGTCCGTGAAGGACGAGAGCCAGTACAAGTCCAGCGGGAGCATGGTCAACGTCCGCGTGTTCAAGAAGATAAAGGAGCTTGGATACGACGTCCAGCCCGGGATGAAGGTCTCGTGGATCGTGACGAACAGCAGGGCCTCGCCCCAGGAGGTGGAGCCGTGGCTCGAGGGCAGGCCGTTCACGGCAAGGCCGGACGCGAAGTACTACGCCACAAGGCTCGCGGCGACTATCGCGCGCGTGACCGAGTCCTTCGGATGGGACGAGCGCTCACTGTTGTCCGGGATACAGCAGGCGACCTTCCTCAACAACGATTTCGAGTCCAAGCGGGAGAAGAAGGCCGCCCAGCCGAAGAAGACCGACAAGAAGCTGAACCTCGAGGACTTCCTATAGGGAGTCCAACAGATTTATATAAGCCAACCCTTTTGGACTGTCCCGCAGCGGCGAGATCCGCCTGGTCTCGCGATACCGGGGATGTGCGCGCATGCGTGAACCCGAAAACGGCTGGATGTGACACACAATGGCAGAAGAGGCGAAGAAAGCTCCCGTGAAGAAGGAGCGCAAGGTGAAGGCAGCCCCTGCTTCGGCAGAGGCGCCAGCGGCCGCGCCCGCAGCACCTGCGACGGCCCAAGCTCCCAAGAAGGGCGTCAGCGGGAAGAACATGTATCATTACATGGGCGAGGCCTGGAAGGATCCCTCGAGCGACACGATGAGGAGCCTGATGTGGCAGAGGCTCGTCGACTGGAGGAAGGAAGGCACCTTCGTGCGTGTCGACAAGCCATTGAGGCTTGATCGAGCCAGGGCGCTCGGATACAAGGCGAAGCCCGGCTTCGTGATCGTCAGGGCCAGGGTCAGGAAGGGCGGCCTGAGAAAGCACAGGATCAAGAAGGGCCGCAGGCCAAAGAGGAAAGGTATCCTGAAGATCACGATGAGGAAGAACATCCAGAGGATCGCTGAGGAGAGGACCTCAAAGCACTACCCAAATCTAGAGGTGCTCGCATCGTACTGGGTCGGTGAGGACGGACGGCACAAATGGTTCGATGTCATGATGGTCGATCCGCACAACCCGGTGATCATGTCTGACCCGAAACTGAACTGGATCTGCAGCTCGAAGCACGGCGACAGGGCCGTCAGAGGGCTGACGCCTGCAGGCAAGAAGGGCCGCGGTCTTGTTAGGACCAGAGGCATGGGCGCCGAGAAGAACAGGCCCTCCCTGGGAGCGCACAACCGACAGGGAACCTAACCCTTGATACGGTCCAGCAGGCTCGAAATCTCTTCTTCTTTCATTCCCACCAATGGGTAGAAGACCGGCAGGTCGCCCTTTGGCGCGCCTTTCTTTTCGATGTCCTTCAATGCATATGATAGGACAACGCCAATGCAGTCGTTCTCCTTCGCCTGGGAGAAGACATCGTCTCCGCCGTCGACCGTCCTGAGGTTCGTGCACCATTTCTCCAATGGCCTGACGATCGAGCGTTCCCTCACGGCCGCCAAGATACTGCAGCCCCGTTTCATCATGAGCCAAGTCGAGGCGAGGCCGTTCTCGGAATCAATGACGGAGAGCGCCCTGCCTTGAGTTCCGAGCGGCATCCCGCCCGGACCTAAAAGCGTCGAGCTGAACAGATATGCGGCCTTGTCCCTGACCTCGACGAAGATCTCGACATCCGGCTGGCCCAAGGAGACCTTGATCACCCTGTCCTTGAACTTCGCGAGAACGGCGGAACCAAGGTGCTCGGCCATTGTCTGGCTAGTGTAGCTGTGGTTGCCAGTCCTCCTGGGACGGATCGCGAAAGTTGCGTTTTTGAAGAGTAGTGGCTCGGCGTAGTTTAGGACGGACCTCGTGAGGGAGTCCAGGTCGCTTTCGACCCTCTCCACCGGGCTGAACGAGACTATGCCAAATGTGCGCGTGAGGATCTCGCAGGACTTGCGCCAATCGTCAGAATCGACGAACAGTCTGCCGCGCGTCGAGGTGATCACGCACGGGACCTTGGCGAGCGCGTGTCTCCTTCGGATGTCGTCGACCAGGGTGTTCTCGAACCTCCTCCTCACGGAGGCGCTCTTGAGCCCTATCTCTCCATAGCGCACGAGCAGCGTTGGCATCTGATTCGCCCATCGGCCTGGCGTCGAATGAAGCTTTCGTACAAGAAGCGCGGTCGAGAGAAAGACTAAGATAGGTGCTCCGCATTCACTCATTCAGGCAGCCCAAGAGGGGTATATTGAACACGAATCGAAAAGCCAAAGTTTCCTTGAAAAAAGTATGTGAGCCCCCCGGACCGAAAGCAAAGGCTTGGGTGAAGCGAGACAACGCCGTTCTGTCGCCGTACAACAGGCCCTATTACTACCCGATGGTGGTAGAGAAGGGCCACGGGATGATTATCGAGGACGTCGACGGGAACGAGTACATCGACTTCAACAGCGGTCTTGGGGCTATGAACGTCGGCCACTGCCACCCAGAGGTGGTCAAGGCCATATACGACCAGGCGAAGCGCCTGCTGCACTATTCGTACACGGACTTCTACTACCGGTACGCCGTGGAGCTGGGCGAGAAGCTGAACAAGATCACGCCCGGGAGCTTCCCCAAGAAGGTCTTCCTGAGCGGGAGCGGTGCCGAGAGCATCGAAGCTTTCGCGAAGGTAGCGAGATGGCATTCGAAACGACCAATGTTCCTGGCTTTCACAGGTGCGTTCCATGGCAGGTCCATGGGCGCGCTGAGCTTCACTGCCAGCTCGATCGTCCAAAAGGCTAGATACTTCCCGACGATGCCAGGCGTGGAGCACGTGCCATACGCGTACTGTTACAGGTGCCCGTACAAGATGACGTTCCCGGACTGCGACTACTGGTGCGTGGACTTCATCGATGACTGGGTCCTGAATAAGTTCCTGCCGCCGCAGGAAGTCGCCGCATCGCTCATCGAGCCTATCCAAGGCGAGGGCGGGTACATCGTCCCGCCGAAGGACTACCACAGGCGCCTGAAGAAGCTGATGGACAAGTACGGCATCCTCTATGCGGTCGACGAGGTCCAGTCTGGAATGGGCAGGACCGGCAAATGGTGTGCGATAGAGCACTTCGGCGTAATACCCGACATCGTCTGCATGTCTAAGGCGCTCGGAGGAGGCATCTCCCTGGGCGCCACGATCGGCAGAGCAGAGATATACGACTGGGAAGCCGGCAGCCACTGCACTACACTGGGCGGAACCCCTGTCGCATGCGAGGCGGCCCTCGCCACGATGCGCGTGATCGAGAAGGAAAAGCTGAGGGAGAACGCCGTCAAGCAGGGCGACTACATCCTGAAGCGACTCAAGGAATGGGTCAGCAAGTACGAGATTGTCGGCGATGTCAGGGGCAAAGGCCTCATGATAGGTGTCGAGATTGTCAAGAACAAGAAGTCCAAAGAGAAGGACGGCGATGCGGCCCACGAGATAATCTACCATGCCTGGAAGAAGGGCGTAGTGGCCATAGGCGCCGGCGAGAACTGCTTCAGAATCGCACCTCCACTGGTCATCACGCGCGATTACGTGGACGCGGGCCTCGATGCGCTCGAGGAGTCCGTCAAGGAGGTCATGAAGGCGAAGTGAGCCGTTCGCAGATGCGAATGGCCCTGCGTAAACCCCTTCCGCTTTTGATTCATCAGAGAGAACAGGAGTGCGACAGAATGGTGAAATCGTGGAACCTTAAGGGTCCGAAGATAGTGGTGGAGCCGCCAGGACCCAAGTCGAAGAAGGCATTGGCTCGAAAGGAGAAGTACGTCACGAACGGCATCAGGATCGGCCTTCCGGCAGAGCTGGACGTGGCCGAGGGACCGTTCATGCGCGATGTCGATGGGAACGTCTACCTCGATTTCACGGTGGGCATAGGCGTCCATAACTGCGGACATAGGCCCGCGGCGATGGTCAAGGCGTGCCAGGACCAGTTGGACAAGTTCATCCACATATGCGTCATGGTCTCGCCCTACGAGAGCTACCTGAAGCTGGCCGAGGAGATGTCGAAGATATGCCCCGGCAACATGACCAAGAGCATATTCCTGAACAGCGGGTCGGAAGCCATCGAGAACTCGCTCAAGATCGCGCGGGCGTACACGAAGAAGAAGTGGATCTTCTCGTACAAGACGTCCTTCCACGGAAGGACGTTCATGGACATCGCCCTCACCGGCAAGGAGAAGCCGTACAGAGAGGGTTTCGGACCGCTCGTGCCGTATGTGCAGCACGTCGACTACGCCTACTGCTACAGGTGCCCGCTCTGCCTCGAATACCCGTCCTGCAACCTCGCGTGCGCCGACTCGATCCGGACGGTCATGGAGACCGCTCCGATGCAAGGGGACGTGTGCTCGCTCGTCGGAGAGCCAGTCCAAGGGGAAGGAGGGTTCATCCCGCCGCCACCTGGCTATTGGGAGAAGATCAGGAAGATCTGCGACGACAACGGCGTCGTGTTCATAGACGACGAGGTCCAGACGGGCTTCGGCAGGACCGGGAAGATGTTCGCCATCGAGCACTGGAAGTGCGACCCAGACATGCTGGTATCCGGCAAAGGCCTCTCGCTCGGAATGCCTCTCGGCGGCGTCACCGGCAAGGAGGAGATCATGGCCGCACCGCCGCCTGCTAGCCTAGGTGGCACGTTTGGAGGTAACCCTGTCTGTTGCGCGGGCGCGCTCGAGTCGATCAAGCTGACCAAGAAGGCTCTGCCAAACACGAAGATGATCCACAGGGTCGAGAAGAAGAGGCTCGAGGAGTGGAAGGAGCAGTACGAGTTCATCGGCGATGTAAGGGGCCTCGGTGCCATGATGGGCATGGAGTTTGTTAAGACCAGGAAAGGCAAAGAACCCGTGCCCGAGTTCACGAGGAACACGCAGCTCAACTGCTTCAGACACGGCCTGTACATCCTCACCGCAGGGACGTATAGTAATGTAATCAGGCTGCACCCGCCGCTGGTCATCAAGCAGGACCTGCTCGAGAAGGGCCTGGACATTCTTGAGGCCGCGATGGTCGAAGAGGCCAAGAAGTCCGGCCTGATGTGAGCCTCCTCGAAACCAAACCCTCGAAACTCCTTTCCGTTCTCCATTTCATGAGCAGATTCGCGCTCCCCCGTGACAATCTAGAAATACGCCTCTGGTGACTACTCGTACCGGTGAGAAAATGGCAGGGCCGAAGCTAGAAGCCAGGAAGTCGTCAGACCTGGCATACATAGAGCATCAAGGACCGTACGACAAGGTCCCGTGGGAGGAGTACATGCACCGCCTCTACGGGTGGGCGAAGGAGATGAAGGTCATGCCCGGATTCTACCCGATGGGCATCTACTACAGCGATACGAAGCACACTCCCCCGGAGAAGCTGAGGTGCGAAATAGCCATCACGTTCAAGGGAAAGGCGAAGGAGGGCGTCGGGATCAAGATCAAGAAACTGCCGGCCATGAAGGTCGCGTCGATATCCCACAAGGGTCCGGGCAGTGAGTACGCGAACACTTACTCGAAGCTGATGGAGTTCGTGGGCAAGAAGGGTTACGAGGTATCGGGACCGCCCATGGAGGTCTACTCGAAGAAGCCGGAAGTGGTCGGCGGGGAGACGATCCTCTACGCTAAGGTGATGATGCCGGTCAAGAAGAAGTAGCCAGGAAATGCGCGCGGCTAGCTGGAGCCCCACCACGGACCTTCCGTGCTGAAGTCATGACTCGTCCAGGCATAGAGCTTACCGTCATGGATCGCGAAGCTGTATTCCGTGTACATGAGATGCTCTCCGGTCCACGCCCATGCCATGGTGAAGACTCTGTTCTCCAGCAGCGGAGACAACTCGAACGTGAACGAGTCGCCAATGCCTAGACTTCCATCCCCCGAGAGATCGTGTACGGTCACGTTCAACCAGACATCCCAGATACGGATGCTCCAACTCGAGGCTCTTACTGTCGCCGGGACACCAGCATTCAGAGCGGCCTGATCTGATTCGTCGATCAAATGCCAGGCCGTGGACACCCTCCCGCCCTCTCTGTTGACGGCCCACGCCAGGCTGAAGTTGATGTACGTGAGGCCGCCGCCTTCTGGTAAGATGTCAGTGTATGGCTGGGTCCACCTCACGCCGTTCGTCACGAGGCTGAGAGGGGAAGGCTCCGAGGGATACGGCGGTTCGAATATGCCCGAGGATTGGATCGCCATGACGAGCAATGCTGCGCTCGTGACTACCAGCGCGACCACAATGGCCAGCATCACGATTGCCCTCTGTCTCGGCTTGGACCCCAAGTGATCGCTCAGTCTCTGAATCATGCCACAGCCTCCCTGCGTGCCTGCTCCGGAGTCCCGTATCAATCTCCGGGAAATATGAATTCTTCCAAAGACTTGGGGTTCCAGCCTAAGAGCTCAGGCAACATCCCTATCTCTTGTGGATGATATCCCGATGTCTGGAGGCGATGAAATGGTTAAACCAACGGAGGAACTGAAGGCCGAGCATAGGGTGATAGAGAGGGTGCTAGCTGTCGTGAGCAAGGCAACCGACAGGCTGGAAAATGGTGAGAAGGTCGAGAACGAGCTGTTCGTCGGAGCCGTGGACTTCTTCAAGAACTTCGCCGACAGATGCCATCACAGCAAGGAGGAGAAGCTCCTGTTCGAGAAGATGATCGAACGGGGCATGTCGGGCGAGGTAGGTCCCGTTGCAGTGATGTTGCACGAGCACGAGGACGGCAGGGCGCACGTGCGGAGGATCGCAGAGCTTTCTGGGAAGAGACTTGACAAGAAAGTCGCGAGTGAGCTCGTTGAGCAAAGCAGGGGATATGTCGAGCTATTGAGCGCCCACATCCAGAAGGAGGACAAGATCCTGTACCCAATGGCCGATGAGATCCTGACCTCGGAAGACCAGGAGGAGCTCGAGAAGGGTTTCGAAGAAGTGGAGGAGAAGGTGATGGGTCCGGGCGTGCACGAGCGCTATCACAAGATGATCGCGGATTGGGAGGAGAAGTATCCCTGAACCCTGGCGCGACACATTTCGATTTGAGGATGCGAAATTCGCAACATTGGCGACAGGCTTTTGGGACTGCTGTCGGGACCATTCATCTGGGTTGAGCCAGGCATCTTCGTTCGCCCTTGTCCGGGACTTGTTGAATCCAGCCTTTCGCACCGTAATTTATAATACCGAGGAGCACATTCGGGCGAATAAGGCCACGATTTGCTGATGTATCTGCAGATTCAGGCCCAAAAAGCTGAATATCTTCCAAATGGAAAGATAGTATGAAGGACGGACCGGGGGATTTCGAGAGCGTCTCTCGCGAGGGTTATGCGCGTTGTTTGAACGCCCTCCTCCAAGGTTCAGTTCTAGCGTGGTGCGTGTCTTTCCGGGCAGATACAAGGTCCTTTGGCCGTGCAATGCAAGAGGATGGCACAGGAGAATAGATAGAATGACACTATTGTCTGAAGTAAAGAAAGACTACGGAAAGTTGAAGAACTTCGTGAACGGGGAGTGGATCGATTCCACGTCTGACAAGGTGATCGACATCGAGAACCCGTCCACGGGCGAGGTCATAGGGAAGTTGCCTATGTCCACAGTCGAAGAAACGAAGGCGGCTATCGATGCCGCCCACGAGGCTTGGTGGGCTTGGAGGGAGACACCGCCCATCACGAGAGGGCGTTTGTTCTTCAGGTTGAAGGAGCTCATGGAGCAGAACTTCGAGGACGTCGCGAGGATAATGGTGCAGGAGCAGGGCAAGACCATCGACGAGGCTCGTGGGGAGACCAGGAGGACGATCGAGAACGTCGAGGTCGCGGCCGGTATCCCGTCCCTGATGATGGGTTACAGCCTCGAGGACGGCGGCGCCGAAGGGATAGACGAGGACGCTATCATATCGCCGCTAGGCGTCTTTGCCGCAATCTGTCCGTTCAACTTCCCTGCGATGATCCCGTACTGGTTCTGGCCCTATGCTGTGGCCTCTGGCAACACCTACATAGTCAAGCCTTCGAGCCAGGTGCCTCTTACGCAGAACTATTTGACAAAGCTCGTTGAGCAGGCAGGATTCCCGCCGGGAGTGCTCAACATCGTGAACGGCAGTCACGAGGTATCGGACACGCTAATGGAGCACCCGAAGGTCAAGGGAATATCCTTTGTGGGTTCGAGCCCGGTTGCCAAGTACATATACAAGAAGTCTGCTGAGAACGGAAAGAGGGTCCAGGCGCAAGGCGGCGCGAAGAACTCGCTGGTCGTTATGCCCGACGCCGTGTTGGAAAGGACCGTTTCCAACATGCTCGCGTCGTACTACGGTTGCGCCGGTCAGAGATGCCTCGCAGGCTCGAACCTGGTGGCAATCGGAGACATCGCCGAACCCCTGCTGAAGAAGTGGGTCGAGCGCTCGAAGCTGATCAAGATGGGCTACGGCCTCGACGAGAGCGTGAATATGGGCCCGGTGGTCTCTGCCAAGGCGAAGAAGAAGGTCATCGAGTACATCGACTCCGCCGAGACTGAAGGCGCCAAGATACTCCTGGACGGCAGGAAGGCAAAGGTGTCAGGCTATGAGAAGGGGCACTTTGTCGGTCCGACGGTGATCGACCAGGTCACACCTGACATGAAGGTTGCCAAGGAGGAGATCTTCGGCCCCGTTGTCACCTACTTGCGGATGGACAGTATGGATGAGGCAATCGACTTCATCCACTCGAGCCCGTTCGGCAACGCCGCTTCGATCTACACTCAGAGCGGCAAGTGGGCTCGGGATTTCCGGTACAAGGTCCAGTGCGGCAACATCGGCATAAATGTCGGGGTCGTCGCCGCGATGGCCTACTTCCCGTTCGCCGGATACAAGGACTCGTTCTTCGGAGACCTCCACGGCCAGGGACAGGACGCCATAAAGTTCTTTACGGACAGGAAGGTTGTCATAACTAGGTGGTTCTGATGGTCGAGTGCGAGTTCCCGGAATGCACGACGTTCGGGGCGGTGATTCGGTTCGCTCTCGAGCTCGAGAAAGGAGCTGCGGGAGTGTACGAAGAGCTGTCGAAGGAGCCCAGGGCTGCGGCCGCTGCTGAGACTTTCAAGGCCATGGCTGCTGCTCACAAGAAGCGCGGGGACTTGCTCGAGTTCACGAGGCAACAGAAGCTGAATGAGATGATCCTCGAACCCATTCAGGACATCAAGCGGGAGAACTATCTGATAGACACGAGAACCCCGAAGGGCTCAGATGTCAAGGCAGCCGCCAGGTTCGCCGGCGAGATCGAAGAGACCTCCGCCAAGTTCTACCTGGACTCAGCCAAGATCGCGAAGATGCTGATGGCCGAGGCCGCCAGAGTGATGGACAAGCTGGGAAAAGAGAACCAAGCGAACAAGGCGAAGCTCGACGCACTGTGAGCCTCGTAAGCGCGTTTTCCGAAACCCCCTCAAACACCTTCCTTTCGCTTTCTTCCTATCTTCGAGAACTGATGCAGGCTGATTTCCTTGAGCGTGCCTTCGTGCAGCTGTTTGATCGACTCCTTAACTGACGGGTGCGCGGCCAGGAAGACACCTACACCTGCGTTCTTGAGCCTCAGAAGTGAGCCCGGGAACATGCCTTTGACAATCAGTCTCTGGACGCCTCTCCTCACTATGGATTCCACCAGATCTGCACAGCCACCAAGACATTTCCTTGTCTGAGCGATGTACTCAAGACTACCGTCGTCTCTTAGCTCATAGTAGTCTAACATCTCTGATTCTTCGAGGTTGTCCGTGATTGCGGCGTCCGGACCGCCTGGGAAGGCGCAACCGACACAGATTCTCACGGGCAATGCTAGCCCGCGCCCGGTGATTATCCTTTCGCCTGTTCACTCCCTTGCGAAGATGTCACCGTAGAGCTTTCTCGAGGCAAGCGCTCCGCCGACGATCAGCAGCGCAGGTATGATGAACACCCACAGGTCCATCGGCCAGCTCGTTCCTATGAACATGTTCGACAGGAGCACGCCGCCCTGGTGGAACGGCGAGAATATCGCAATGCCACTGTACTGGTCGTACGTGTTGCCCCACTTCTCGGTGTTCTGCCACATGTCCAGCACGAACGACAGCCACTCGAATACGGTGAGCGTGCCGATGAGCGAGAAGTACAGGAACATCCTGGACAGGACGCTCGGCTTCAGGACCATCTTCTTCGCTGCGATGTAGATCAGGCACGAGCCGTATGCCGCGCTCACCATCGTCAGTGCTGCCATCGCATAGGAGACCAAGGTTATCACGAGTATGTCGCCCAGTTGGAGCTCGAAAGGTGAGAGGCCGATCACTACCAGCGGGAAGATGAAGATCGGACCGACGATCAGAGGGTAGAGTATCTTCGAGAATATCATCGTGGTAACGGAAATTGGCGCGAAGAACAGGACCTTGACCGTGCCCTTCGTGATCTCGTGCGTGAAACCCTTCGCGAACAGTCCGCCTATGTAGATCACCGACGCGAGCAGCGTGATGCCGTAGACGAATGTCAGGAGGTTGAACGACACGTCGATGTCGAAGGGCGTACTCGTCCAGGAGACGCCGCTGAGACTCATGCCCGCGGGCGTGACTATGATCCCCGGCTCTGCCATCCAAGATGCGGCATTGCCGCTCCCGTCCCTGACCACGAGCGTGACAGCATAGAGGCCGACGCTCGTGACCTCAAACGATGTCGTCTCGCCGGTTATGGTGCTCTTAAGGGTACCGTTGAACTTGATGTACCAAGTGTACGAGGAAATCATCTGGTTGTCATTGGAGTCCGAGGCATCCAGGTTCACAATGTCGCCGACGTGCGCCGATGAGGGCACGCTCCCCCTGGCATTCGGAGCCTGATTGTCTCCAGGTGGGTTGCTGGCGACATTGACGGAGAGGCCGTTGCTGTTCCTGTTGCCAGAAGCATCCCTCACTGTCAGCTTGATGTCGTAGTATCCGGCGTTGTCGAACCTGTAGCTGACATTCTCTCCGTACACAGCCCGATCAATGCCGTCCTCGAAAGTCCACGTCCAGTTGACTATGCCGACGTTGTCCGTGGATGCGGAGCCGTCGAAGAATGCGCTCTCGCCGACATTGATGAAGATGGTTGGGTCCGTGTTGGCCATTGGGGGCGTGGTGTCGGAGGTGGACGGGCCCGTGTTGACGGTCGTCATCGTCTCGTTGAAGTTCCACTCATTGTCGACGACCGTGAGACGAACTTCGTACGATCCGACAATGTAGAATGTGTATTGGACTGTCTCTCCGAACATCTCGGTGTCGCCGCCTTCTCCACCCACATTCCACACATAGAACACGATCTGATTGTTGTCCGTCGAGCTTGAAGCGTCAAGCGTCACTGTCGAGCCAGCGGTTATCGAGCCGCCTGGTACCCCGGAGATCACTGCCAATGGCGGGTCGACTCCAGTCGCTCCTGGGAATCCCTCTTTGCCGCCTCCTTCTCCACCGAGGCTGAATTTCATGGACTCCTTCATGGAGAAGCTCATGATCGTGAAGATGACCGACAGGAAGATGAACAGGATGACTGCGCTGACCAGGCCATGCTTGGCCATCGTCCTCAGGTCCTTCTCGAAGATGATGAACGCCCTTCGGACGGTTGCGAGCGGCTTGGTCTTCTTCACTATTACCGGCTTGTACTTGTTGGTCTCCTCCGCGATGTCGCTTGGCGGAGGAGGCAGTTCGTCCTCGCTCGGGGCTGGAGGGAATGGCTCCTCTTCGCTCATGATATCTCACCCCTTGCAGTGCGTTCGAAGACCTCTTCCATCGTGCCAGTTGTGCGCATCTCGAACAGGTCGATGCCCTCTTGGATCAGGAGCTTGGGTATCTTCGGGGCGTCTGCGCGCTTCTGGAGCGTTATAAGGAGTTCTCCCTCTACGACTTTGAGTTGCAGGAGCCTGAGCTCCCTGTCGAGGACCTCGCGCGCCTTCTGTGGGTCCGACACATGGAGCATGAACGACGGGGCCAGGTACTTCTCCTTGAGCTCGTCGGCAGTCCCGATGGCTATGAGCTTGCCCTGGTGAATGAACGCGAACTTGTCAACGATGTACTCCGCCTCGATCAGGTTGTGAGAGGTGAAGAATATCGTGTTTCCTTCCTTCACATAGTTCCTGAAGTACTCCCTGAGCTTCCTGCGGTGTGTGATGTCGATGCCCTCGAAGGGCTCGTCGAGGAATATGAGCGGTGCATCGGCCATCAGCACGCGCGCGAGCGAGACCCTCTGCCTCTGCCCTTGGGACAGGAAGGCGATCTTCCGGTCTATGAATCCCCTTAGGTCCGCAAGATCTGCCGCTCTGTTCAGGGCAGCGAGCCTGTCAGACTTGGGGAGTAGCATGAGTTTGGCGAACATGTTGAGGTACCTGCGTGGCGTCATCTCCTCGTAGAACCTCGTCTCCTCTGACATGATGGCGATGTTGTCCCTGACCTGTATCGGGTGCTTCTTCACGTCGATGTCGAGCACGTGCGCGTCGCCCTGGGTCGGCGGCGTGAGCCCGCAGAGGACTCGGATGCAAGTGGTCTTGCCAGCTCCGTTGGGCCCGAAGAACCCGAAGATCTCGCCCCTCCCGACCTTGAGGCTGATGTCGTCAAGGGCTCTGATGCTGCCGAAGTCCTTTACAAGTCCGTTTGCTTCTATCAGCTAGAACACCGGAAAGGAAATAGGTCACCCGGGGGTTCTTATAGTTCAGGGGAGCGGATATCACAATTGATAACGCCCGAGCCAGACCCGGATCGATTTATAAAGCCAGTATGTCACCTGCTACCGTTGCCTGCCTTCGGCCCCCAGGATTTCCTGACCACCATCATCAACTCGCAACGGAGGACGGTCTTGCCTTTCACCTGCTTCGGCTTTCCCTTGAAGACCTGCATCACGGGTCCGGAGAAATCGTAGCCGTTGCCCTCAGTCCATTCCTTGAATGTTTCCATCACATTCGGCAAGCGTTCAATAGAGCCCTTGAAATCGACCGAGATGACCAGGGCCGGCTGCACCTGCCGGACCTTCACCTCGTTGTCCCCCTTGGCTGTCGCCATGACCGGAACACCTATCTCACTCTTGCACTGGTCGTCCGGCGTGTAGTCGGGGTTCTTGAGTAAGATCGCGATGGGGTGGACGCCCTTTCTCACCCTGTGCATCCTTGCCCACTCGAAGAGCTTGAGGAAGTATGCCTCGAAATGAGCTTTGTCGTATGCGCCCGAATGCTCGATGTATGCAATCGTCTGAGGCTTCGTCTTCTTCAGCTTGACCTTCATCAAAGCAACCTCCACCTGCCGCAACGGATTGGGTTTGTTGGCGTATCACGCGCCAAGGCCGAGCCTGTCTAGAGCTTCCTTCGTGGGCACGCCGTCTTTCGTCCAGCCCCAGAGGCCATAGTACGCCTCGAGCTCGTTGTCGAAATCGGCCTTGTTCACGACTGCGCCCTTGGACGGCCCTTCCGGTATGGGGAGCGTAAAGAGCCTCTCGGGCAGGGTGTCGTCCTTCTTGGATAGCCCCTCCCTGAGGTTGAACAGCCGCTCCATGGTCCAGCCTCTCGCGCCCACCTTCTTGAGTTCATCCACTGTGTAACCGTGACCGGTGGCGGCGTTGCAGAGCATGACCATGTTGTCCCATGAGTTTCCGAAGGCGTTTCTCGCGCCGAACTTGCAGAGCACCATGCAGTCGTAGACCGTGAAAAGCTCCTGGAGGTCCTTCAGAGGGGCCGCCTTGCCCTTGACGGTGAATCTGTCGAGCACGCCCTGGAACAGCTCAGGCACGTACATCGTAGCCCTCAGGTGGCATGCGCCCCTCGGGCAGGTCGCGAATGCCAGAGACATGCCCTGGATCCCCCTCGGGTCGTAACCGGGGAACTCCATACCCTTGACGTTCATCGCATACTTCTCCGCCTCTGGACCGAACTTCGCGGCCAGGCGTCTCGAGCCCTGGCCTATGAGCTTTCCAAAACCCTCCTGCTTGGCTGTGAGCTCCACAAGCTTCACTATTGTCCTGTGGTCGCCCCAAGTGAGCTTAAGGCCGCCTGTGTCCTTCTCCGTGATGATGCCCTTCTCGAACAGCTCGAAAGCGCACGCGATCGTGTCCGCGCAGGATATCGTGTCGAAGCCATATCTGTTGCAGATGTCGTTCGCCATCAGGATCGATTCCAGGTTCGAGTTGCCGAGGTTGGAGCCGAACATCGCCAGGGTTTCGTACTCCGGACCTTCCGTCTGGACCTGGTAGTCCTTTTCGGCCTTCGTCTCGTTGCCGCAGTGGAGAGGGCATCTGGCGCAGGCCGTGTCCTTGATCTTGTATTTGTTCACCAGTTCATCGCCGCCGATCTTCTCATAGTCGGCGAAGTACCCGGATTGGAAGTTCCTGGTCGGTATCGCTCCCGCCTTGCCGGTTATTCCGACCACCATCGACGTTCCGTACTTTGCGAACGCTGCGGACTTTTCCTTGACCGTCGCGGTTGCCGTCTTGAAGGTCTCTTTGAGCTTCTCCGGGTCCGCCTGTGGCACCTCCTTCGTTCCGTGGACCACGATCGCCTTCAGGTTCTTCGAGCCCATGACGGCGCCAACGCCTCCCCTGCCGGCTGCCCTGTTGCGGTCGTTCATGATCGCCGCAAACCTCACGAGCTTCTCGCCTGCAGGCCCTATGACCGTTGCTTTGGCCTTCTCGTGGCGCTTCTCGAGCACCTCGGTGGTCTCGAAGACATCCTTGCCCCAGAGGTCGGAGGCGTCCTTCAGTTCCGGGCCCTTATCGGTGATCAACAGGTAGACTGGCTTCGGAGCCTTCCCCTTGAATATGATGCCGTCGTAACCTGTCTTCCTGAACATCGGGCCCCAGTGACCCCCCGAATGAGCGGAGAGAATGGCACCGGTCAACGGCGACTTCGTGGTGACATTGTAGAACGCAGTGAACGAGCCATAAGTTCCCGTGTACGGCCCGGCCATTACTATCAGGCGGTTCTCGGGGTCGAACGGGTCTACCTTCGGCTTGTTCTCTTCGTACAATATCTTGGCTGCGAGTCCCCGCCCGCCCATGAACTTGACAAGGTCTTCCTTGGGTATCTCCTGGTTAGCGAACTTTCCGGTCGTCAGATCGACTCTAAGCACCTTCATGAATGCATGCCCCCAGCTTAGGCCAGCCGAACGAATTGCTACACGATATAAAAGGATTTGGGGGATTTCAATTTTCCTTGTGCGCTCTTCGCATTTAATTCGCTAGAAAGAGTCGTTGTTCGAACGATTGTACAATCGCCGGCCTTTAATATGCCGCATCTGTTCACAACAAACATGGACTTCGGAGGCGTCGGGACGGACGACCTGCTCGTGGTCGCGATGCTAGTCGGCATCGTCGCTTTCTTCTACTCAAACCTCGGCCTGGGCGGTGGCCAGCTGTATGTGCCGATCATGGACCTATTCTTCGTCAGCCTAGTGATGGCGGAGATCGTCCCATTGTCGCTCTGCTTCGCCTTCGTGACGATGCTCAGCTCGATGTACTCACATAGCAGAAAGGGGCTAGTTGACTACAGGCTGGGCGGCATATTGGCACTCGCGGGGCTCATCGGTGTCGTAGCAGGAGTGCTTTTCACGATCAATGCATCCGAGAAGTTGGTGAAAGCTTCGTTGGCTACCCTATTGGTGATCGTCGCCACGAAGATGCTGTACGACATCCGCAAGGCGAAGAAGGACCAGGCGTCTTCCCCGATCGTACACACAAGGAAGCGGATGCTGGCAGGCGTGGGCGTCAGCATCCTCACGGGCATACTCGTGGGCAGCTTCGGGATCGGCGGCGGAGTCGTCAGCGTCCCGCTAATCATTTACGTGTTCAAGTTCGAGCCTCGTAAGGCGATAGGCACATCAGCGATGATGGGCGCTGTCCTGACACCCGCCGCTTTCCTCGTTTACGTCTTGAACCAGAGCGCTGGAGCTGATGTGACAATCCACTACGATCTCGTGCTCGTGCTCACGCCAATCGTGCTCGTGCTCGCCCTCATCGGCTCGAAGTGGGGCCTTGAGAAACTGAAGACAAGGGTCGTGGAGACCATTTTCACGATTGGCGTGTACCTAGCCGCGACCTGGATGACATACAGCGTGCTGTTCACTTGACCGCAGCTGCGGAAACCTCTATGTATCCGCACGTTTTGACTGTCAGGAGGTGAGCACACGAAGCTCTGCCTGATTGGGGATTCGAGCAGCATTCACTTGAGGAGATGGGCAGAACACTTCTCGAAGCTCGACGAAGTGATGGTTGTGAGCGACTCCAGGGATGAAGTCCCAGGAGTTCGGTTCGAGCCTGTCTTCGCGGTCGATTCACGGCTCTCCAAGCTCCGGAGGCTCTTCTGGCTCAGGCGGCTCGTCAAGGAGTTCAAGCCGGACGTCGTCCACGGTCATTACCTCACGGTCGGGGGCTTCTACGCTTCCCTCAGCGGAGGGAAGCGGATTGTCGGCAGCGCCTGGGGCTCTGACGTCTACCACGACCCGGAGCGCTCCTTCACGAACCGTATGATACTCAGGTTCGCTCTTCGCAGGTGCGACCTCGTCTTCGCTGGAAGCAAGGACGCCGCCGAGGCTGTCCACAAGTTCGGGTACGAGGGCGAAGTGCCGATTGTGCGGTTCGGCGTGGACCCGGAGAAGTTCAAGAGGACTTCGAGGCACGGGACCGACGAATTCAGGATACTCTCGCCAAGGCATTGCAGCAGAATATACAACCCGCTCGTGATCATCGACGCCTTCAAGAAGATGCTTCCGAGGATGGCGAATGCCTACCTGTACCTGGTGGAATCGGGCAACCAACTGGCGGAGGTGCACGAGAGGGTAGAGACGGACCCCGAGCTCGCGAAACATGTGAGGTTCTACAGCTGGAAGCCCTATGGCGAAATGCCGGCTCTCTATGGCGCGATGGACCTCGCGATATCCATCCCCAACAGCGATAGCGTCGCAGCGAGCGTGATCGAGTCTATGGCGTGCGAGGTACCGGTCATAGCCTCGGACATCCCAAACATGAGGGAGCTTGTCGAGCCCGGCACGACCGGCTACTTGACCAGGATCGATATCGACTCCGTCGCTGACATGATGCTCAAGGCCTACTCGGTAAGGAAGCTCTTGCCCGAGATCGGCAAGCGCGCGAGAGCGAAGGTGGTCGACCCGGCAACCCATGTCACATGGGACTCCAACATGCGGGTCGCCCAGGATGCCTACGAACGCTTGATCAAAGAGATCCAGGTGAGGTGAACCTGGTGGCTGTGTGGGCGATGGAGCTGCTTCGGTCGAACCAGGAGCTATGGGAGCACTTCACTCGGCGAGAGGAGTATGGAACGAACCACCTCGACGAGCACGGCAGGTTTCCGTCAACTGCGACCGTTCATGGCCCTTTGCTGGAACCGAGGGTCTCTCGATACCTCGTGGACAAGGGATTGAAAGTAGACTACCCTGACGGGAAGAGGTTCGCAGTCTGCCTGACGCACGATGTCGACCTCCTCAAGCCGAGCTCCCTCAGGAACATCCGGTTGCCGGGACCAGTCAAGTCCGCCCTCCGACTGGTTAGCAGGAAGTTCAGGGCTGCGTGGAGCTTCGACGAGATCATGGACCTTGAGCAGTCGTTCGGCGCGAAGTCAACCTTCTTCTTCATGGCTCTTCATCAGGGAGAACGGGACTTCAATTATGACGCGTTGCACTTGCAGAAAGAGATGAAGAACATACTCCAGCGGGGATGGGGGATCGGGCTCCACGGGGGACACGAAGCCTCGGTCGACCTCGAGCTACTGAAAGCCGAGAAGGCGAGGCTGGAGAGGTCGCTCGGCCGGAGCGTTCTCAGCTATCGAAATCATTACATGAAGCTGAAGGTGCCAGCGACATGGCGGAACCTCTCGGCTGCCGGGTTCAAGACCGACTCGACCTTAGGATATGCAGGATCGATCGGCTTCAGGAACGGTATGTGCCATCCTTTCAAGCCTTACGATCTCGATAGCGAATCGACAATAGACCTTATCGAACTACCCTTGGCCGTGATGGACACCACGCTTTACTCTTACGTGGGCTTGGACTCTTCGAAGGCTTGGGAGGCCACCAAGCCTTTGATCGATCGGGTCATGCAATTGAACGGTGTGTTCACCTTGCTCTGGCACAACACTTACATGCTCGGCGACAAGCTCGAGCTTTATCGTAAGATACTGGAATACTGCCACGGGAAGGGCGCATGGATGACGGATGCCGATGAAATCGCCAAGTGGTGGCGCGACCACGGCTGCTTCGGGACGGGATGATGCGATGCGCGTTGTCGTGACGAATGCGGACTATGCCAACTCGCTTGCAGCCGTCAGAAGCCTCGGGGAGAAGGGCATCGAAGTAGTGTCAGCCTCGCACAAGAAGCATTCGCAGGCTTTCTATTCGAAGTACTCCGCAGAGCGGCTGGTCCACCCTTCACCTGAGGACGAGGGCAAGTTCGTCGAGTTCATGCTCGGGTACCTGCAGCGTCGGCCTGTGGACGTCCTGCTGCCGATCGGTTATGATGTCAACGTGATTGTCTCGAGGCACATGGATGAGTTCTCCCGGCACACAAAGGCTCCGGTCTCCCCCCGGGATTCAATGAAGGTCGCCAGCGACAAAGCTCTCACGATGAAGCTTGCCGCTGATCTGGGGGTCGGCGTTCCCAGGACCTACAAGAACAAGGACGAAGTGGATTCGTTCCCCATCGTCGTGAAGGACAAGGGTGGCTCGGGCAGGATGCGATACGTCAACTCCCGTGAGGAGCTGGCGAAGCTCGCGATGCCAGACTCGATCATCCAGGAGTACATACCTGGCACCGGGTACGGATTCTTCGCGCTCATGAACAAGGGCGAGCTCCGGGCACATTTCATGCATAGGAGAATCAGGGAGTATCCGGTGACCGGGGGCGCAAGCACCGCCGCTGAGAGCGTTTCGGATCCCGAGCTCAAAGAGTTCGGGCTGAAGCTCCTG
>Ga0315293_10001681_pt1 | contig 21465 bp, 17 predicted proteins | sample YL17G13_20_MG_FD_203071 | JGI IMG/M metagenome (GOLD analysis project Ga0315293, IMG submission 203071) | Sediment microbial communities from Yellowstone Lake, YNP, Wyoming, USA - YL17G13_20 | ecosystem: Environmental > Aquatic > Freshwater > Lake > Sediment | place: USA: Wyoming | collected... | reverse complement strand
ATCGGTTGAACGTCTTGGCGTTCCAGGCGCGGGTGCTGATATGCTCGCAGGCGAGGTTGGCGGTCTCCAGTGTCCGGCGCAGAAGTCGGGCCTGGTCGTTCGTCGCAACCAACTTCACTTTCGCCGTAAGTTTCATGCAGCCAGCATACCCCAGTTTCACAGCCTTCATAGGCGGCTAAAGCCGGAAAGGAGAAGCCCGCTTTCCTCCACAGCGGTTGCCGAAGGTCCGGCCCCTGCGGGAAACCGCGTGGCTTCCAGCGGGCTGCAACCTGTGAAGGCATGGCCGATGACAGAGTGAACCTGGATGTCCTCCAGCAACTGGAGGACGGAAGCATCGACGTCGACGAGGCGCTGCGCCGATTGGAAGAGCCACCGGCTCCGGCTCCGGCTCCGGCTCCGGCGCCGCGGCGCTCGCAATCGTGGTGGCTGATCCCATTGGCGGTCGGCATGGCTTTCCTGGGCGGAGGCGGGTTGCTGGCCTCGCTAGGCGGCGCCTGGTGGATCCTGGCGGTCCCGCTGCTGGTGATCGGCACTGGGGTGACGGTGCTTGCGGCTGTCAGCAGCAGCTCGCCGTGGGTCTTCATCCGCGTCCGACCCGCAGGCGGCCGGCAGCTGCGAGTGTGGATCCCGATCCCAGTCCGCGCCGCCGCCTGGGGGATCGAGTTTGCCCGTCCATGGGTGCCTTCGCTGGCGGCCACGGCGGTCGACGAGGTGTTGGTGACGCTGGAGCGCGAGCTCGGGTCCGAACAGGATCTGGTGATCGATGTCGACGAAGCCGGCGACGGCGAACGCGTCCGGGTGAGCTTCGAGCCGGGAGGCCGATATGGCGACTTCAGATGAGCGCTTGAAGATCCTGAAGATGGTGGAAGAGGGCAAGATCTCTCCCGAAGAAGCCGCCCGCCTGCTGTCCGCCTTGAGCAAGGCCGAACGCAGACGCGCCGCGGCATCGCCCGGGGAAGGGCGCTGGTTGCGCGTGCGTGTCACCGATGTCGACTCGGGCAAGACGGCGGTCAACGTCAACCTGCCGGTCAGCCTGGTGAACGTCGGGCTGCGCATGGGCGCCCGCTTCGTACCCGAGATGGAAGGTGTCAACATGACCGAGCTGGATGACGCCATCCGCAAGGGGCTGACCGGCAAGATCATCGACATCGTCGACGAGCAGGAAGGACAGCGCGTCGAGGTGTACGTCGAATAGACGCTCGGGAGCCCGCGCTCGGGCCTCGCCAAACATTAGGCCGAGCGCACGATCCTTTGCACGCCTGCTCCCCGCCGCGCCCATCGATTCGGCGCGGCGCCGCGCACAGCCCTGAGCCTGGGTGTCACCCCCCTGCTCCTCTGCCAGCCCCAAACCCTCGCGTACAGTCGCGCCACGGGCCGATAGGACCCGGTGCTATACTCGGCCGGCAATGAGCCACCTCATTGGCCTGGAATGTCCCGAGTGCGGCAGACTCCTGCCCGCGGATGAGATCCAGACCGTCTGCACCGATTGCGATTCACCCTTGTTCGCGCGGTACGACTTGCGCCAAGTATCCCGGGCCGTCTCGCCGGAAGCCATCGCCCAGCGGCCGTCCGGGTTGTGGCGCTGGGCGGAGCTGCTCCCAGTTTGTGATGAGCGCTACCGGCTGAGTCTGGGCGAAGGCGACACCCCCCTGCTCCCCGCGCCGCGTCTGGCGGCTTCGCTCGGCCTTGAGAGTCTCTTTATCAAGGAAGAGGGCGTCAACCCGACGGGATCGTTCAAGGCGCGCGGCATGGCAGTGGCGCTGTCGCGGGCCGCCGAGCTTGGGATACGCCAGGTCGTGGTGCCCACGGCCGGGAACGCCGGCGGCGCGCTGGCGGCCTACGCCGCGCGGGCCGGGATGCAGGCGCACGTCGTCCTTCCGGCGGACGCCCACCCGGCCTATCGTGCCGAGGCAGAACGGGCCGGCGCGCACATCCATGTGGTTGACGGTCTAATCGACCGCGCTGGCAAGGAAGCCACACGACTGGCGAGCGAGCTTGGCGCCTTCAACCTGGCGACGCTGCGCGAGCCCTATCGCCTGGAAGGCAAGAAGACGATGGGTTTCGAGCTGGCCGAGGCCTTCGGATGGGATCTGCCCGAGGTGATCGTCTACCCAACCGGCGGTGGCACCGGCCTTCTCGGCCTGGCCAAGGCCTTTGACGAACTGGAGGGCCTTGGATGGATAGGGGCCCGCCGGCCCCGGCTGGTGTCAGTGCAGGCCGAAGGCTGCGCACCCGTGGTCCGGGCCATGCAGGCGGGCGCCGATCGGATCGAGGCGTGGTCCGGCGCCTCGACGCGGGCAGAAGGCTTGCGGGTCCCACGGCCGTATGCCGACCGCGCCGTTCTGCGGGCTGTGCGACAATCTGGGGGTACGGCGGTGGCAGTGGGGGAGCAAGCCCTGGCGGAGAGCGCCAGACAGGCCGCCACCCTGGAGGGTTGCCTGATGTGTATGGAGGGAGGGGCGGCCGTTGCAGGACTGCGGCTCCTGGTGGAGAATGGAACCGTGCGCCCCGAGGACCGGGTCGTTGTGTTCAACACCGCCACGGGGTTGAAGGGACTGTAATGCCAGCCAAAGCCCGCACACCCGAATCGCCGCCAACTCCGCTTCAACGGTTGTCGTCGATCAGCCGCGAGTTGGCGTCGCAACTCAACTTGCACACGCTGCTGCAGCGGATCCTGCAGTTGACGCTGGAGGCGGTTCAGGCGACGAGCGGCAGCCTGCTGGTGCTGGACGAGGAAGGACAGGTGAGCGAGGGCGCGCTGGCCTTTGGCGGCCAGGTGCATGAGCACAGCGCCCAGCAACTCAAGGATACGTTCGAGCGCGGTCTGGCCGGGTGGGTCGTTGAGCACCGCCAGCCGGCGATCATTGCCGACACGCGCCGCGAGCCGCGCTGGCTGCAGCGCAACGGCGGCGAGAACGACGTCGAGTCGAGCTCGGCGGCCTGTGTGCCGCTGATGGCGCGCGACCGCGTCGCCGGTGTCCTGACACTAGGCCACCCCAAAGTCAACCACTTCACCGATCAGGATCTGGAGCTGCTGACGGTCATCGGCGACCAGGCCGGCATCGCCCTCGAGAACGCCCGGCTGTTCGAGGCCGAACGGGAACGCCGCCGCTTCGCCTCCCAACTGCAGGAGATCGCCCGCACGATCAACTCGTCGCTCGACCCGGCACTGGCTTTCCCACAGGTGCTGGAGCAGCTCGAGCGGGTGGTGGCCTACGACAGCGCCAGCATCTTCCTCGTCGACGGGGATCACCTGGTGACCGTGGCGGCCCGCGGGTTCCAAGACAACGACGCCCTGATCGGGCATATGGTCCCGATCGACCCGGCGCTGGTCACCGGGCGTGTGCTGACCAGCCGCCAGCCGATCATGGTCGAAGACGTGCAGGTGGTGCCGGGGTGGCTGCGATCCGAGGACCTGCCCGAGGCCGAACGCATCCACGGCTGGATCGGTGCCCCGCTGGTGGTCCGCGATCAGGCGGTGGGCGTCCTTAATGTCGACAGCCTGCGCCAGGGCGCCTATGGCCCGAAGGATGTCGAGATGGTCAGCGCCTTCGCCGATCAGGCGGCCGTGGCGGTGGCCAACGCGCAGCTGTTCGCCGAGAGCCAGCGCCAGCTGCGGGCGCTCATGGCGCTGAGCGAGACCACACGCGTGGTGATCGCCAGCCTCGACCTGGATGAGGTGCTGAAGCGCATCCTGGATCAGACGATGTCGACCCTCGACATCGAGGCCGCCTCGCTGGCGATACGTGACGAGGACAGCGGCCATCTCGAATTCAGGCTGGCCCAGGGGATGGGGGCTGAGGTGCTGATCGGGATGCGTCAACCGCGGGGCCAGGGCATTGCCGGGTGGGTGGCCGAGAATGGTCAGCCGCTGGTGGTGCCCGACGTGCGGGGGGATCCACGCTTCGATCCCGGCGTCGACCAGCGAACAGGCGGGACGACCCGGGCGCTGGCCTGCGCCCCGATCCTGGTGCAGGAGCGCGTGATCGGCGTGCTGGAAGCGGTCAACCCGCGGCGCGGCGCCTTCTTGCCGGAACAGGTTGAGCTGCTGATCGGAATCGCCGGGCTGGCTGGTACGGCCATCGCCCATGCGCAGCTGTTCCAGGCGACTCAGGAAGCTCGCCAGCGCTACGCGGCGCTGTTCGAGGACAACATCGACCCGATCCTGATCACGGACCTGGCCGGCATCGTGACCGACGCCAACCATCGTGCGGAGGCCTTCCTGGGGTACGAGCGCCAGGCACTGCGCGGGCGGGCCATGCTCTCCCTGCACGTCCCCGACCAGGAGCGTCTGCCGGAGGACCTGGGACAGATCGGATCCGGGCACGCGATAGCCTACGATGGCCGCGTGACCCACGCCGACGGTCGGCCGATGCCCGTGCAGGTACACGTGACCCGGGTGGAGATGGGCCGCCAGCCGCTGCTGCAGTGGATCCTGCGCGACATTTCGGAGCGTCGGGCGCTGGACGAGCTGCGCGCCGACCTGACGTCGATGGTCTTCCACGATCTGCGCTCCCCGCTGGGAAACGTCATTTCCAGCCTGGAGGTGCTGCAGGCTTCGATCCCGCCGCAGGACGAAACCCTGCAATCGGTGCTGGCCATCAGCCTGCGCTCCAGCCGGCGGCTGTCGCGCCTGGTTGAATCGCTGCTCGATGTCGGACAGCTCGAATCCGGCAAGGCGGTGCTGCACCGAACGCTGGGCTCAATCAGCTCGATCATCGCCGAGGCCGTGGAGGAGATCCATCCGGTGTCTGAGGCCAAGGGCCAGGTGCTGCACTTCAGCCTGGCGCCTGCCGATATGCCCAGTATCGAGATGGACGTCGACATGATCCGGCGGGTGCTGATCAACCTGCTCGAGAATGCCGTCAAGTACACCCGCGGCGGCGGGACAGTCTCGGTTTCCGCCACGCGGCTTTCCAGGCAGGTGTGCGTGAGCGTGACGGATACGGGGCCGGGGATCCCGCCCCGTGATCAGCAGCGCATCTTCGACAAGTTCGCCCGGCTGCACCAGGAAGGTTACGCCAAGGGCCTGGGACTCGGGCTGGCTTTCTGCCGCCTGGCTGTGGAAGCGCACGGCGGACGCATCTGGGTGGAGAGCGAGGTCGGCCAGGGGGCGACGTTCTCGTTCACCCTGCCGGTATAATAGCTGCGTCGTCCCGGGCCGCGGTCCGGCCCATCCCTCGGCCGACCGAGAGTCAACCCATGCGCTCCGTTTCCTCGGCTGTCTACCTGGAAAACAAGTTCCTTGGGGTGTCGGTCGGCGCCGTCGCCTCGCACGGCCGCCTGCTGCTGATCGATGCCCCGATCCGGGTCGAGGATGCCCGCGACTGGATCAGCCAGCTGGGCGAGAAAGGGCGCCCGCGCAGCCTGGCGCTCCTCGACCATCACCCCGACCGCGTACTCGGCGCCCGGGGACTCGATCTCCCCATCCTGGCCCATGATGAGACGCGCCTGGTGATGGCTGCCTGGCCGGATACCTTCAAGGGCGGGACACACCCGATCGGCGCCGAAGCCGACCGTCTAAAGCGAATCATCGGCGTGTCCAAGGCCGTGCCCGACCTGAGCTTCTCCGAGGAGATGAGCCTGCACTTGGAGGGGCGTGAAATCCTCTTGCTTCACCGCCCGGGTCCCACACGCGGGTCGATCTGGGTTGTGGTTCCAGACGCCAAGGTCGTCTTTCTGGGGGATGCGGTCTGGATGGATGAGCCGGCCTATCTGGGGGAGGCCGAACTGGACGCCTGGCAGGAGACGCTGCAGCAAGCGGCGCGCGGCCCGTTCAGGGCCTTCACGCTCATCTCGTCGCGCGACGGCATCGTCGACCGCAAGGCGGTCGGCCAGATGGCCGCCTGGCTGGGACGTGTGGAAGAACGACTGCGCAAGCTGAAGCCGCGGCCCGATCTGGAAGAGTCCACCGGTACACTGGCGACCAGCCTGCTGCGCGGGTTCAAGATCCCCGCCACGCGGCGCGAGCATGCCCATCTCCGTCTTCAGGCGGGCCTCGAGCGCCTGTACACCCGGTGGAGTTCGGAAGAAGACTGATCCCCATCGATCGGCGGGAAGCGCGGGACGGGGGAGCATGAACGCTGGTTGGTATGAGCCCGTCGTTGAGGTAACGCGGGGCGGCTTGGTCGAGTCCGTGCACTACGGCGCTGTGGCGGTAGCCGATCGGACGGGCCGGCTCCTGGCGTGGTGCGGCGATCCGGACGCCACGACGTTTCTGCGGTCGAGCGCCAAGCCGTTCCAGGCGCTGCCGTTCGTCGAAGGCGGCGGGCTGGACGCGTTCGGACTCTCGGCGCGCCAGCTGGCCTTGATCTGCGCCTCGCACGCCGGAACCGATGCCCACAAGGCGATGGCCGAGTCGATCCAGGCGCAGGTGGGCATCGATGAAACCTGCCTGCTGTGCGGCACACACCCTCCGTATGACCCCGACACCTGGGCACGCATTCGCGAGCGCGGTGAGCCGCTGACCCCCAACCGGCACAACTGCTCCGGCAAACACACCGGGATGCTCGCCCAGGCTCGGTTCCTGGGGTTGCCTCTCGAGACCTACATCGACCCGAACCACCCGGTGCAGGGGCGCATTCTTGAGGTCTTCAGCGCCCTGTGTGGGCTGTCGCCGGCAGACGTCCTATTGGGGATCGACGGATGCTCGGTCCCGACGTTCGCTGTGCCGCTGGCTGCGGCAGCCACGGGCTATGCGCGGCTGGCCGATCCGTCCGGCCTGCCCGCGGAGCGCGCTCGCGCGGTCCGCCGCATTGTCGACGCCATGACCGCCAACCCGGACATGGTCGATGGGCCGGGACGGTTCGACACGCGGCTGATGCAGGTGGCCGGCGGAACGATCCTCTCGAAGGCCGGGGCTGAAGGCTACCGCGGCATGGCCATCCGGCCTGGCGCCCTCGGCCCCGGTTCGCCGGGGCTCGGCGTGGCAGTCAAGATCGCCGATGGCGAGCTGGGCAAGCTGACCGACAGCCCGCCCGGGCAGCGTGCCGGACGCCGCGCGGCGTTGGCCGTGCTGGCACAACTGGGGGCGCTGGTGCCCGACCAGCTCGATGCGCTGGCAGAATTCGGCACCCAGCCGGTGACCAACTTCCATAAGCTGGTCGTCGGCGAGACGCGTGCCTGCCTGACGCTGCGCCGCGCACGCTGAATGACCAGCCCGGCCGGCATCCCGAGCCTGCACGAGATCGCCCGCAGCCGCCTCGGTCTGACGCTGACGCGCCGGCAGCTGGACGCCTTCGCCTGGTACGGCGCCGAACTCCTGTCCTGGAATGAACGCTTCAACCTGACCGCCATCACCGATCCATCCTCCGTCGAAGCCAAGCATTTCCTGGACTCGCTCAGCTGTCTGCTGGCGCTGAAGCCGCGGACCGGGGACCGCCTGGTGGATGTGGGAACCGGCGCCGGCTTTCCGGGGCTGCCGCTCAAGATCGCCATGCCGTGGCTGCAGGTCACGCTGGTGGAGGCCACAGGCAAGAAGGCAGAGTTCTGCCAGCATGTGGTCGACGGCCTGGCGTTGGAGGCGGTGAGCGTTGTGCATGCGCGCGCCGAGGAGATCGGGCAGATGCCGGAGCACCGCCAGGCCTACGACTGGGCGGTGGCGCGCGCCGTGGCGAGCCTCTCGGTGCTGGCGGAGTACCTCATGCCGCTGGTTCGGCTGGGCGGTAAGGCGATCGCGCAGAAGGGCGAGACCGGACCGGCGGAGGCACATGCGGGCGAGGGGGCCTTGCGGCTGCTGGGTGGGCGCGTGCAGCAGCTGATCCCGGTGGAGATGCCGGGCATTCCCGAAACGCGTTTCCTGGTGGTGATGGAGAAAACCGCGGCCACACCGGCCGAGTACCCGCGCCGTGCGGGGCTGCCGGCGCGCAGGCCGCTGGGTGAGAACGCCTAGTCCGGTGGCCGGGGGCGAAGCGTACCGGCCGTCATCTCCCACGTCGTCGCCGTCCTGCGGAACTCCGGGCCGAACATCTCGATGTCCGCCGCCGTAACGAGCGCCTGGGGAAGTGCGGTGACACGGCGCAGCAGATCCTGGCGGCGCTCGCCGTCCAGTTCGGCCAGTACTTCGTCGAGCAGCAGGATCGGCCACTCCGACGTGCGCTGGTGCAGCCACTCGATCTCCGCCAGCTTGAGCGCCAGCATAGCGGTCCGATTCTGGCCGCGCGAGCCATAGGCACGCAGGTCAATGCCGTTGGCCGTGAAGCGGAAGTCATCGCGGTGCGGTCCCAGGGAGGTGGCGCGGCGGCCGATGTCTTCCGACCGCGTGCGCTCGAGCGCCTGGAGCAGGCCGTCGCGGATGGACTGACGGCTCAGGACGGTGCGGTCCGGCGCGGCCTGGATCGGCAGCCCGAGCTGCCCGGCGGCGGGCGGCAGCGGATCGTAGCTGGGCAGGTACTCGAGGTGCAGCGTCTCGCGCCCGCGGGTGAGTTCGGCATGGATCGGGGCAGCGATCCGATCGTGCTCGGCCAGAGCCAGCGCCCGGGCGCGGATCAGGGTGGCGCCCTGCTCAGCCAGTTCTTCATCCCAGAAGGTCATTTGCGAACCGTTCTTTCCCTGCTCATCGAGCTGCTTGAGCAGGGCGTTGCGTTGGGCGAGGACCTTGCCGTATTCAGAGAGAGCCTCGGCGTAGACACTGTCAGCCTGGGCCAGCGAAGAGTCGAGGTGCTGGCGTCGTTCGGAGGGCGGCCCCTCCAGGACGCGCAAATCCTGTGGGAGGAACAGCACAGCGTGCAGGCCTGCGGCCAGTTCGCTGATCCGGCGCTTGACGCCGTTGAGCAGGACCTCGCGATGCAGGCGCGGTTCGGAGCCAGGGGCACCGGGCTCGAGGACCAGGCGGATCTCCACCCGTTGCGGCCGGTCGGCGCGGCGGTACTCCGCCACCAGCCGGGCGAAAGGCGTCGCTTCCTGCAGCGCCAGGAAGTTGATCAGCTGCCGGTCGCTCTGCGCGTGGGGCGAAGTGGCGCGCGCCAGGTAGTAGACCGCTTCCAGCAGGCTGGTCTTGCCTTGCGCGTTGCCGCCGACGATCAGCGTCGGGCCGGTGGGGACGGCGGTCTCGAGCCGGACGAAGTTGCGGACGTTGGTCAGGGACAGGTGCTGGAGGAGCATGGGCAGGGGGATTGTAGCATGCAGGCTTGCCGGAGCCACCAACAAGAACGCGGACCGCGTGTCTGCGGTCCGCGCCGGGATGCGCCCTTGCCGTCGCTGCGTCAGTCGGCGGCGATCGACTCGATGTCCTTCTCTTCGCCCTTCCAGACGTCGCTCGCCCGGTCGATGAACAGCGTGCCATCCAGGTGATCGATCTCGTGCTGGAAGACCCGCGCCAGCCAGCCGCTGGCCTTGATGCGCACCGGCTCGCCCTGGCGGTTGAGGCCCTTGAGGGTGAGCGACTCGAAGCGCTCGACCTCGCCGAGGTAGCCGGGGACCGACAGGCAGCCCTCCACCCCGGCCACTTGATCCGGGCTGTGGCGGACGATCTCCGGGTTCACCAGCGCGAAGAGCTTCGACGGCCGGGCCGGCTCGCCCTCCTGCTCCGGCGGCTCGGCGTACTCGACGACGATCACGCGGCGGCTGTCCCCGACCTGCGGCGCGGCCAAGCCGACCCCCGGAGCCACGCGCATGGTCTCGACCATGTCGTCGATCAAGGAGCGGACGTCTTCGGTTACCGCCGGCACCTTGCGCGCCTTGAGGCGCAGGACCGGATCCGGGAGGGTGATGATCTCACGTGCGGCCATTGGGGTCAGACTCGCCGGCCTCCGGCCGAGAACGGCGGGAGGCGATTTCCTTGTCGTACAGGCGCAGCAATTCTACCATTTCCTCTCGACGTTGACCACTTTCGGTCTCACGCTTGCGGGCCAGGATAGCCTCCTGCGCCCGCACGATGTCCTGCTGGACGGCCACCGGATCAAATACCCCCTGGAACTTGAATTCGGCGGTGCCGATGCTGGCCGTCACCGTGCCGTAGTTCAGCACCAGCCCCAGAAGCCCCTTCCGATCGACCTCCGTGCCGAGGATGTTCTCCAGAGGCGCCACTTCGCGGCTCTCGGTGCCCAGCGGCTTGCGGATGATGTCGACGATCTGCGTTGGCGTGACCTGGTAGATGTCGTTGGCCCAGTCGACGTACTGGTACAGCCACCACAGCCCGATGATGCCGATCAGCGCCAGCAGGATGACCACCGAAAGCAGCGGGTCGAAGAGCGTCACCATCCCGCCGAGGCTGGCGCCAAGCAGGCCAGCGCCGCCGAGCAGCAGGATCGACGGCAGGCCGATGGCCTGCAGCAGGACCGCCCAGTGCTTGCGGTAGGTGATCACGCCCTTGTCTTCGAAGCGCATCTGCAGTGTCCAGTGATCGAGGCCGGCGTCGCGGCTGGCGCGCTCGCTGGTCACCGGTAGGGCCGAGACCACCGGGGGCGGCGCTTCGACGCCGACCTTCTCCTGCAGCGTCTGAGCCAACGAAGTGCGGTCCGCCTGCCGGCGCTGGTGTTGCAGGCGTCGCCAGTGCTCCTCGACCACGGCGGCCATGGCCTTTGGGTTGCCGACGCTGCGGAAGGTGAGCTGGCCGGTGAAGGTGCGGATGATGACATCGCCATAGCCGAGGGCGCGCGTGACGGCGTCGGTCCGCAGGCTGACCGAGACGACCATGTGCAGCGGCGCCTCGCGCCGGCTGTCGTACAGCCCGACCACCTTCTCGATCCACAGGGCGCGGCGGTTGGTGACGACGTAGTAGTCGTTGCTCCAATCGAGGACGCGCCAGCCGCCGAGCAACAGACTGGCAGCGATGAGACCGGCGGCGATCCAACCCAGGAGTGCCGACGGCGCGCTGAGCGCCCATGAAGCCACGACCAGGCCGGCCATGGCAATCACAACGGGAAGGATCAACGCCTGGTAGAGCAGAGCAACGTGCTTGCGCACTGCGGCGTACACGATCTCGCCTTCACCCAGCCAGCCGAAGCGGAGCCGGGACGCCAGGCGCCGGCTGGCAGCGGCGAAGCGCAGGCTGGCCAAGGCCGGCGGGTGCGCTCCGACGAACCCGGAGAGGTCCGCGCGCTCCCAGCGCGCCAGCGTGCAGGCGGAGGCGGCGCGGGCGCTGGAGAGACGGGGCAGGCGGAAGACGACCTCGACCTCACCCAGCGTATCGCCGGGGGTCAGCGTGGCGATGTGCCGCTCGCGCCCGCGAGCGTCGCGCTGCAGCAGATCGATCGTCCCGTCTAGTAGGAAGTAAAGCGCCTCCGGGCCGGAACCCTGGACAATGATCTCGTCACCCGCCGCAAACGACTCGTGCGCCAGTTGAGCGGCGGCAAGATCGAGGTCCGCCTCGGGGACGTCGCGCAGGAAGTGCGTGAGGCGCAGGACCTGAAGGTCGCGTGGATCGCTCACGCCTCCATTGTAGCATCGCGGCCGCGCTGGCCTTGGCTTCCGGCCGGCGGCTGACTGCCGGCACCGGGGTTGCCATACTCCTATTCCGACCGGAGCTGCACCCGGAAGGCGGAGGAGGACAGCTGTCATGCAGCCATCCTTCGAGGGGCGCGATCCGTCTGCCGCTGCGGCGCCGAAATGGAACGCCTGGCTTGGGCCCTCGTATGGCTGGTGCCGGGCCTCATGCCGGGGCGCGCGGGCACGATGCTGCCGTACGGTTTCGCGAAGTCCGCCGCTGGCCGGGGCGATGCATTCTGGGACTGCGCTCGTCACGGCCTGGGCCGACTATGCCGACGTTGGCCTTGCGGCGTCGACCCTCCGGGGCTCGGTCACGCACGCGGCGTAGGGGACATCCCTGGGGCTGGCAGGCGCCGTGTTTTCCCGGACGCCTGAACCCACGCAGCCATCCCTGCCTGGGACGAAGGCCGGTGGCCCGTCGCGCGAAGCCGCGACAACCGGCAGCTGTGTCAGACGTCCTGGCTGCTGCCCGGCGACTCACCTGACTGTGGGTGCACGATAACCAGGGCCAGGCGCGCGGCGTAGGCCAACAGCTGCGGCCGGGTAGGGCGGGCAGGCAGGCCCTCCATCTGCAGGATCCGCCCGACCATGCGCGGGTGCCTGGCCAGGCGCAGTTCCATGAAATCCGCGACCCGCCCGACGTCGGTGACCACCTCCGCCCGCCCGCGGATGCGTCCGGACCGGACGCGGATCTCGACGTCCGGATCGGCCATCAGGTTGCGGACCCAGTCGGCTTGCATGCCGCGTGAAGAACCCAGCAGGTACGCGCCGTCGAGCTCTTCGTACTGCAGCGCGGTCACGCGCCGCCGCCCGGTCTTGCGCCCGGTCGTGGTCAGCAGGAGGATCAGCCGGCCAACGACCGGCCCGAGGCCGAGGGCATAGACGGCTCGGAACAGGCGCGCGTCCGGCGGGCGAAGGGTTCGAGTAGGCATCTTCCCTCCCTGTTCGATGGGGAGGCTACACCGAATCCACGACCGGCGCGTGCAGGCCCGTTCCGCGCCAGCGGGTGTACGGGACCCGCATGCTATAATGCGCGGCGGGAGACGACCCGTCTTGGCTCGTTCCAAACCGCCCGCGCGCGCAGGCCGGGGCGCGGGCTCGGCCCCTCGCCCTGCGCCCTCCGGCCGATCCGGCCGCCCTCGCAACCCTCGTCGCAGGCCAGTTCCCGGCGGCGCGCGCCCGGCGTGGCTTGAAGCCGCCTTTGAGTTCCTTCGACAGCACAGAGTGGAAGTCATCGGCGCGGCCCTGATCGCGCTGGGCCTGTTTTCCGTCGCCAGCCTGCTTGTCCCGGAAGGCGTAATGACCCGCGCCTGGCTGGGCCTGCTGCAGACCGTGTTCGGATGGGGGTTGCTGGCGGTGCCACTGGCGCTCGCCGCATCGGGGCTGTGGTTGTTGCTGCGCCGCTTTCAGGCGCGCCTGCCTCACATCCGTCCGGCGCAGGTTGTTGGAACCGTCCTACTCTACCTGGCGCTGCTCGTCATTCTGCACGCCTGCCTGTTTCCCGCCGACCGCGTGGAGGCGCTGCAGTTCGCCGACCAGGGACGCGGCGGCGGGTTGTTGGGCGCGGTGCTGTGGAGTGGGCTGCTGGGGGCGCTGGGCGTTGCCGGGACCCTGGTCGTGATGGCAGCCTGGTTGGTTGCCGGCGTGATGCTCGTCGCCGGATGGTCGCTGGCCGATGTGGTGGCGTGGATGGACGCCGTCGCGCGACGCGCGCGGCCGGCGCCGGAGGGACGAAAGCCGGCCGCCTCCTTCACCCCTGCGCCCGAGGTCACTCCCGCGCGCGTTGCAGCCGGGTCTGGCGAGCCGGGCTCCGCCGTGCCGGCTGGATCAGGGGCGGCGGGGGGTTCCGCGTCGATGCCTGCCTCCGAGGTTGGCCCCGAGGCTGAAGTGGAACTCCCGGCTCCTGTCTGGGTATTGCCCGAGATCGCCGAGATCCTCGAGCCAGGGGCGGAGGGCAAGGCGGACGAGGAGTTCGACCGGGAACGGGCCAAGCTGATCGAGGAGACACTACGAGCCTTTGGCGCTCCGGCCCGTGTCGTTGAGGTCAACCGCGGTCCAACGATCACGCAGTTCGGGGTTGAGCCTGACTTCGTCGACGTGCGCGGCGGGAAGCGCATCAAGGTCAAGGTGGGGAAGATCGCCGCCCTGGCCGACGACCTGGCGCTGGCGTTGGCGGCGCAGTCGATCCGCATCGAGGCGCCTGTGCCGGGCAAGGGCTACGTGGGAATCGAGGTGCCCAACCTGGAGATCTCGCTGGTGGCGCTGCGCGACGTGCTCGAGGCCGAGTCGTTCCGGAAACTGCGACCCCCGCTGCGCCTCGGGCTGGGACGCGACGTCTCCGGCCGGCCGATCTCGACCGATCTGGTGATGATGCCCCACCTGCTGATCGCCGGGACGACCGGCTCGGGCAAGTCGGTGTGCGTCAACGCCCTGATCGCCAGCCTGCTCCTGCATAACTCGCCCGAGGCACTCAAGTTCGTCATGGTCGACCCCAAGCGGGTCGAGCTGACCTTCTACAACGGCATCCCGCACCTGCTGGCGCCGGTGGTGGTGGACCTGGAGCGCGTCGTGCCGGCGCTGCAGTGGGTCTCGCGCGAGATGGACGAGCGCTACCGGCGCTTCGCCCGCGAGGGCGTGCGCAACATCGCCGAGTTCAACACGCGCATGCAGGCCGCCGGGCAGAAGGGGTTCAACTACCTGGTCGTGGTGATCGACGAACTCGCCGACCTGATGATGCTGGCGCCCGATGAGACCGAGCGCGTGCTGACCCGGCTGGCGCAGCTCTCGAGAGCCACCGGGATCCACCTGGTGATCGCCACGCAGCGGCCGTCGGTGGATGTGATCACCGGCTTGATCAAGGCCAACTTCCCGGCGCGCATCGCCTTCGCCGTAGCCTCGTCGGTCGACAGCCGGGTGATCCTGGATCAGCCCGGCGCCGAGCGGCTGCTGGGGCGCGGCGACATGTTGTTCCACTCGCCGGATTCCCCGGCGCCGATCCGCATGCAAGGGGCGTTCGTCTCGGAGGCCGAGCTCAACCGGCTAATCCTGTTCTGGCGCAGCCAGGCCGTCGGGCCGAGCACGCCGGCGCCGGTGGGGGGCCCGACGGCGGAGCGGCCGGCGCCCGGCGTGCCGCTCAAGCAAGCCCCGCTATGGGATGAGCCTGAGGCGGAGAGCGAAGAAGGCGTCGACCCGCTGTTCGACGAGGCGGTGAAGGTCGTGCGTGGGATGCGCCGGGCGTCCATCTCGCTCCTGCAGCGCCGGCTGCGGATCGGCTACACCCGCTCGGCCCGGCTGGTGGACATGCTCGAGGAACGCCGGATCATCGGCCCGGCCAAGGAGGGCTCCCAGGCCAGGGAGGTCCTGGACTATGGGAGCCTGGAAGAGGAGCCGGAGGCCTAACCCTATGGGGGGACGGTTTGCCTGGGCCCGTATCTCGTGCTACACTAGATGAACTCTCAGCCGGACGGCCCGGCCCTCCGGGGAAAGGGGTGATCGGCGTCCTCGACATCCAAACAACGGCATGAGCAGATCCTCGTGTGTAGTCCGGGAACACCTCTTCCCGAAATCCAAACAAGGAGTGAGAGAAGATGAAGAAGCTGTACGCCGTCCTTTCGGTGCTGCTCGCGCTGGCCTTTGTGCTGAGCGCCTGCGGCCAGGCGACGCCGACCCCGGCTGCGCCTGCGTATATCGCCTGCCAGGTCTCGGACACCGGCGGCACGGATGACAAGTCGTTCAACCAGTTCGCCTGGGTGGGGATGGAGAATGCCAAGACCGAGCTGGGCGTTGACATCCGCTTCCTCGAGTCGAAGGGCGAGGCCGACTACGAGCCGAACCTGAACGCCTTCGTCGCGGAAGGCTGCAACATGATCTTCGGCATCGGCTTCATGCTGGACGGCGCCCTGGCGAAGGTTGCGCCCGCCAATTCGGACATCAGCTTCGGCGGCGTTGACACCTGGTCGCCGGACGTCCCGAACTACATGGGCAGCTACTACAATATCGCCGAGGCGACGATGCTGGCCGGCTATCTGGCCGCCGGCACGACCAAGACCGGAACCGTCGGCGTGTACGCCGGCATCAACATCCCGCCGGTCACCGCCTTCAGCGACGGCTACTACCTGGGCATCCAGGAGTACAACAAGGTCCACGGCACGACCGTGAAGCTTGAAGGCTGGGATCCGGTGGCGCAGGACGGCCTGTTCACCGGTGACTTCACCGACACGGACAAGGGCCGCACGATGACCGAGACGCTGCTCGACGCGGGCGCCGACATCATCATGCCGGTCGCCGGGCCGGTGGGCCAGGGCAGCCTGGCGGTCTTCAAGGAGCGCGGCACCGGCCTGCTGATCGGTGTCGACACCGACTGGAGCGCCTTCTACCCGGATATGGCTGACTTCATCTTGGCCAGCGCCATGAAGCGCATGGACCTGTTCGTCTTCAACGAGATCAAGGCCGGCGTGGATGGCACGTTCAAGGGCGGCAACTTCACCGGCACGCTCGCCAACGGCCACGTGTCCATGGATCCAGGCTCGGCGTGGAAGGACAAGATCCCGGCCGACCTAATGGCCGAGATCGAGGCCCTCAAGGCCAAGATCATCTCCGGCGAGATCAGCGCCGTATACGCGCGCTAGCCCGCCAGGTTCTGCACGACTGTGATCAGAGTAAGAACAGGAGCCAGGAGCAATCCTGGCTCCTGTTCATTCCCGTGCACCTCGCGTTGAGGCACAGATCAGCGTCTATTCTGCCGGGGGCTGCATTGCCTGCGGTGGGGTTCTATGCTGTAATATCTCACCCCGATGGACCTGCCGATCCCGCGGCGGGCGTCCCTCGGCGGATCCCTGAGGTGAGGTTCCCATGGCGGCCATCCTTGAGCTGGAAGGGATCACCAAGCGGTTCCCAGGAATCCTGGCCAACGACGGCATCAGCCTGTCCCTGCAGGAGGGCGAGATCCTCGCCCTGCTGGGGGAGAATGGCGCCGGCAAGACGACCTTGATGAATATCCTCTACGGGCTGTACCACCCGGATGAGGGTCGGATCCTGATTCGGGGACAGGTCGCTCACATACGGTCGGCCGGCGACGCCATTCGGTCGGGGATCGGCATGGTCCACCAGCACTTCATGCTCATCCCGGTCTTCACCGTCACCGAGAACGTCATGCTGGGGGACGAATCGACGAAGTTCGGCGGGGTCCTCGATCGTGAATCGACCGCCAAGCGCATTCGGGAGATCTCCAGCGCTTACGGCCTGGAGATCGATCCCACCGTACGGGTCAGCACGCTGCCGGTGGGCGTGCAGCAGCGGGTGGAGATCATCAAGCTGCTCTACCGCGAGGCAAGCATCCTGATCTTCGACGAACCGACGTCGGTGCTGACGCCCCAGGAGGCGGATCAGCTGTTCCGCATCATGCGCTCACTGGCCGAGAGCGGGAAGTCGATCATCTTCATCACGCACAAGCTGCGCGAGGTGTTGGACGTGGCGGATCGCATCACGGTCATCCGCCAGGGCCGGGTGATCGGGACGACGACGCCGCGGGAAGCGGACATGAGCAAGCTGGCCTTGATGATGGTGGGGCGCGACGTGGTGCTGGAGGTCGAGAAAGCCAAGGCCAAGCCGACGGGAGTGACGCTGCGGGTGCAGAACCTCAAGGTGCTTTCCGATCGCAACACGCTGGCGGTGAACGGCGTGAGCTTCGATGTATCGGGCGGCGAAGTGCTGGGCATCGCCGGCGTGCAGGGCAACGGGCAGACGGAGCTCGTGGAGGCGCTGACGGGTCTGCGCCATCCCGTGGAGGGGCGGATCGAGCTGCTGGGGAAGGAGGTCACACGTGGCTCGCCGCGGCAGATCACCGAGCTGGGGTCAGCCCATGTCCCCGAAGACCGCCAGCGCGACGGCCTGGTGCTCTCGTACCCGGTGACCGACAACCTGGTGCTGAACACGTACTACCTGAAGCCCTTCGCCGAGCGGGCGGTCCTGCAGCCGAAGATGATCCTGGAGCATGCCCAGGAGCTGATCGAGGCTTTCGATATCCGGACGCCTTCGCCGGTGGTCAATGTGGGCACGCTGTCCGGCGGAAACCAGCAGAAGGTGATCGTGGCGCGTGAGCTGTCGCGCCCGATCAAGCTGCTGATCGCGGCGCAGCCTACGCGGGGGCTGGACGTCGGTTCGATCGAGTACATCCACAGTCGCGTGATCGAAAAGCGGGATGAGGGCGTGGCCGTGCTGCTGGTGTCGACGGAGCTGGACGAGATCATGCAGCTCTCGGATCGGATTGCGGTTATGTACCGCGGCCAGATCGTCGACATCTTGTCGAGCGAGGAGGCCTCCAAGGAGCGTATCGGTCTCCTGATGGCCGGCATCCACCCTGAGAACCAGGCGGCCTAGAGGCCGCCGCATACGACTGGAACGCCATGAAGAGGTCTGGCCCATGACTGACGCGAACACCGAAGCGAAGCAATTGAGGCCGTCCGCCGTTGGCATCTTTTTCGACGAGATACGCCGGAGCTCGCTGCTGATTCCCATCCTGGCCATCGTCAGCGGTCTCTTGCTGGGAGGCCTGATCGTCGCTATTACCAGCAAGAGCTTCTATGAAGTGTGGTCCCAATCGCCGGTGCAGGCCATTGGCAACGGGTTGAAGGCCGCCTGGGAATCATATGTGACCCTGTTCAGCGGAGCGTTCGGGACCCCGTCGAAGATCATCGCTGCCATCCAAGGGGGGGATGCGCTCGAGATCCGGCGGGCGATCAACCCGTTCTTTGAGAGCCTGGTGAAGTCGATCCCGTACATGTTCGCCGGGCTGGCCGTCTCGCTGGGGTTCCGGAGCGGCTTGTTCAACATCGGCGTCGAAGGCCAGATCTTCCTGGGCGGGATCTTCTCCGTGTGGGTCGGTTACACCTTCAAAGGGTTGCCCGCCATCATCCACTTGCCCTTGGCCTTCCTGGCCGGGGCGTTGGGAGGCGCTCTGTGGGGGTTCATCCCCGGGCTGCTGAAGGCCAAGACCGGCGGCCACGAGGTGATCAACACCATCATGATGAACTACATCGCCTTCCGGCTCACTGACTGGCTGCTGCGTGAGCCGATGCAGCGCCCGGGCTCCACCAACCCGATCAGCCCGATCATCGAGGATAGTGCCCGGCTGCCCCAATTCTTCCCGGATCCAATCCGCTTCCACCTCGGCTTCTTCGTCGCCCTGGCCGTGGCGGCGCTGGTGTACTGGTTCCTGTTCAAGACCAAGTGGGGCTTCGACCTGCGCACGGTGGGCGCCAACCCGCGCGCCGCGCGCTATGCCGGGATGAACATCGTCAAGAGCACGATCGTGGCGATGTCACTCTCGGGCGCGCTGGCCGGGATGGCCGGTGCCAATGAACTGCTGGGCGTCAACCATCACCTGTCGCAATCGTTCTCTCCGGGCTACGGTTTCGACAGCATCGCCCTGGCGCTGCTTGGCCGGACCCACCCCGTGGGCGTGGTGCTCTCGGCGCTGCTCTTCGGCACGCTGCGCAATGGGGCGGTCCGTATGCAGGCGGCAGCTGGCATCCCGATCGACATCATCTCGGTGATGCAGGCGTTCATCCTAGCCTTCATCGCCGCCCCGGCGATCGTCCGCACCATTTACCGCCTGAAGGAGCCCAAGAAGGCCGAGGCGGAGATCCACGTGAGAGGCTGGGGAGGGAGCTGAGCCGATGAGCGCCACGACATCCACTCTCGAGATGGGCCCGGTCTACGTTCCCCAAACCCGGCGGCGCGTGCTGGGCTTCGTCTTTCTCGGTGTGGCGGCCTCGATCTGGCTGTTCTTCCTGCGCGGGCTCGACGCCACGATGGACACCGCGATGCGCCTGTACCCGGGCGGCTCGACCGTGGTGGTTGACGACTGGGTCTTCAACACGCAGAACATGCTGTGGGTGCTGGCCGCCGGCTGTGCTGCAGTCGGGGCGTTTCAGATGGTGCGCGGCTTCGGCCGGCGCACGGGCCTGGCGTTCGCCATGGTGGGCGGCATGTTTGTGTTCGCCTTTCTCTCCTGGGCGGCGTCCGGGGGCACGCTGAACCTGGCCGGCATGCTGCGCATCATGTTGGTCCGTTCGGTGCCTCTGACGCTGGGAGCGATGTCGGGGATCCTGTGCGAACGAGCGGGCGTGGTCAACATCGCCATCGAGGGCATGATGCTGACGGCGGCGATGATCGGCACGATCGTGGGCAGCGTCAGTACGTTGTGGATCGGCCTGCTGGGCGCCGTGCTGGCCGGCGGGCTGCTGGGGCTGGTGCATGCCGTGATGTCGATCAGATACCGCACGGACCAGATCATCTCGGGCACGGTGATCAACATCTTTGCTGTGGGGATCACCTCCTTCATCTCGGGCAAGTTCATGCAGCCTATGCCTCAGTTCAACGACCCGGGGATATTCGTGCCCTATGAGATTCCCCTCCTGGGCCAGATCCCGTTCCTGGGGCCGGTGCTCTTCCGGCACAACATCTTCGTCTACAGCATGATCTTCTTTGTGGTGTTTCTCACCTTCATGCTTTTCAAGACCCGCTGGGGTCTGCGGCATCGTGCCGTGGGCGAGCATCCTAAGGCGGCGGACACGTTGGGGATCAACGTGTTCCGGACGCGCTACATGGCCGTGATCCTGGGTGGCATGATGGCCGGGTTCGCCGGGGCCTACTTCACACTGGGTTCGGTGGGCAAGTTTGACCAGGTGATGACGGCCGGACGCGGGTTCATCGCCCTGGCGGCGATGATCTTCGGCAACTGGACGCCCATCGGGGCGATGATCGCCGGCCTGCTGTTCGGGTTCTCCGATTCGCTGGCGGCCAGCCTGGCCCTGCTCCGGGTGAAGATCCCTTCGGAGTTCCTGCTCATGACCCCGTACCTGATCACCATGCTCGTCCTGGCGGGTGTGGTCGGGCGAGGCCAGATGCCGGCGGCGGACGGGACGCCGTACGAGAAGGAGTAGGCCAGCGATACAACCGGCAACTGAGGATGCAGGTTGAGGTGGAGCGCCCGCACCAGGCGGGCGCTCGAACTCCGCGGAGCGATGGGGGCGAGCCGTGGTGTGTGAGGATGGACATGCCGAGTGCTTGTGCCCTCCGTACACGCCATGTGGCTGCGAGGCAGGTGATGTTGGGATGGGACTTCGGACTACGGCCCTCATCCTCGGCGCAGTCGTTCCCCTGGATCGGGACATCCAATTCCTGCCATGGGCAGCCTGCGATCAATGCATCCCTCGGTCCCTACCATACTCCTGACTAGGCCCGTTCGATCCGGAGGCATCCAGCCTCTCACCTGGAGATCGGAGACCCATGCCTCTCACCCCTCGCCAGCGCGTCTTATTGGCGCTCAACCATGAAGAGCCCGATCGGGTCCCGATCATCATCGGCACCAGCAACACTACCACCTTGAAGCTCCGGCCCTACCGGGGGCTCAAGGCCCTGCTCGGTATCCAGAGTCCCGACCGCTTCATTTACGACTGGCCCGAGCTCGGCTCGGCAGCTCTGGACGAGACTGTGCTCGAACGGCTGCATGGCGATGCGCGCGGCGTGCTGGATCGGTTCCCGGCGAGCGTCTACGCGCGCAATGGCGCCCGCCCACTCCATGACCCCTTCATCGACGACTGGGGCAGCGGGTCGATCGAGATCGAACCGGGGAACTGGTATCCGGGCGTCCACCCCCTGGCCGAAGCGACCACGCTGGAGGACATCGAGCGATACCCCTGGCCGGACATGAACGATCCCTCCCGCGTCGCCCATGTCCGCCAGCAAGCGCGCCAGCTTGCCGAAGAGAATCGCTATGCCATCATCGCCACCCCCTGGCTGCTATTCCCGCTGGAGAGGGCTTTCGCCATGCAGGGCATGGACCGATTCCTTCTCAACCTGGCGCTGCACCCCGACTTCGCCCAGGCGCTGCTGCACAAGATCGCTGAGCTGTGCAAGCAGCTCATGGGGCGTTTCCTGAAGGAGCTGGGGGCGGACGTCGACATCATCAAGATCGGCGATGACCTGGGCACCCAGGACCGGCTGCTCATTTCACCGCGTATGTACCGCCAGGTG
>Ga0315293_10001680_pt1 | contig 21467 bp, 20 predicted proteins | sample YL17G13_20_MG_FD_203071 | JGI IMG/M metagenome (GOLD analysis project Ga0315293, IMG submission 203071) | Sediment microbial communities from Yellowstone Lake, YNP, Wyoming, USA - YL17G13_20 | ecosystem: Environmental > Aquatic > Freshwater > Lake > Sediment | place: USA: Wyoming | collected... | reverse complement strand
TGGCCGAGACCGGCGCCACGCATTTGCAGCTTTACACCGATCCTCCTGGTAAATTGTTCGGCACGCTGAAGGCGGTCGGCATGCCGACGACGCTGCTGCTTGACCGGGAGGGCCGTGAGATCGGCCGCCTCGTCGGACCCGCTGACTGGGATTCGCCCGAGGCGGTGGCTCTGATCAAGGCCGCGATCGCGGCGGCGGGGAGCGCATAGACGCCGTTGCGCGGAAAGGAGCGTAAGTAATGGGCTCCGCTGGCATCGACGAGATCATCCGCTTCTGGTTCGAGGAGCTCCTCCCGAAGGACTGGTTCCGCAAGGACGAGGCGGTTGACGGGACCATTGCGTCCCGCTTCGGCGCGACCTATCACGAGCTCCGCTCGGGCGTTCCCGCGTCCTGGCTCGATAAGCCAGAGGACTTTCTCGCCGCGATCCTCGTGCTCGATCAGTTTCCCCGCAACATGTTCCGTGAGGAGGCGCGGGCTTTCGCCACCGACCAGCCCGCGCTTGCCCTCGCCAAGCGGGCGATTGCGGAGGGCGCCGCCGCCAAGCTTAGCCCCAACCAGCGCTCCTTCATCTACGTGCCGTTCCAGCACTCGGAAGACAAAGCCGACCAAGCGCGCTCGGTGGCGCTGTTCACCGTGCTTGGGCAACCGCTCGGGCTCGATTTCGCGCTAAGGCATCAGGCGATCATCGATCGCTTCGGCCGGTTTCCACATCGAAACGCTGTACTCGGCCGGGCATCGACGGAAGAGGAGCAGGCGTTCCTGGCCGAGCCCGGCTCGTCCTTCTGAACCCTGGCTACGGCACGGGCGCGATGGCGGTCTTGTCGAGGCGAAACGTCAAATTGCAGGTCTTGTTGCTCGGCTTGTCGCAAGCCGCGCCAGCCATGACGGCTTGCAACACGCGCTTGCCCCTGCTCTTGCCGAATTTGTAGCTCCGCACGGGTTCCTCGAAGGCGAGGGTCCAGGCGGTGCCTCCGTCCCAGAGGAAGATTTGCAGCGTGCAGCCGTCGGCGCCGCACATCCGGTTGATGCCGCCTTGGCATTTGAGCTTGGCATAGTCGACGATCCAGTCCTCGCCGCCGTCGCCGTTCACATCATCGACCTTGAGCACGGCATCGGCATTGGGCGTGCCCTCCAGATCCTTGCAGGACTGCACCGCGTCGGCCAGCTCAGCCTCGACATTGTCGGGCGGTTCGGCGGCGTGGGCGGAGAGGATGCCGCACAGCACGAGCAGCGCAGCAAGAACGTGAACAGCGGCAGGTGTCGCGTTGCTGGCGGGCAAGACGTTCTCCGGGCTGGCAAGGCAGGGTCGTCCGCACGCTAGCGCCGCAAGCGGAGCGAGCAGAGAGCTTCGTTCGGTCGCGTCAGAGAAAGCTTAACCGGTTGCGGCTCGCGCCGATCATTCGGCCGCCGAGGCTCCCCCGGACTCGGCAGCGCCGAGACCCTCGAGCTTGGCCCTCGACTTGTTGCGAACCACGGTCTGCTTGCGCACGCGTTTGGCCCTGCCGGCGCCACAAACGTCATTGGCGAGATGCGCGGGAGATTCGCTGAGCGAGGCCTGCACCGCGAGCCCGTCGATGGTGGTGCCGAACAGCGACTTCCAGAAATAGCGCTTGAAGCCGTTCTCGAGCAGATTGGCGGCTCGGTCGGACCTCGATGCGACAGAATATTCGCCGAGCACCACGGCGACGAGCCTCCTGCCGTCCCTGGTGGCGCTCGCCACAACATTGAAGCCCGAATTGCAGATAAAGCCGGTCTTCATGCCGTCCGCGCCCGAAAAGGTCCGCAACAATCCATTGTGGGTCCGGATCAGCTGCTTGCCCACCTTAAGCTGCGGCATGGCGAAGAGATCGGCATATTCGGGAAACTCGACGATGATGGCGCGGGTTAGCTTGGAGAGATCGCGGGCCGTGGTGACCTGACCCTCGTCGGGGAGGCCATTGGCATTGACGAAGCGGGTGCGGGTCATGGACAGGCGCTGCGCTGCGTCGTTCATCTGCTGCACGAACCCTTCGACGCTGCCCCCCACCGCTTCGGCCAGCATGACGGCGACGTCATTGGCCGATTTGATGATGAGCACCTTCAGGCCCGTGTCGACGGTGATCTGGCCCCCGACCGCAAGGCCGAGCTTACTTGGCGCCTGCGCCGCGGCGATTTTCGAGCAGATCAGTGGCGTGTTCGGCGATATCTTGCCCTCTTTCAGGGCCTGGAAGGTGACGTAAGCCGTCATCAGCTTGGTTAGCGAGGCTGGGAACCAAGGCGCGTCCGGGTCCTCTGAATAGAATACTGTTCCGTTATAGGGCTCGAAGACGATGGCCGGGCCGGCCGGCGCCGCCGAGGGAGCGAGCAAAACCGCTCCGACGAGAAGGCCAAGGCCGGTACGTCCTAGCATTAATCTCGCTCCCCCCGGTGTCCGCCTCGAGCCGGCCGCCCGCTGGTACCCCTAACCGTGCTTGAGGCCCCAGTCGACTCCCGCCGCCCCATAGTCAATGGAAATTCGACTGTTCCGTGGCAATCGGGTGTCGCATCCCGCGCAATTGCCGCTGGCAGCTACAGGAGACTGACCATGAAACTCTCGACCTTTGTGCTTTCCACTGTTGCCGCTGCCGCGCTCGGCAGCGTTGAACAGTTTGCGTGTCGGCACGATGGCCTCGTCCTTGGCATGGAGCTGCCTGGCACGCCAGCCGCAGGCGCCCGCAATGGTCATATCGCAGGGCCCGTCGACGATGAATCCGTAATCGTCGGTCAGGATCGCCGGCCAGTTCGACAGCGCCGTCTCGTCGATGTCGAGCACGACAGCAGTCTGCTCTGCGTCTTTAGCGTGCTGCTCCACATAGCCGATCGCTTTTTCGGCCGTTTCGTCGACGGCCTTGGCGTAATCGCCGGAGCATTTGAAGTTGGTGAGCTTGCGCTTGTACTCCCCGACATTCATCGGCTCGTCGATGGACTGAAGGTCCGGCGGCCGGGGCACGTCGAGCGACAAGGCTTCCGCCGGGCAGGACTTCGCGGCGAAGCCCGGAGCAGGGGATGAATTCTGCGCGAAAGCCGGGGCCGTCGCGGTGAAGATCAGGCAGAAACTGACGAGAGCGAGCAGCGGACCGAGAGTCCCTTTGCTCATCTGATCGCGCGTCGATTGGGCGCTAGTGCGTGCCATTCAACCCTCCATTGGCAAGATGGTCGTGTTGGTTCTGGCTCGGAGCTTATGCGCCGGGCGTGACGCTTGTAGTATGGTCGGCTCAGCAGGTCGATTTATCCTGCAGCATGTCGGACAGGATGTAGCAACCGGAGCGCACCTCATCGATCATCCATCCCTTGTCGTCATGGATTAGATCGAAGGTGACCGTGTGAGCCTCGCCGAAATTTTTGAAGCTGGCTCGGATGAGCGCCTTGGGCGTGTCGCCCGCTTGCTGCTCGATCTTGAGATCGGAGAGTTTGACGTCCTGCCCCATGACCAATATATCGAAATCCATGCAGATCGCGTCCGCAGCCTCTGCGCTCTTCTCGCAGTCCGCCCAGAGCTTATCGAGGCGCGGGGAGTAGCGGACCTTCGGCAGCTCGAGCGGCTGTTGCTGTGCTTCGGCATAGAGCCCCTCGATGTAGGCAACCGCGCTTTGCTCGGCGGCGATGGCCCAGAGGCTCATGCAGGTCACAACGAGCTAAGCGGCAGCCGCGTGAAGAAAAGCCCGTCCCCCCATGGTCCAGCCTTAGGTCTTCTCGATCAGCACGGCCCGGAAATCGTTGACGTTGGTCAGCGTCGGGCCGGTGACCAGCAGATCGCCGATACCGTTGAAGAACGTCCAAGGGTCGTTGTCGGCGAGCATCGCCTTGGCATTGATACCGGCGGCTTCGGCGCGGGCGAGCGTATCGGGGGTGATCATGGCGCCGGCATTGTCTTCCGAGCCATCCACGCCATCGGTGTCGCCGGCCAGAGCATAGATGCCCGGCATGCCGTTCAGCGCGATGGCGAGCGCCAGCAGAAATTCGGTATTGCGTCCGCCTTTGCCCTTGCCCTTCAGCGTGATGGTCGTCTCGCCGCCTGAAATCAGCACGCAAGGCGGCTGCTCGGGCTGGCCCCGCATGGCGCATTGCCGCGCGATGCCCGCATGCACCAGCGCCACGTCGCGGGACTCGCCTTCGATCGAGTCGCCAAGGATGACAGGCTTGACGCCCGCTCGACGCGCTACTTCGCCGGCGGCTTCGAGTGACGCTTGCGGCGTCGCGATCATGATGTTCTGGACATTGGCGAGCCGTGGATCGCCGGGCTTCGGTGTCTCGCCGCCGGTGCGCAAGACCTCGCGCACGCTGGGCGGCACTTCAACCGCATATTTCTCAATAATGCCGAGCGCCTCTTGGTTGGTCGAGGGATCCGGCACGGTTGGACCCGAGGCGATGATCGAGGGGTCGTCGCCGGGCACGTCGGAGATCATCAGCGCCACGACCTTGGCCGGCCAAGCCGCGGCAGCGAGCCTGCCGCCCTTGATCGCCGAGAGGTGCTTCCGCACGGTGTTCATCTCGGAGATGGTGGCGCCGCTCTTCAGCAGCGCCTTGTTCACGGCCTGCTTATCCTCGAGGCTCATCCCTTCCGCCGGTGCCGCGAGCAGGGCGGAGCCGCCGCCCGAGATCAGGCAGAGGACGAGATCGTTCTGCGTCAGCCCCTGCACCATGTTGAAAATCCGCAAGGCGGCCTCCCGGCCTGCCGCGTCAGGCACCGGATGGGCGGCCTCGACAACCTCCAGGCGCTCGGTCGGGACGCGATAGCCGTAGCGGGTCACGACCAGACCCTCGATCGGCCCATCCCAGGCATCCTCGAGCGCCTTGGCCATGGCGCCGCTCGCTTTTCCTGCGCCGATGACAATGGTCCGGCCTTTGGGCCGCGCCGGCAGATGCGCCGGGACGCAGAGGGAGGGCAGGGCCGCGTCGACGGCTGCCTGAAACATGGCCCTTAGCAGTTCGGCTGGCGTCATCGGGGTCTCCCTTAAGGGTCCAGAAACTGCACAGACGATTGCAAGAAGGCAAGCGAATGAATTACGCTGCCTATTCCAGTTGTAAGCGTCGCCGTAAAGTCCGGGGGCAAGTGCTTTATGTCTGTTCAGCAGCGTGAGAGTGCCGAGAAACCGGGCAAGCGCCCAGACGATCAGCACCAAAAGCCGAAATCCGACATCGAGATCAGCCAGGCGGCAGAAATGCGGCCGATCATCGACGTCGCGGCCGACAAGCTCGGCATTCCGGCCGAATACGTGCTTCCTTACGGCCATTACAAGGCGAAAATCTCGCTCGATTATATCGCCTCGCTGGCCGACCGGCCGGACGGCAAGCTGATCCTGGTCACGGCGATCACCCCGACCCCGGCGGGCGAGGGCAAGACCACCACCACCGTCGGACTTGGCGATGCGCTGAACGATATCGGCGAGAAAGCGCTCGTCTGCGTGCGCGAGCCGAGCCTTGGGCCCTGCTTCGGCGTGAAAGGTGGCGCGGCCGGCGGCGGCTACGCACAGGTGGTGCCGATGGAGGACATCAACCTCCATTTCACCGGCGATTTCCACGCCATCGGTGCCGCCAACAATCTGCTCGCGGCGCTGATCGACAATCACGTCTATTGGGGCAACAAGCTCGATATCGACACCCGCCGCGTCAGCTGGCGCCGGGCGGTCGACATGAACGACCGGGCGCTGCGCGAAATCGTGACCTCGTTAGGCGGCGCGGCCAACGGCTTCCCGCGGGAAGCGGGCTTCGACATCACCGTGGCGAGCGAAGTGATGGCCATTTTCTGCCTTGCCACGGACCTCGCCGATTTGCAGCGGCGGCTGGGGCAGATCCAGATCGGGCAGACGCGCGACAAGAAGGCCGTCACGGCGAGCGATCTGTCCGCGTCGGGCTCCATGGCGGCGCTGCTCAAGGATGCGCTCGCGCCAAACCTGGTGCAGACGCTTGAGAACAACCCTGCCTTCATCCATGGCGGTCCCTTCGCCAACATCGCGCATGGGTGCAATTCGGTGATTGCCACCAAGGCAGCCCTCAAGCTCGCCGATTACGTGATCACCGAAGCTGGCTTTGGGGCCGACCTTGGCGCCGAGAAATTCTTCGACATTAAATGCCGCAAAGCCGGGCTCAAGCCTGATTGCGTCGTTCTCGTAGCGACCATCCGCGCATTGAAGATGCATGGCGGCGTGACCAAGGACGATCTGAAGAAGGAAAACCTCGAGGCGCTGGAGAAGGGCTTCGCCAATCTCGAGCGGCATGTCCGGAATCTGATGCGCTACGACGTGCCGGTCATCGTCTCCATCAATCGCTTCAGCACAGACACGGAAGCGGAGGTCGCGCTGCTCAGGCGCCTCTGCGCCGCGCTCAACGTCGAATGCGTGCTCGCCGATCATTGGGCCCAAGGCGGTCCGGGAGCTGTCGAACTCGCCCGCGCGGTGGTGCGTACGATCAAGACCAAGCCCAGCGCTTTCCACCCGCTATATCCCGACGACATGTCGCTCTGGGAGAAAACGCGCACGATCGCGAGAGAGATGTATGGCGCCGCCGATATCGCCGCCGACAAAAGCGTGCGCGACCGGTTTGCCGAGCTCGAGAAGGAGGGGTTTGGCAAGTTTCCGATTTGCGTCGCCAAGACCCAATACAGCTTCTCGACCAATCCCGACGCTAAAGGCGCGCCTTCCGGCTTTTCCATCCCGATCCGCGAGGTGAGGCTGTCCGCCGGTGCCGAGTTCGTCGTGGTCATCTGCGGCGACGTCATGACCATGCCCGGTCTGCCCAAGGTCCCCGCCGCCAACAATATCGAGCTTGCCCCGGACGGGCGCATTACCGGCTTGTTCTAGCCGCGCAAAGGGGTTGCAAGCTGCTCACGCGGGCGTTACCACCAATTCCCGCCCAAGCCTGAGTGCCGAGGTTTCAAGGGAAGTCAACAATACCTTAGTGGAGGAGACGAAATGTCGGGAACCAGAAAGCCGGGACGCAATCATCTTTTTGTGCCGGGACCGACCAACACGCCTGATCGCATCCTGCGTGCGATGCACGTCGCCATGGAGGACCATCGGTCCTCGGACTTCCCCAAGCTTACTCTGCCGCTGTTCGAGGAGCTGAAGAAGGTCTTCAAGACCAAAGAGGGCCAGGCATTCATCTTCCCCTCGAGCGGCACCGGCGCTTGGGAGGCAGCGCTCACCAACACGCGCGCGCCGGGCGACAAGATGCTCACCGCGCGCTTCGGTCAGTTCAGCCATCTGTGGATCGATCTCGCCCGGCGCCATGGGCTCGAGGTGATCGTGCAGGAGGAGGAGTGGGGCACCGGCGCAAGCCCTGAGCATATCGAGGAAGCGCTTCGCGCCGACAAGAATCACGAGATCAAGGGCGTCATGGTGGTGCATAACGAGACCGCCACCGGCGTCACCAGCGATGTCGGCGCCGTGCGCCGCGCCATGGACGCGGCCAAGCACCCGGCCTTGCTCTATGTCGATGGGGTGAGCTCGATCGCGAGCCTCGACTTCCGCATGGACGAGTGGGGCGTGGACCTCGCCATCACTGGCTCGCAGAAGGGCTTCATGCTGCCCGCCGGCATCAGCATGGTGTGCGCGAGCAAGAAGGCGCTCGCAGCGATGAAGGACGATAATCTGAAGCGCTGCTATTTCGACTTCAGCGATCACATCAAGGCGAACGCGACCGGCTACTTCCCCTATACGCCGGCGTTGCCGCTGCTTTACGGCCTGCGCGAAGCGCTCGCCGTCCTCCAGGAGGAGGGTCTCGAGAATGTGTTCGCACGTCACCATCATCTCGCCGGCGGCGCCCGCGCCGCGGTGGAAGCGTGGGGGCTCAAACTCTGCGCCAAGGAGCCGAAATGGCATTCCGATACCGTCACCGCGATCATGGTGCCGGCGGGCTTCAACGGTGCCGATGTGATCGACGTTGCCTACAAGCGCTACAATCTGGCGCTCGGTGCCGGGCTGTCTCAGGTGGCGGGCAAGCTGTTCCGCATCGGCCATTTGGGCGATCTGAACGAGTTGATGCTGCTTGGCGCAATCGCCGGCGCGGAAATGGCCATGCGTGATGTCGGCATCGAGGTCGAGCTCGGCAGCGGGGTCGGTGCCGCCCAGGCGCATTTCCGTGGCGGCATGCAGGCGAAGGTCAAGCAGGTCGCTGCCGAATAGGGTGCTCGCGCCGCCGCGGATGAGCGGCGGGCAGAGACCAAGTTTCGCCGGCAAGCTTCGAGGTCTCAGCCGCCGTGCCACGGTGTTTAGCACCGGTGGGAGGGACAGACGTTTTCCAGGGCTTGGCGGCTCGCCGCGCGCGAAGCTGATGGATGTGAGTGGGGGTTGTTCGGTGCAGCACGAAATCGTGTTCCTTGATCGAGAATCGGTCGACGCAAATGTTCGGCGGCCGAACTTTCCGCACAGCTACAAGGAGTATGAGTCGACGTGGACGCCAGAGGAGATCCTCGAGCGGCTCAAGGACGCCACGGTCGCCATCATCAACAAGGTGCCGATGCGGGCCGACACGCTGAAGAAGCTGCCGAAGCTCAAGCTGATCGCTGTGGCGGCGACGGGGACGGACGTTGTCGACAAGGCCTATTGCAAGGAAAACGGCATCACCGTCGTCAATATCCGCAATTACGCCTTCAACACCGTGCCGGAGCATGTGATCGCGCTCATCTTCGCGCTCCGGCGCAACCTCCTGGCTTATGTGGCGGACGTGCATGACGGGGTGTGGAACAAGTCGAGCCAGTTCTGCTTCCTGACCCATCCCATTCGCGACATTGCGGGCTCGACGCTCGGCATCGTGGGCTATGGGGCGCTCGGCAAGTCAATCGGCAAGCGCGCCGAGGCGCTCGGCATGCGCATCCTGCCCTTCGACATCTTCCCGCAACCGGGCCTGGTCGATCTTAAGACCATTCTCAAAGAGAGCGACATCATCACCTTGCATGTGCCGCTCACGCCCGAGACCAAAAACATGATCGGGGCCAAAGAGCTCAAGATGATGAAGCCCACCGCCATCCTTATCAACACCGCCCGCGGCGGCCTGGTCGACGAGGAGGCGCTGGCCAATGCGTTGAAGGACGGCACCATCGCCGGCGCGGGCTTCGACGTGCTGACCAAGGAGCCGCCGAAGGACGGCAACGTGCTCCTCGATCCCACGCTGCCGAATTTCATCCTGACCCCGCATGTCGCCTGGGCAAGTCAGGAGGCCATGCAGATTCTGGCCGATCAACTCATCGACAATATCGAGGCGTTCGTGGCGGGGAAGCCGCAGAACGTCGTGGAATAGAGCCCAAGGAGCGCGCACAAGATGAAGAAGCTGCTGTTCCTGTTCGACACGGATCCTTACGCAAGCGTGTTCGACACCGTGGTCGCCTATGACGGCGGCGCCGACCGGGTCGCCGGCTACGCCAATGTCACGGCGGACAATGTCGGCGCGCTGGTCGATGGCGCCATCTTCACCCGCGGCGGCAAGGAGAAGCAGAACACGGCCATCTTCGTCGGCGGCGGCGACATGACCAAGGGCGAGGCGCTGCTCAAGGCAGTGAAGAAGAAATTCTTCGGCCCCTTCCGCGTGTCGGTCATGCTTGATCCGAACGGCTCCAACACCACGGCGGCGGCGGGCGTGGCGCTGCTCGCCAAGGCCAAGAAGCTCAAAGGCAGGAAGGCGGTGGTGGTGGCGGGCACCGGCCCCGTCGGCATGCGCGCCGCGGCGCTGCTTGGCCAGGAGGGCGCCGATGTCACCATCACGTCCCGTACCAAGCAAAAGGGCGACGAAGCCGCGAAGGCGATCGAGGCGCGGTTTGGAGTCACGGTGAAATCGATCGAGGCGCCGGACGATGCGTCCCGCGCCGCTGCCGTGAAGGACGCCAATATCGTCTTTGCCGCCGGCGCCATCGGCTTGCAACTCTTGCCCGCATCGGCGTGGCAGGACAACGCCAATATCGAGATGGTCGCCGACGTGAACGCGCAGCCGCCGCTCGGCATCGAGGGTATCGAGGCGACCGACAAGGGCAAGGAGCGGTCGGGCAAGCTCGCCTTCGGCGCGCTCGGCATTGGCGGCCTCAAATTGAAACTGCATCGGGCCTGCATCGGCCAGCTGTTCGAAAGCTCCGATCAGGTGCTCGACGCCGAGGACATCTACGCTCTGGCGAAGGCAATGGCGTGACGGCGATGATCAAGCAAAGCGCCATCGAGACATTCCTTGACGAATTAGCGAGCCAGAACGCGACGCCGGGCGGAGGCAGCGCCGCGGCGATCATCGGCGCGATGGGCGCGGCCCTCGTCGCCATGGTGTGCAATCTCACCATCGGCAAGAAGAAATACGCCGAGGTCGAGGACGAGATGCGCATCCTGCTCGCCAAGGCCGAGCAGCTTCGGCAGCGGCTGACCGGCATGATCGAGGACGACGTGAAGGCCTTCGATGCGGTGATGGGCGCCTATGGCATGGCGAAGGAGACCGACGCCGAGAAGGCCGCACGCAGTGCCGCCATCCAAGAGGCGCTCAAGCTCGCGACCGAGGTTCCCTTGCGCTGCTGCCATGCCGCCCGTGAGGTCATCGACGTCGCCGCGGCGGTGTCGGCCATCGGCAATCTCAACGTGATCAGCGACGCGGGCGTAGGCGTGCTGGCCGCTTATGCTGCACTGCGAAGCGCGGCGCTAAATGTTTACACGAACGCGAAAATGATCACTGACAAAGCCTTCGCGGAGACTAAGGTGAAGGAGTTGGAGGCGCTCTTATCCGGCGCGGAAGGAGTGACCGAGGAAGCTTATGAGCTGGTCAAGGGCAAGCTGAGCTGAGGCTCGCGAGCCGGGGCCGGTCAACAAAACGAAAAGGGAGGTGAAGGTGGACGTCCACGAGTATCAAGCCAAGGAGTTGCTCTCTCAATTCGGCGTGCCGGTGCCGAAGGGCGCCATCGCTTTCAGCCCCGACCAGGCGGTCTACGCCGCAACCGAGCTCGGCGGCTGGCATTGGGCGGTCAAGGCGCAGATCCATGCCGGGGCCCGTGGCAAAGCCGGCGGCATCAAGCTCTGCAGAACGTATCACGAGGTCCGCGAGGCGGCGCAGGAGATGCTCGGAAGGCGCCTGGTAACGCTCCAGACGGGGCCGGAAGGCAAGCCCGTGCAGCGGGTCTATATCGAGGTCGCCGAGCCGTTCGAGCGCGAGCTCTATCTCGGCTATGTGCTGGACCGTAAGACCGAGCGCATTCGCGTGATTGCTTCACAGCGCGGCGGCATGGAGATCGAGGAGATCGCGAGGACCGAGCCCGAGGCCATTCTTCAGGTGCTGGTCGAGCCCGCGGTGGGCCTGCAGGCGTTCCAGGCGCGCGAGCTTGCCTTTCAGCTTGGCCTCAACATCAAGCAGGTGCAGCGCGCGGTGACGACGATCATGAACGCCTATCGCGCGTTTCGCGACCGCGACGCCACCATGCTCGAGATCAATCCGCTGGTCGTGACCAAGGATGACCGTGTGCTCGCGCTCGACGCCAAGATGTCGTTCGACGACAACGCGCTGTTCCGCCGCCATAGCGTCGCCGACATGCACGATCCCTCGCAACAGGATCCGCGCGAGGCGCAGGCCGCGGAGCACAATTTGAACTATATCGGCCTCGACGGCGAGATTGGCTGCATCGTCAACGGTGCGGGCCTCGCCATGGCCACCATGGACATGATCAAGCACGCCGGGGGAAGTCCCGCGAACTTCCTCGATGTCGGCGGCGGCGCTTCGCCGGAGCGCATCGCCACGGCGCTCAAGCTCGTCCTGTCGGATGTCAAGGTGCGGGCGGTGCTCGTAAACATCTTCGCCGGCATCAATCGCTGCGATTGGGTCGCCAAGGGCGTGGTCCAGGCCTGCCAGACGGTCGATGTGAAGGTGCCGCTGGTGGTTCGCCTCGCCGGCACGAATGTCGAGGAAGGCCGCAAGATTCTGGCCGAGAGTGGGCTTAAACTGATCACTGCGGATACTTTGGCGGAAGCCGCGCAGAAGGCCGTGGACGCCTGCAACGCAACGCATGAACTTGCACGCGCGACGGCCTAAGCGCCTCCGAGGAGAAGACCAATGAGCATCCTTATTGACGAAACCACGCCGATCATCGTCCAGGGCATGACCGGCGACAAGGGTTCCTTTCATACCAAGGAGATGGTGGAATACGGCTCCAACGTCGTCGGCGGCGTAACCCCCGGCAAAGGGGGCAGCAAGCATCAGGGCCTGCCCGTCTTCAATACGGTGAAGGAGGCAGTAGCGGCGACGGGAGCAACCACCAGCATCACCTTCGTGGCGCCGGCCTTCTGCGCCGACGCGATCATGGAGGCCGCCGACGCCGGCATCAGGCTCGTCTGCTCGATCACCGACGGTATTCCGGCCCAAGACATGATGCGGGTGAAGCGCTATCTCCGCCGCTATCCGAAAGAGCGGCGGACGATGCTGGTCGGGCCGAACTGCGCCGGCATTATCAGCCCAGGTAAAGCCATGCTTGGCATCATGCCGGGACATATCTATCTCCAGGGCAGGGTCGGCGTCATCTCGCGGTCCGGCACGCTCGGCTACGAGGCCGCCTCGCAGATGAAGGCGGTCGGCATCGGCATCACCACGAGTGTTGGCATCGGCGGCGACCCGATCAACGGTTCATCCTTCCTCGACCATTTACAGTTGTTCGAGGACGATCCGGAGACCGAGGCGGTGCTGTTGATCGGCGAGATCGGCGGACCGCAAGAGGCCGAAGCCTCGGAATGGATCAAGGAGCATATGTCGAAGCCGGTGGTCGGGTTCGTGGCGGGTCTCACGGCGCCCAAGGGACGTCGCATGGGCCACGCCGGAGCCATCATCTCGGCGGCGGGAGACAGCGCGGCGGAGAAGGCGGAGGTCATGCGATCTTGCGGCCTGACCGTGGCGCCGAATCCAAGCGAGTTCGGCTCAACCGTGGCACGAGTGATGTCCGCGTGAGGCGAAGCGCCGGTTCGGTCGCAAGTCCACGTCTCCCTTGCCGCCCTCGGCACCGCTTGGCACTCGCAAAGGCTGCCGCGCCGCCAAGCGTCGAGGACATGCGCCATGACGGTCATGATTCGGAGCTGATGGTCGGCGCGAGGAGTCCCCGTGCCTGTCATGAAGGACAATGTCATGCAGCTCGATAGCGCGGGCGAATCTCCCTCCGCCTTATCTTCGACTGCGGGACCTCCGGCGATAGAGGCCGCGGGTCTGCTGTTCAGCCTGCTGCTCGACGTCGCGCGACGGCACCAACCTGAAATCGAGACCGTGCTCAAGGGCGGGGCCAACGTCTCGGACTTCACGCCTGAACTTATGGCGCGCGCGTTGCAGGCGCAGGGCATCTGGTTCCAGCTGCTCTCGATCGCCGAGCAGAACGCCGCCATGCGGCGGCGGCGCAAGGTCGAGCGCGAGAGGGGCCGGGAGCAGGTGCGGGGAACATTCGCCAACGTTTTAGGCGAAGCGTCCCGTAACGGCATCGGGCCTGACGAGATCCAGAAGCTGCTCGCGAATTTGCGCATCAGGCCGGTGCTCACCGCGCACCCGACCGAATCGAAGCGCGTCACCGTGCTCGAGAAGTACCGCAAGATCTATCTCTTGCTGGCTGAGCTCGAGAATCCGCGATGGACGGAGCGGGAGCGGGCTGAGCTGATCGATCATTTGCGCGATCAGATCGAGCTCATCTGGATGACGGGCGAGCTGCATCTGGAGAAGCCGTCGGTGGAGCAGGAGGTGCTAAGGGGCCTGCACTTCTTCGACGAGACGCTGTTCGAGATGGCGCCCAAGATGATCAGCGGTCTCGACGGCGGGCTTAAGCAACATTACCCGGGCCGGCGTTTCGACGTGCCGCCCTTCTTCCAGTTCGGCTCGTGGATCGGCGGCGACCGCGACGGCAACCCCTTCGTCACCACCGCGGTCACGCGGGCGACCTTGCGGCAGAACGCGCTTGCCGCCTTGCGTCACTACAAGGCGAAGGTGACGGAGCTTGCCCGCTTCCTGTCGATCACCGAGCGCGCGGCGCCGGTTCCCGAAAACTTCCGCGCCGCGCTCGCGCGTGAGCTTGAGGCCAGTGGCGATGCCGCGGCAATCGCCACGCGCAATCCGGGCGAGGCCTACCGGCAATATCTCACTTGCGTCTTGCGCAAGCTCGACGCGACGATGCTCAGGACCGAGGGCGCGGGCGTGCCGGAGGGCCGGCCGGCTTACGCCAATGCCGATGAGTTGATCGACGATCTCAGGGTGCTGGAGACCGCGCTGGAGGATGCCGATTTGGGATCGATCGCTGCCGATCTCGTACGCCCGGTGCGCTTCGCCGCCCAGATTTTTCGCTTCTCCACGGTGCGGCTCGATCTCCGCGAGAATACCACCCGCACCACCGACGCGCTGCAAGCCTTGTGGCGCGCGACGGTAGGTGAGGGCAACGGCGAGTCGCCCGAGCCGCGATCCGATGCCTGGAAAGCCTGGCTGCTCGCCGAGCTCGCGCGGCCGCGCATGGCTGAGCGCGTGCTTGACCGCCTGCCGGCGGAGGCCGAGGAGACGCTCGCCATGCTCAAGCTGGTTGCCGAGATGCGCGGCCGCCTCGACCGGGAAGCGTTCGGCAGCTTTATCCTCAGCATGACGCGTCTCGTCGCCGATGTGCTCGGCATCTATCTGCTCGCTAAGGAAGCCGGCGTGTTCCTCGATGCGGCCGGCACCGAGATCTGCCCGCTGCCGATCGTGCCTCTGTTCGAGACCATCGACGATTTGCGCGCGGCGCCTGCCATCATGCGCGAGCTGTTGAGCGTGCCGCTGATCAGGCGGAGCACGAGATGGCAGGGCGGCGTGCAGGAAGTGATGATCGGCTATTCCGATTCCAACAAGGATGGCGGGTTCCTCGCCTCGAATTGGGAGCTGGCCAAGGCGCAAGTGAAGCTGACCAAGCTCAGCGACGAGACGGGCGTGCGCATCGCCTTCTTCCATGGGCGCGGCGGCTCGGTGAGCCGGGGCGGGGCGCCGACGGGGCGGGGGATCGCGGCGCAGCCGGCAGGCTCGATCCGCGGCCGCTTCCGCGTCACCGAGCAGGGCGAGGTGGTCTCCTCCAAATATGCCAACAAAGGCACCGCCGCCTATCAGATGGAGCTCTTGGCGGCCAGCGTGTTCGAGCACGCGCTGAAATCGGAGCGCGAGGAGGCGCTGAAGCCCCGGGCCGAGATCGACGACGCCATGGAGGCGCTGTCCGGCGCCTCGCGCGCGGCCTATACGCGGCTTGTCGGCAATCCCGAGCTCGTCACTTATTTCCAGGCGGCGAGCCCTTTGGAAGAAATCTCGCTACTCAATATCGGATCGCGGCCGGCGCGGCGCTTCGGCGGCAAGAGCTTGAGCGATCTCCGCGCCATTCCCTGGGTGTTCGCTTGGGCGCAGAACCGGCACATCATCACCGGCTGGTATGGGGTCGGCAGCGCGCTTAACAGCTTCATCGAGGTGCGCGGCGAGGCGGGCGAGGCCATGCTTCATCGCATGTTCGAGGATTCACGGCTGTTCCGGCTGATCATGGACGAGGTGGAGAAGACGCTGCTCCTGGTCGATCTCGACATCGCGGCCGACTATTCGGGGCTTGTCGCCGAGGCGCAAACGCGGCAGACGATCTTCGCCATGGTCGAAAGCGAGCTGAAGTTGACCACGCAGATGGTGCGGAAGCTAAGCGGCGGCGCCGAAATCGGCGCCCGCTTCCCGCGCTATCGGGACGTGCTCAAGGAGCGTTTGACCACGATCAATGACGTCAATCGCGAGCAGGTGGATCTATTGCGCCGGTTCAGAGGCGCCGCCAACGAAAGCGAGCGGGAGCGCTACAAACCTGCGCTGCTGCTCTCGATCAACACCATTGCCGCCGGTCTCGGCGCCACGGGTTAACTTTATAACGAGCGAAAGGAAGTCGACGATATGAGCTTCACGCTGATCCAACAGGCCACCCCGCGTTTGCACCGCTCCGAGCTTGCCGTGCCGGGGTCCAACCCGTCGCTGTTCGAGAAGGCCGCCAAGGGCCAAGCCGACATCATCTTCCTCGACCTCGAGGACGCCGTGGCGCCGGACGACAAGGAGCAGGCGCGTAAGAACATCATCCAGGCCCTCAACGACATGGATTGGGGCACCAAGGTGATGATGATCCGCATCAACGGCCTCGACACCCATTACGCCTATCGCGACGTGGTCGACGTGGTCGAGAATTGCCCGCGCCTCGACATGATCCTGATCCCCAAGACGGGAGTGCCGCAGGACGTCTACGCCATCGACATGCTGGTCACGCAGATCGAGCAATATAAGAAACGCGAGAAGCGGATCGGCTTCGAGCTGTTGATCGAGACCGCGCTCGGCATGGCCAATGTCGAGGCCATCGCGCAATCCTCTAAGCGCGTCGAGGCGATGAGCTTCGGCGTCGCCGACTATGCCGCCTCGACGCGGGCCCGCACCATGGGCATCGGCGCCCCGCATCCCGATTACGGCATCCTCTCCGACAAGGACGAGGCCGGCAACCGCTCCTATTATTGGAACGACCCATGGCATTATGCGCTGTCGCGCATGATGGTCGCCTGCCGCGCCTATGGGCTTCGCCCGATCGACGGGCCGTTCGGCGACTTCTCCGATCCCGACGGCTATCTCGCCGCCGCCAAGCGCGCCGCGGTGCTTGGCTTCGAGGGCAAATGGGCGATCCATCCCTCCCAAGTCGAGCTCGCCAACCAGGTGTTCACGCCGTCGGAGGCCGAGGTGACCAAGGCCAAGCGCATCGTCGAGGCCATGAAGCAAGCGGCGAAGGAAGGCAAGGGCGCGGTGTCGCTCGACGGCCGCCTGATCGACATCGCCTCGATCCGCCAGGCCGAGGCCCTGCTCAACAAAGCCGCTTCCATGGGGATGTGAGACTTCACTAAACCAAACGCCGATGTCATGCCCGCGCCGGGCACCCACTATCCACCGGAGTTGCGAGATAACTAAGGGCGGTGGTTACTGGATCGCCCGGTCAAGCCGAGCGATGACGTGTCGAGGGTGTGGTCAATCCAAAAAGCATCGTCATAGCCGGGCTTGTCCCGGCCATCCACGCAGACCGCGCTCATGAATATGGCACGAAGCATGCAGCGTATGGCGTTCGACTATGACGGGCCGCCGCAAAATGGCCGCGAGCCCCGCCAATAGTTCGGTTGAGTCGGCGCTTCTTTGCCTAAGCAGCGGGCATCAAGCGCACGCAGGCATCCTTTCCTGACCACGCCGGCCGCAAGGGGATCATCGATGAAAGCTCACCCGAATCGCGACAAGAAGCGATTGGCGCAAGACAAAAAGCAGGCAAGAAAGATTGCGGCCTCCGAGCAAGAAACCGCCGCCAAGCCTGAGAACGTCGTCCCTAAGGAGCTCGCTCCTAAGGATCTCGCTCCTAAGGTTCTCGCTCCTAAGGATCTCGCTCCTAAGGTTCTCGCTCCTAAGCGCGAGACCGTCGTGGCTAAGCGGGAGGCTGCGAAGCTTGCGGCGGTCGCCCCCAAGCGTGAGGAGCTTGCCCCCAAACCCAACGGCCTGGCCGCCAAGCCCAAGGAGGTCGCCCCCGATAAGGAGGCCGCCGCTCAGCGCGAGGACGCAGCTCTCAAGCACAAACTGGTCGCCCCGAGCGCGCCGGCGCCTCAGCCGGCCGCACTGCTCGAACTTCCGTCCGCGCCGAGCAAGCCGAGCGTGGCGAGCCCGCGACCGGCGCATGAGGCAGCCGCCCCGGCCATCGAGTGGTCGTTTGAAGCTGCGGGGCAGAGCGCGCTCGCAATGAACCGCAAGCTCTTCGAGTTCGCGCAAGCGAATGTCACGGCGAGCCTCGACCTTGCCAAGCGTCTGGCCGGCGCCAAGACGCCCATTTAGATGGTGGACCTGCAGATGACCTATTGGCAGGAGCGCATAAGCGTGCTCGCGAGCCAGGCGGAAGAGTTGCGTGCGCTATCGGCCGAGCTGGTTACCAGTGCGTCCGAGCCGATCAAGGCGCAGGTGCGACGGAGCTAAGCCGCGCCAGCAGAATGAGGGGGCGCCAAAGAACGTCGCAGCTCTGCCGCGACCGTATCGATGACGTGCGGGATCCGATATGAGGCGGCCGGGTATCAGCGCGCCCTGGACGCTCGCGAAGATCTGCACGGCGACATCGCGTGGCCGCTGCTCGCCGATTGTGAACTGCCCTCGCGCCACACCCTCGCGAACAACATCTTCCAGCCAGTCGAGATGCATCTTGGTGAATGAGTGTAAGGCGCTTTGCACTGGAGAGGAGACAGCATCGAGGACGGCCGCGAATGAACCGCCTGGACACAGGCGTTCGCCCTTGCCGTGCAGGGTGCGGAACAGGTCGAAATAGCGCTCCAGCCGGTCCGCAGGATCGCGCCCATCAGCCTCTTCCAATTGCGTCGTCGGTCGTACTGTTGACCGATGGAGTTTCGGCGAAGGTGATGCGCAGGGAAATGAGAGATCTTTCCCTTGCTCATCCCGATGCTCCAAACGCCCTGCGCGGCCTCGAACTGTTGGATCGTAGGCCTCGCAGGCCTCTGACGCACTGAAAGATGCGCCCTTGCATCGAGCAGTCCAACGATCCGGTGCCATTGTCGCCATTCCGATCCTGGCTGGACTGCACCACCAATACGTCCGGATATGATTTTCGGAAAGGACAGGACGTTCGCCTGCAAAGTTACTGGGTCCGAGTCTGCCAAACTCAGACATCGAAGCAACATGTAAGGTCGTTTTTTCTTACGAACAGATCAGAGCCACGCCCTGTCCGCTCAGTGTGTTAGTTTGTAAAGTCCGACCTTCAAAGTGCCGGTCTCGAAGCCGACCTGGCAATAAGAGAGGTAATACTCCCAGGTTTTTTTGAATCGTTCGTCAAATCCTTGCCTTTTGATCCGAGGCCATGCCTCCTGGAAACGGCAACGCCACTCGTCGAGAGTGCGCGCATAGCTTTCGCCAAAAAGTTCCTTGGTGACTACTTGAAGTCCGGCTCTTGCGGATTCGCGCTGGATGATTCGCGTCGTCGGTAGCATGCCACCAGGGAATATGTATTTCTGGATGAAATCGGGCCTTCGACGATAGTTCTCAAATCGAGCATCATCGATGGTGATGACCTGCAGCACGGCAGTCCCTCTCGGGCGCAGACGATCTCGCAATGTCTCAAAGTATGTCGGCCAGTAGGCCTCGCCGACGGCCTCCAACATTTCGATCGAGACAATACGATCGAAGGTGCCGCGCACGTCACGATAGTCTTGTAAACGCAGGTCGCAGCTGTCCAGCAGGCCCCTATTGCGAAGTCGCCGCTGTGCGAAGGCCAATTGCTCGGCCGAGAGGGTCAAGCCAGTCAGGGAGCAATCGAACCGTTCCAGAATTCGCTCGGCCAGGCTGCCCCAGCCGCAGCCGATTTCAAGCACCCGCTCCCCCCCTGACATCGCCAACAGATCGAGCACACGATCGAGCTTCCCGTCTTGAGCTTCCTCAAGCGTTTGGCCCGCCGAGGAGTAAACCCCGGCGGAGTAGCTCATTCCCGCGTCGAGCCACTGCTCGTAGAAATCGTTTCCAAGGTCGTAGTGAGCGGCGATGTTGCGGCGGCTGCCACGCCGCGTGTTGCGGTTGAGCGCGTGACGAATCTTGAGCCAGGGGCGCGGCGGACGCAACGATTGATGCGGCTCCATCGACGCTTCATTGTCACAGGCGAACTTCAGCAGAGCGGTCACATTCGGCGAAGACCAATCGCCTGCCATATAGGCCTCGGCAAAGTCGATGTCTGAACCCGAAGCGAGGCGCCAGAGGCAGCGCCAGCGATGGATCATCAGCCGCGCCTGCGGGCCGGGCCGGGCGCCATCAAACACCAGCCGATCGCCGGCAGGCGTTTCGACAATGAGCTGACCGCACTCCAACCCACGCAAGCTCCGGCGCAAGAATGCTTCGGTGAGCGAGCGCGAAAGCGACCGCTGTTCCGAAGCGATCGATCGAGTGGCGGATTGCTCGTGCGGAACAGACATGATGGCTCAATCCGAAAGTGCAGAATTCGCGGTAACGACCGTTGCGGCGCGCTCGGGCGGGGCCGGCCGTGGGCGCACGCGAAGTCCCTTCAGCCAAAGGCGCAGGGCCTCCCAGTGGATGGCGGCGATCACCTTCAGAGTGATCGCAGGAATCGCGACGAACGCGCGCACCAGATTGCGATCGGTGAGGTCCTTTCGCTCTCCGGTCAAAACGGCGTTGAGGGCTGGTCCTTCTGACGTGCTGGCGCGAATGCCGACGGAAATGCGCTCGTCCGGACCAGAGACACGGAAGTCGTAGCGCATGTTCATATCCAGGAAGGGCGACACGTAGAGCGCCTTGCGGCAGTGGCAAAGCTCGCCATTCCCCTGCTTGGCCGGGATGACGTAGCTGTGCCGCTCGCCGAATGTATTGTGCACCTGATAGACCAGCGCAACCGGATCGCCATCGGCGTGGCAACAGAAGTACACGCTCAGCGGATTAAAGCAGTAGCCGAGCGTGCGCGGCATGCAGAGCAGCCGGATCGAGCCACCAGTTAGCTTCACTCCTGCCTCGCGGAGCTTGATCTCCACTTGGGCACGAAGCGGCGTTGCGCTTCCGTCACCGTGGTCCGCGTCATGGAGGCTGAAGAGATTGGCTCGGTTGTGGGAGAACCACCGAAGCCGGCCCGATAGCTTGTCCAGTTCGTCGAGATCGAGCAGAAACCAGAAGGCGCGATAGCGAAATTGATGGACACGCGGATACAGCCGCCGATGCATCACCGATCCGACGTAAAGTGACGAATCGAGCGTCATGCCAGCAACTCCGGAGCGCTGACCTCGGCCGCCCGCGCCGTAAGCACGATACGTCCGGACTCGTTTGGCACGTGCCAGGGCCGCCGCACCGCGCCAAGCTGCTCTGCGACCGCTAGCCCGGCCTGCAATCCGTCTTCGTGGAAGCCCGCGCCGAAATAGGCGCCGCAAAACCAGGTGTTCTGCTCGCCCTGCAGCCGCCACAGCTTTCGCTGCGCGGCCATGCACTTCGCATCGAAGATCGGATGATCGTAGACCTCGCTGTGAAGCAGCGTACCGGCGCGCGGCGGCCGCGGCGGATTGAGGGTGACGAACAGCGGGGCGTCGCTCTCGATGTTCTGCAGGCGGTTCATCCAGTAGGTCACGCAAACGCCATCACGCATGGTATCGCGCGAACCGATATAATTCCAGCTCGACCAGACCGACCGCCGCTTCGGCATTAGGCTTTCGTCGGTGTGCAGTACGGCGAGATTGCGGCTGTAACGGAAAGCGCCGAGCAGATCACGCTCCCCGGAGCTCGGATCGGCAAGATACTCGAGCACCTGGTCTGCGTGACTGGCCAACACCACATGGTCGTAACGTTCCGAATGGCCCTTCGAGTCGGTGACAATCACGCTATTGTCGGCACGGCGAACGCCGAGAACGGCCGTATCGAGCTTGATCCGATCGGCGAAAGAACTGGTCAGCTGCTCGACGTAGGTGCGGCTGCCGCCAATGACGGATTCCCAGGCCGG
>Ga0315293_10001679_pt1 | contig 21479 bp, 20 predicted proteins | sample YL17G13_20_MG_FD_203071 | JGI IMG/M metagenome (GOLD analysis project Ga0315293, IMG submission 203071) | Sediment microbial communities from Yellowstone Lake, YNP, Wyoming, USA - YL17G13_20 | ecosystem: Environmental > Aquatic > Freshwater > Lake > Sediment | place: USA: Wyoming | collected... | reverse complement strand
GGTTGGTGGACGGGCTGGCCGCCGACGCGGCGCGCGTGCGGCGGCGCGGGGTCGGGGCGGCGCGGACCCCGCTCTGGGTGGGCGCGCCCGCGGCGCTGCTCGCGCTGGCGGCGGTGACTGGAGGGGTTTCCTCGGTCAGCTTCCTCGCGATCCAGGTGGGGAGCGGGGAGAGGAGAGGACGAGGGAGGACGCGCGCGCGCCCCTCCCCCCACCCCCCACCATGCACGCCTCCTCCACCCCCCCGCCCAGGCCATCGTCAGCGTGCTCATGCTCGAAACCGTCAACTACATCGAGCACTGGGGCCTGGAGCGCGCGCCGGCGCCCGACTGGGAGGCGGCCGACGCGTCGACCGCCGGCGGCGCCCCCGTGCGGTACGAGCGCGTCGCCCCCCACCACTCGTGGAACGCCAACACGCTGGCGACAAACACGATCTCGTTCCGGCTGCAGCGCCACGCCGACCACCACGCGCACTCAGAGCGGCCGTACCCCCGCCTGCGGGACATGCCGGCCGCCCCCCAATTCCCCAAGGGCCTCGGCTACCCGTCCGCCATGCTGCTGGCCATGGTGCCGGCGGCCTGGTTTGCGGTCATGGGGCCGCGGGTCGCGGCGGAGCGCGCGCGCGCGGCCGAGCGGCGCCGCGCGGCGGCGGCCGCGGCGGCGGCGGCCGCGGCGGCGGCGGCCGAGTGACTGGTGAGGAGCAAGGGGGGAGAGGGGCGCCCTCGCGGCCCCCTTTCGGGGCGCGCGGCGGGCGGGGCGGAAGCGGGGACACAACAAAACACGGCGGGGTTCGTTTCTAGGGACTGGGATTCTTGGGTCGCCCCGCGGGGGGGCGACCGCGCCGCCGCGCCCTGCGGCCGTGTGTAACACGAGAGAGAGGCGGTGGTCGAGAGTGCGGGGTGGCCTGCCTACAGACGGGGGAAGGGTCGACGCCTTCCCCAAAGAATGACTCCGCGCTCCCCCCCGTCCCCCCAAATGCGCCGTCTCCGTGACCCCCAACGAACGAAACCCCCTCCCCATCACCAGCCGTCGATCTCGTCGCGCATGGTGCGCGGCGGCGGCTTGCCGCCCGCCGCGCGCGGCAGGCGCACGCTGCCAGAGGCGCCCGCGCCGGCGAGCGTCAGGGAGTCGTCCGCGTCCAGGGCGGCGAGACGGGCGTCGTCCTCGGCCCGGCGCGCGGCGCGCGCGGCGGCGGCGGCGTCCGGGGTTGCCAGCCGCTGCGGCGGGGCGCCGTCGGGGCGGCGGTAGGACGCCGCCGCGGCCTCAAACAGCCCATTCGTCCCGCTGAGCCCCGTCTCGGCCGCCACCGACGCCACGTGTTCCGCCCACGCGGACGCGCCCGCGCGGGTGGGCATCCGATAACCGACCGCGGCGGCGACGGCAAAGAGACCGCCCCTCCGTTCCGCGACCCGCGCCAGGTCGTGCCGCCCCGCGCGCACCATGTCGGTCTTGGACGGCATGGTCGCGGGCGGCAGGCCGGCTTCAGCGATAAAGGCCGCCAGCTCGGCTTCCACCGCGGCGTCGTCGGCCCAGTACCCGCGCGGCTTGCGCTCGCGGTAGGGCAGGGGCCACCCGAGGCGGGCCGCGACGGCGGCGGGGCCGCCGTGGGCGGCTATGGCTTTTTCCAGGTCGGAGCGGCCCGCGGCGCGGAGGGCGGCGCGTGTGGGAAAGTCGCGCGTGGCGCCGCCGGTGCCGAATTCGGCCTCCAATTCCGCCGCGAGCAGCCCAAAATCGTCGGCCAAGTCGGCCAGGCGCGGACGGGCGGGGGGTGGAGGGGTGGGGAGGGGCGGGCCGCCCGCCGCGGCCGCCGCCGCCGCCGCCGCGGCTGCCGCCATCGCCTCGGCCGCGGCCGCCACGCCGGCGAGCCCGCGCGGCACGTCCTCGGCGACAACGGCTTCCAGGAGGGGCTCGAGGAAGTGGAGCGCGGGGGACGGGGCGGCAACCTTGACCTCGACCGCGTAGCGCAGGAGCGTCGCCTCGCCCCCGCCCGGCCCCCGCGGCGCCGCCTCGAGCATCCACTTGCCGCGCAACTCGTCCACGTCGCCCCGCACCTGGCGGAACTGGAGCTCGCCCTGTTCCTCCTTTTCCGCGACCTCCAGCACGGACTCGGCGTGCAGCTCCACGTACTGCAACCGGCGGTGGGCGACCTAGGGAGGGGGTGGGAGAGAGTTGGGGGTGTGCAGGGTGGCAGGCAAGACTGTCGCGCGCGCGCCCCTCCCCTCCCCTCCCTCCCTCTCCCACCTGGCGCAGCGTCGCCCGCCCACCCGCCCTCGCCAGCACGTCGCACGCCGCCATGGACGGCACACGGGCCGGCAGGCGCTCGTAATCAGTCAGGACGGCCCACACCGCGGCGCGCGGCGCGTCGACCCTCACCTCGGCCACCGCCCGCCGGTGCAGGCCGCCCCCCGGCGGGTCCAGCCGGCGCAGGTGGACGACGACGCCGGGGGTGGCGGTGGGGGCGGGGCCGGGCGGGGGGGCGAACGCGGGGTAGGTCGAGGCGAGCGGGTCGGGGGGTGGCCGGGAGCGCGCGCGCGCCGGAAGCGCCGGCGCGGGCGGCGCGGCCGCGGCCGCGGCCGCCGCCTGCACCGGCAGCGGCACGGAAGCGACGCCCAGGTAGGGCGTGGGCGCAGCCGCCGGCGCGCCGCGCGCCGCCGGCGCGCCGCGCGCCGCCGCCGGCGCGCCGCCAGCCGCCAGCGCCGCCCGCACCGCGGTCCACGGCGCCTGCCGCATCCGCGGCGGCCCCTTGGCCGGCAGCGACGCGGGCGCGGGGCCGGGTCCAGACGCGGCTGGCAGCGCCGGGTCGGCGACCGCCCCGAGCGGCGTGCGCGCCCCCGCGCGGGCCGCCTCGGCCGCCTCGGCCGCCTCCACCACCGCCCGCACGTTGGCCGGGAGCCCGGCGGCCACGACGGCGGCGACGAGGGAGGGGGGGAGGGGCCAGCGCGGGACGGCGGAGACCTCATACCTCAGTCCGCACGCGCGCGCGCCGTCGCTGCCGGGCGCCGGCGTCACGACCCAGCGCCCCGCCAGCTCCCGGAAGTCGCCCTCGACCTGGACAAACGCCAGCTCGCGCCCGCCGCGGGGCGCGGCGCGGGGCGTGACGCGGAGCAGGGCTTCCGCCTCGATGCGCCACCACCGGCACTGGGAGACGGCCCGCTGCCGCACCGCGACCGAGCCGGGGGGGGCGCCGCCGGGGACGACCTCGCACGCGTCCAGGTTGGGGATGAACGAGGGGAGCGCCGCGTAGTCGGTCAACACTTTCCAGACCGTGTCGACGCCCGCGCGCACGCGCGCGTCGGCGACGACCGACCGACCGTCGGGGGACGATGTCGCGACTTGCTGCAGGACGCGCACGGACGAGGTCGGGGGGGGGGGCGCAAAGGCTGGGAGGAGGGGAGGGGAGGGAGGGTCGGAGGCGCTCGCACGCTCGCGCCGGGCGGCGGTCGGGGTCCGGCGGGCCCCGCCCCGCGTCGCGCCGGGGAGGTGGTGCGTCGGCCGTTGCCTCGAGCGAGGCGAGGCGCGCCGGCGCGGGCTCCCGCGCGGCGGATGCCGCGCCGCCCCGCGCGCCGCCGGAGCGCGCCCAGACCCCCCAAAACCCCATCCTCCCTCTCACACCTTCCCACTCGGACATCGCGGCCCGCGGCAGGCGCGGCCTCCCGCGCGGGCGGCGCGCACGCGGCGCGGCGCCCGGCCGCGCCGCGGGCGCCGCCGCCGCGGGCGCCGCCGCCGCCTGCCCGCGGCTCATGGCGGGCGGCGAGGGCGGTGGGAAGGGGGTCAGGCCGCCATCGGGGGCGCCGCGCGCGGCAGTGTGCACGGTCGGCGGGCCACGCCCGCGCCACTCCTCCCGCCGCCCACCGGCTAGCCGCCCACCGGTCCCACCATGGCGGACGACCCCCCTCCCTGGCCCCCAGCGTCCCTCGCCGGCTTCGCGGTGGAGGAAGTGCTCTCCTGCTCGGACGAGCACAAGACGGCGGCCGTCGTCGGCAGGCGAGAGGGGAGAGGGGTGTGGAGGCGGCTGGCGTGCGCGGGAGGCGTGCAGGGCGGCGACGGGTCGCACCAAACCTCATCCCTGTTCCTTTTCGCAGCTTCCCGGGCCGCCCCGGCAAAGCCGTCCTCCGCTTCGCCCGCCCCCCCTTTGACCCCGCCCGCCTGGCCACGGTCTTCGGGGGCGGGGGCGGGGTGCGGTTGGCGGTCACTTTTGAAAACGACGTCTACTCCAAGCATGCCGCGACCCTCCCCGCGGCCGACGCCGCCGCCCTCGTCGACGCCATCTACCCCGCGACCGAGGCCCACATCGCCAAGCACCGGGCGCAGGAGAGCGTCGTCGTGGTCGAGACGGCGGCCGACTTTGCGCGCGTGCACGCGCCGCTCATCAAAGCGTTGCCCCCCTCGCGCACCGCGTGGGTCGACAACATCCTGGACGGCTCCGCGGAAGCCGACAGGGTTATCGCCAGCGACCCGGACCCGGTCACCGGGTGGGTGCTGCTGCCCGACATGAAGTGGGACCGCGCGGTCGCCGGCGCGCGCGTGTACGCCGTCGCCATCCTCCGCGACCGCGCCTTGACCTGCCTCCGCGACATTTCCGCCACACACGCCGACGCGCTGGAAGCGGCGGCTGCGGCGTGCGTGGCGGCGCTCGGGCGCGAGTGCGGCGTCGCGGCGAACAAGGTGGGGAGCGCGGCGGGGCGCGCTGGCGCGCGGCGGCGCGCTCGTGCGCGCGCGCGCCGCGCCCGCCCACCACCCCGCCACCACCACCACAGATCCGCGCTTTCATGCACTACCCCCCCTCGTACTACCGCGCCCACATCCACCTCGTGGAGACGGGCGCCCCCGCGGCTGACGGCGTCGGCCGCGCGCACGCGGTCGCCGACGTCGCGTCCGCCGCGCGCCGCGACCCGGGGCGGTTCAGGGACGGGGACATCACGATGGTGCTGGGCGAGCGGCACGAGCTGGCGGCGGCGTATGGAGGCGGGGAGGGAGAAGGGGGGGCGGGGGAGGGCGGCCGGCTGACCCCGCGCCCCCACGCTTGAACCTGCAAACCTCCGCCGCCGATTCACACGGCGCCGGGCCGCGCGCGCGGCGGCGCCCCCGCCGCGGGCCCCGCGTTGGGAGGCCGCGGGCCAGAGGGCGGACCACGCGCGCGCCGACACACCGCCACGGCTCCCCGCCTCTCTTCACGGGTGGTAGAGCGGCAGCGACACGCCGTTGGTCGCAAACGACGACCCCGTCTGGATGTGGTCGACGAGCGCGTCGATCGGCCCCTTGCCCGTCGCCTTGTACGCCGCGTCGAAGCCGACCATCGCCAGCATCGCCAGCCGCCCATTCTTGATCTCCTTGACCTTGTACTCTTCAAATTTGGGGCCGGCCGACATGCCGAGCGGGTCGAAGAAGCGGCCGCCGGGGTAACCGGTGCCCTTGGGGGACTGGAAATCGGTCGTCACCCCCAGGAACGAGCCGTCACCTTGCGACCCCGGGTTGCGGATGTCCATCAGGCGCTTGGTCTCCACCCAGCCCGAGAGGAGGAGGGTGACAAACGCGTTGGCGGCGAAGGGGAAGCCGGGGTGCGCGTCGGTGAAAATTTTGTTGGATTCGTACCACTCGGGAATGGACGCGCCACCCGCCTTGGTCGCGATCGCCGGAAACAGGATGCCCGCCACCGCGGTCATGGCGAGGCGGCCGTGGATGAGCTCCGCCTGCGCAAACCATTTGAGGAGGTCGGGGTCGGACCCGAGGCGCAGGGGGTCGAACCCGTAGTCGCCGGGCAGGGACCCGTCCAGGTGGGCGGGCGGCGGGTTGCCTGAGAGAGGGGAGAGGGGGAGGGGAGGGGGTGAGGGTGGTGCCGCCTTTCGCCGCCGCTCCGCGCCCCTCTCCCTCCATCTCTCCTCTCTCTCTCTCTCACCGGGGAACCAAACGGGGCGGTCGGCCGCGGCGGCGGCGGCGCGGATGGCGCGGGCGGGCTGGAGAGGGGTGGGGAGGCCGGGCGGGGGTCGGGTCGCGCGGCGCGCGCGGCGCACGGCGGGCGCGACCCACCGCCTCGGCCCGCCGCCCCCATTCCCCGCGCGTGAGGGCGAGGCGCCCGCTGGCGGCGCGGCCGCGGCGACCGGCCACCGCGGCCGCCGGCCCGCCCCCCGACCCCCCCCCCGCCGCGTCGCACCTTGGCCGCGCCCATGCGGGCCGCCACGGGGCGGGAGGCGCGCAGAGCAAGCGTCATCGTGGCGAGCCGAGGGGGAGGGCGGGGAGGGGCGGCCGGAGAGTGGGGGGGCCGACCCGCTCGCAGAGAGAGACCGCGCCACACACCGCCCAGGTAGGCGCGCGGCCGCGATTGGCCCCCCTTCGGCCGGCTGCCGCAATCGTACAGCCGCCACCGCGGCGCCGCGGGGCGGCGGCTGCGAGCGGCGCCGCGGTCGGGCGGGCGAGGGGCTCGCCAAAGCGTCGGCCCCGGCGCGACCCGCCGCCCGCAGACCCCGCGGCCGCCGCGAGGAGAGATGGATGGCGCACCAATCCTTCCTGGGCCGGCGCGGAGCGCGCCGAGGCGTCGCCGACGCGGCCAGCGAGCGTCGACGCCGCGCCGCGCCCGACCCGACCCCCTCCCCTTTGCCCACCCCGCCAGGCCCCCTCCGCACCCCCACCCCCACACACACGCCACCATGAAGGCCGTCGCCGCCCCCACCACCCGCGCCGCCGCCCTGGCCCGCCCCGGCCGCTCGGCCCGCGTCGCCGCGCGCGCCGTCCCCCCCGCCGGCAACTGGCTCCCCGGCTCCGACTGCCCCGCCTACCTCCAGAACGTGCCCGGCTCCAACGGGTTCGACCCACTCAAGCTGGCGGAAGTCCCGTCCAACCTGCAGCGCTACCAAGAGGCCGAACTGCAGCACTGCCGGTGGGCCATGCTGGGCTTTGCGGGCGCGATCGCGCCGGAAGTGCTCGGCTTTGGCAACTGGGTCGACGCGCAAGAGTGGGTCGTCAAAGGGGGGAACGCGACGTGGTTCGGGATTTCCAACCCGCTCAGCATCTCGACCCTCGTCGGCCTCCAGGCCGTCCTCTTTGCCGCCGCCGAGGGCGCGCGCGGCCAGGAGGCCGACGCGTCGAAGCGCAAGTACCCCGGCGGGTCGTTCAACCCGATGGGCATGGCGGCCGACGACGCGGCGAAGCTCAAGGAACTCAAAAACGGGCGCCTCGCCATGGTGGCCTGCGCGGGGCTGCTCGGCCAGTACGCGGCCAACGGGCTCTCGCCGCTGCAGGCGCTGGCCAAGCACGTCGCCGACCCGTGGGGCGCCAACGTCGCGACCAACGGCGTGTCCATTCCCGGCCTGTGAAGGGAGGGAGGGAGGGTGCGGCATGGTGTGCCGCCTGCGGCGGTGGACGACCGCCCGCGGCCGGCTTCGGGGCGGGACTGAGCCCGGCTCAACGCTCCCGCGGCCGGGCCCGCGGGAGGGCGCGGCGCGCGGCGGCAACCGCCGCCGCTCGCGCGCCCGACCCCGAGCGCCGGGTGGGCGGAGGCGGCGCCGGCGTGTAGCAGAGATCCCTCGACGGAGAGGCAAGGGGCGGCGAGAGGCGTTGGGGGTGGCTGGGCGGCCGCGCCCGACCCCGGCCGCGCCGCCGCCTCCCTCTCTCTCCACTCCCCGCATCCCCCCCCTTACCCCCTCACCATGTCCGCCTCCCTCGCCATCCGCCGCGCCGGCGTGGCCCGCCCCGCCCAGGTGCGGCCGGGAGCAAAGGGCGGCGAGCCGTCGCGCCGGGGCGCTGCCCGCGCCGCGCGGGCGGTGCCGACGCCTTCGCCGCGTGCGCAGCCGTAGCGTCCGGGCCCTGGGGGGGAAGGTGGCCCGCGCCGGGCGGCGCCTGGCGCGGGCCGAGAGGTCGCGAGAAGCTCACCCGCCCTCCGCCGCCCTCGCCGCCCCCTCGGGCGCCCGGGCGGCCGTGCCCCTGCGCGCGTGCCGTCTTGGCCGGGGTACCTGGGGTGGCCGCAGGCCGCGACGCGCGCGAAGGGCGCCGTTGCTCGGCGCCGGCCCGACCCACCCCCCTCTCTCAGACCCGCCGCGTCGCCGCCGCCGCGGCCGCCCGCCCTCTGTGGCTGCCCGGCGGCAAGGCGCCCGCCCACCTTACCGGCACGCTGCCGGGCGACTATGGGTGAGAGAACGGAGGGAGGGGAGGGAGGAGGAAAGGGTGAGGGGCCTCGCGCGCGTCTCACGCCGCCCGCCGCCCGCCCACCGCCCACCGCCCTCGCCCCCCCCCCCCTTCCCCAGCTTCGACCCCGCCAACCTGGGCGCCGACCCCAAGGCCCTGCGCTGGTACGCGCACGCTGAGGTCATCCACGGCCGGTGGGCCATGCTCGGCGCCGCGGGCGTCGTCGGCACGTCCGCGCTGCACGCGGCCGGGACGGGCGTGCCGGAGTGGTACGACGCGGGCAAGGTGAGCGCGGAGAACACGGGTATCCCCCTCTCCTCGCTCCTCGTGGTTCAAATGATCCTCATGCACTTTGTCGAGATCAAGCGCTTGGAAGACTTTAAAAAGCCGGGGTCGCAGTCCGAGTCGGGGTCGTTCTTCGGGTTTGAGTCGTCGTTCAAGGGCACCGGCGACCCGTCGTACCCTGGCGGCGCGTTCGACCCGCTGGGCCTGGCGTCCGGCCCGCCCGCGGTCGTCGACGCGATGAAGACGCGCGAGATCAAAAATGGGCGCCTGGCGATGGTCGCCTGCCTCGGCTTTGCCGGCCAGCACGGCGCGCAGCCCGACGGGCCGATCGCCAACCTCGCCCGCCACCTGGCCAACCCGCCGCAGAACTGCTTCGCGACCAACGGCGTGTCGCTGCCGGCCCTGTTCTGACGAGGGGGGGGAGGAGGGGAGGAGAGGGGTTTGCCGCCGCCTTGCGACCGCTTTGCTCTGGCCTCAACCGGGGCCTCGGCCGCGCCCGCCGCGCGCGTGTAGAGACCTCCAACCACCGCCACGATGACCGCGGCGGCTGCGGGCGGGCGGCGGGTCTCTCTTCTTTTTTCTCTCTGCTTTCGGCCAGTGCGCCCGTCGGCCCGCACACACACCATTCCCTCCACCATGGCCGCTCTCCGCCTCTTGCCCGCTGCGCCACTGCGCGCGTGCCCTCCGCGCGCGCCCGCCGCCCGGGTGCGGGGGGCAATTGGGGGGCCGCCCGCCGAGGCGCGCGCGCGACGGCGGCTCGCCCATGCCGCCTGCTCCCTCGGTCCCCAGGCCACGGTCCGCCGCGCCGCGTGCCGCGCGACTGTCGACGTTGTGGCGCCGATCGCTGGTGAGTGGTAGGGAGAGGTGGGCGGGGCGAGTAGGACGGGGCGGGCGCCGCGGCCGACGCCGCACCCCCTCCTCCCCAGCCCCGGCCCAGCGCGCCACCGACGCGGGCACCCCCCTCCCGAACACACGCATCTCACACGACGCCATCCGCCGCGTGGAGGCGGGCCTGGACAAAGGGGAGGCGGTGCAAGCGCTGCGCCGCTTCAACGAGAACCTGCGCGCGCTCACCCCCTCGAACTGGCACGCCAAGCTATCCCCCGCCATGCACACCCTCGCCCACAACCTGGAATCCTTCAACCCCGCGTTTGCCGCGGTCGTCCTCGCGGTGCAGCTCACGATCGGGGAGACCGAGTATGAAGCGCGCGACGCCGCGTTGAAGGGCCTCATCCTGCCGCTCGCCGGCGAGTACGGCCTTCACCCCGGCCAGCCGCACGAGGCGACGCACCGGGCCCTGTTCCAGGCGTTTTACGAGGACCTGCTGCAGGAGCCGCTGTCGGCCGCGCTCGCGCGCGACCCCGCGCCCGCTCCCTCTCGCCTGCTGCTCACCCAGATGATGCGCGACATCGGGTCCGCGGGCGGCGCGCCCCTCCCGCTGACGAGGACCGACGTGGCGGCGTACGCGTTGGGGTACAACCTCGCAATCGAGTATTTGGCCGACGTCGAAAAAACGTGGATGCTCGACTCCTTCCGCGCCCTCGACGCCTCCATCCTGGCCCCCGCCGGCCGGGCCTTGACCGAGTGGCTATTCCTGGAGGTCCACGCCGAGGGCGAGGCGGAGCACGCGGCCATCGGGCACGCGGCGGTCGCAGCGCTCGTGCCCGCGGCGCTCGAGCCGCTCCTCGCCCGGGCGGCCGCCGACCACGACCGCGACTTTGCCGCGTTCTACAACGGGCTCGCCGACATGCTCGAGGCGTGAAACGAGAGAGCGAGGAGAGGGACGGACGGTGTGTGAGCGCGCTCGCGTCTCCAGCCCCACGCGCACACCCCACCCTCCCGCCACCGCCATGCCCCTAAACGCGTGCTCCACCGCGGCCGACGTCGTGGCGGCGTGCGGCAATCCCGACCTGGCGGGGAAGACCGCTGTCGTGACGGGCGGGTCGTCCGGCATCGGCGTGGAAACCGCGCGGCGGCTCGCCGAATGCGGCGCGCGCGTCGTGCTGGCGGTGCGGGACGAGGCGGCGGGGGCGCAGGTGGCGGCCACGCTCAAGGCGGAGGGCGTCAAGGTGCAGCGGATGGAATGCGGGCGCGGGGGGGCACGCCCGAGCCGTCGCGCACGCTTCATTCTCACCTCTCTTCCCAGGGCGACGTCGCGGTGCGCAAGCTGGACTTGGCGTCGCTGCGATCGGTCGAGGCGTTTGCGGAAGGCTTTAAAAAGGAGGAGCCCCGGCTCGACCTGCTCATCAACAACGCGGGCGTCATGGGTGAGAAGGGAGAGGGGGGCGGGAGCGGGGGCGGAGCGTGGAGGGAGGGCGTGGCCGACGCCTCCCCCCTCCGTAGCCTGTCCCAAGCTTCGCACGGCCGACGGCTTCGAGATGCAGTTCGGCACCAACCACCTGGGCCACTACGCGCTCACCAACCGCCTGCTGCCGCTGCTGGAGGCGACGCCCGACCCGCCGGCGCGCGTCGTGACCTTGTCGTCCGTCGCGCACAAGACGGGCCGCCTGGACGTCACGGATTTGGCCTGGGAGCGCCGCAAGTATTCCCGCATCGGCGCGTACGGCGACGCCAAACTGGCGAACGCCCTTTTCGCCCGCGGGCTCGCGGCCCGCACCGACCCGGCCCGCGTCCTCTCCTTCTCCCTCCACCCCGGCGTCATCCACACCAAGCTCTTCCGCCACCTTGGCGGCACGACCGGCAACGTCATCCTGGGGCACGTCGGCGCCGCGGTCGGCGTCGCGGTGCGCGCGGTCGCGACGACGCTGCTCGGCTTCCCCGCGTTCAAAACGGTCGACCAAGGCGCGGCGACGAGCGTGTACGCCGCGCTGTCGGCCGAGCTGGGGCCGGCGCAGGTGTGAGGGAGGGGGAGGGCGAGGGGTGTGGCGGCTGTCGTCGACCGCTCGCCCCTCACCCGCGCTCCCCGCCCCATTCTCCCATCAGAACGGCGCCTACCTGGCCGACTGCGGCCTGGGTAAACCCGCGCCCTCGGCCACGGACGACGCGCTGTCCGACGCGCTGTGGGCGGCGTCGGCGACCTTGACGGGCGTCGGCGGCGACCGCGCGAAGAAGCAGCGCTGAGCGAGGCGGGGAGGGAGGGGGTGCGGCGGGTGCCTGCCGTGTGCGTGCAATGTGGCGTGGCGTGGGTGGCAGTGCGCGGGGCGTGTGTTGACAGTGCGGGCCTGGTCGTCCTCCCCCCCTCGCCCCCTCGCCGCCTCAGAGCCGTTTGAGCGACCGCTTTTTCAGCGCCGCCCCCGACCGCGGCGCGCCAGGCGCCGGGCGCGCCGCTTTGCCGTCGTCTGCGCCGGGCTCGGCGCCTCCGCCGAGCGCGTTGGGGCCGGCAGACGCGGTGAGCGGCCGTGGCGCGGCGCGGGCGGCGGCCCCGCTCCCGCCCTTGCCGGCCCCCGCGTGCACGGACGCCATGAGGGCGGCGCGGGACGCGAACGCTGCGTAATCCTCCAGGAGGAGGCGCCCGGCCTCCTCGTTCAACGCCGACTCGGCGAACGGTTCGATGAGCAGGCACCGCACCACCACGAGCACGTGCCTCAACCCGAGTGCGGGCGCCCAATCTTTTTTTAGCACGTTGACGCACACCGCGCCCGCGGTCGACACGTTGGGGTGGAAGAGTTTGGTGGCGAACGCGCACGCGGGCGGCGACGCGGGAAAATCGGGGGGGAGGGTGACGCGCATGCGGTACGTGCCGCCCTCGTACGGGGTGCCGGCTGGGAGGGGGTGGAGGGGGGACGGGGTCGGCGCGCGCGCGCGTGGCCGCGCCCTCCTCCCTCCCTCCTCCCTCCCCTCATACCTGGCCCGTCGTACTCCACCTGGATGTCGGCCACGTTGTCCTCGTTGACGAGCACCTGAGAGAAAAGGGGACGGGGTGGGTGCACGCCCCGTGCGCGCGGCATGGCGCCTCGGGCGCGTCGCCCCCACCCCCCCCGCACCCGGATGCCGTCCTCCGGCTTGGACAGCAGCTCCTTGACCTCGCGCGCCACGCGGCGCAGGCCGTCCGAGCCGAGCGCCTGCAGGAGGAGGGGAGGGGGATGGGCGCGCAGGCGGGGCGCGGGGCCAATTGGGGGCGCGGCGGGACCGAGGGCGCGGTCCGAGTCGCGGACGCACCATGGCGGGCGGGGGCCGAGGCGGCGGCGGCGGGCTGGCGGCGCGGGAGTGACGAGCGCGTGCGAGCGCGCGCGCGACCGCCGCCCGCTCTCTTCCGCCGCCCGCTCTCTTCCGCCGCCCGCTCTCTTCCGCCCTCCACCACCCCGCCGCGCGGCGCGAACAAAAGGTTGCAGAGCAAGGAGAAAGGGCGCCGTCACTTGTCGCCGCCCTCTCCCCCCTCCTTGGGCGGCTCCTCCGCGCCCCCCTCTTTCGCCTCCTTGTCCCCCTCGCCCGCCGCCCCCCCCGGCGCCTGCGACGGCACGTACGGCTCGACCCCCTGCTCCCTGCCCGGCACAAACCTCGCCGCCCGCGAGCCGTCGTCCCCCGCGGCGGCTTCCGCGCCCCACTGCACGTACTCGGACCGCGTCTTCGGCAGGGCGTCGAGGCCGCCCTCGACCACGAACCCCGCGTCGTCGCCCCCGATGACGTAGTCGATGAGGCCGTACTCTTTGGCCTCCAGCGCGGACATGTAGCTGCAAGGAGGGGCAGAGGGAGAGGCGCGGCGTGGGCGACGGGGGAGGCCGCCGCGACCGCCGCGCCGCGACCGCCCCGCCCCCGCCCCGCCGCCCCCCCCTCGCACCGGTCCCGGTCCGTGTCCTCGTCGATCTCGGACGTCAGCCGCCCGGTGCAGGCGGCCATGATGCGGTTCAGGTTGGCCTTGTGGAACATGATCTCCTTGGCCTGCGGGGGGTGGGGGTGAGGGGTGGGGGTGGGTTGAGGGTGGGGGTGGGGGGCGGGGGTGGGGGCGGGGTCGGGGGCCGGGTCCCGACCTGGATCTCGATGTCGACCGCCTGCCCCGACGCCCCCCCGAGCGGTTGGTGGATCATGATGCGCGCGTTGGGCATGGCGTGCCGCGCGCCCGGGGCGCCGGCGGTGAGGAGGAGGGCGCCCATCGACGCGGCGAGGCCGAAGCAGTAGGTCGAGACGGGCGACCGCGCGGCCTGCATCGCGTCGTAGATGCCGAGGCCGGCGGTGACGGAGCCGCCGGGGGAGTTGATGAAGAGCTTGATCTCCTGGGGTGGTGGGAGCGGGAATGGGCGGGGGGGTGTCGGTGGGCGTGCCGGCCGGCCCTCCCGCGCCCGCCCCCTCCCTCCCCCCCCCTCGCCGCACCTTGCCCGGCGCCTTGGCGTCCAGGAGCAGAATTTGGGAGATGATGGCGTCCGCCACAAAGTCGTTGACCTGGGGGGGAGGGGAGAGGGACGGGAGGCGGGTGGGCGCGCGGGCGGAGGGCGGCGGCGTGGCCACGGCGCGCCACCCACCCCTCCTCCCCACCCCCCGCACCTCGCCCCCGAGGAAGATGATGCGCTGGTCCAGCAGCAGGGAGAAGGGGTCGCCCCCCATGTCGGCGGAGCTGGCGGTGGGATGGCGCGGCGTCGGCGGCGGCGGCGGCGGCGCGGCGCGGCGCGGCGGGCGCGCGCCTCCCCGCGCCGAGCCATGGCGAGCAGCCGGCGTCGCCCCTCCCTCCCTCTCCTCCCTCACCGGGGCGCCAGCAGCGGCTGGCGCGACGCGCGCACGGCGACCGTCGCGGCGCGCGCCGCGCGGCGCGGCGCGGGCGGCGCCCCGCGCCGGCCCGCGGCGCGTCTGGCGGCGCGGGGGAGGGTGCTGGCAGCGAGGCACTGCATGGCGTGGGCGCGTGAGTGGGGAGAATCGTCGAGGCGACGCCTGCGACGGGCGCGGCCACAGCCGCCCGCCGCCCTTCCAGTGCCCGCGCATTGAGGCATGGCGCCCCCCCCGCCATCCCTGGCGGGCCGCGGGGCCGCGGTGGCGCGCGCGCCGGCGCCCGGCCGCCAACCCCCGGCGCGCCGCGCGTCCCCGCGCCCGCCCCGCGCCGTGCCGCCGCCGTCCGCCTCGGAGATCGAGGTCCGGCTGGAACTCGCGGCCTCCACGGGCAAGCTGGACCTGTCGGATTGCGGGCTGAGCGCCGTGCCGGCGGGGGTGCTCCGCCTGGCGGACCTGGAGGACCTCTCCCTCGCCGGCAACGACCTCGAATCGTTGCCCGACGAGCTGGGAGAGCTGCCGCTGGTGCGCCTGCAGCTGGCCGGCAACCGGCTGACGTCGCTCCCGCCCTCGCTCGGCCGGCTCGCGCGGCTCGAGGGACTGTGGGCGCACGGCAACCTCCTGACCTCGCTCCCGCCCACCATGAGCGGCCTGACGTCCCTGCGAGCGCTGTCGCTGGCGGGCAACCGCCTGGTCGCCCTGCCCGCCTCGTGCGGGGCCCTGTGCGCGCTCGAAGACGCGTCGCTCGCCGGCAACGCGCTCGCGTCCCTCCCCCCCGACCTCGCCGGCTTGACGTCGCTGCGCAAGCTGTCCCTGAACGGCAACGCGCTCGCGTCGCTGCCCGAGGCCCTGGGCGGGCTGCCCGCGCTCGCGCGCCTCGCGCTGCAGGCCAACCCGTCGCTCGCGTCGCTGCCCGCGACCCTGGGCGCCGCGCCCGCCCTGGCCGACCTGAACGCGGCGGATTGCGGCCTGGCCAGCTTGCCAGAGGGGCTCGCGAGCGCCCCGCGCCTCGCCCGCCTCACGCTGTACGGCAACCGCCTCGCCCTCCTCCCCCCCCGCCTCGCCGCCGCCCCGGCCCTCACCCACCTCTGGCTGGAGGGCAACCCGCTGACCGGCGACGCCCTGGCCCAGCTCACGGTGGACGCGGGCAGGGCGGGCGGCGGGCGGCGCGTCGGCCTCGACGCGGCGCAGGCCGCGCGCGCGGGGCCGCGCCTCGTCGCCGCCGCCGGTCCCGCGGTCGCCGTCTCCCGGCGCGCGGCCGACGGCGCGGGCTACTGGAAGCTGGAGCCTGGGGCGCGCGGGGGGGGCGAGGCGCTCGTGGTGGCGTTTGGGTCGGCGCCCGGCGAGCCCAACTGGGGGCGCCTCCTCGCGCGGCTGCGCGCGGACCCGACCACCCCCGCCGCCTCGTCGTTTGACGTGCTGCACGTCGTCGACGGCGGGCGGTCGTGGTACGACGGCGGCGGGGACGGGGCGGCGCGGTGGCGCGCCGCGCTCGCGGCGGCCGCCGCGCCCTACGGCGCGGCCGTCGTCCTCTTGGGCGACTCCATGGGCGCGACCGCCGCCCTCCAGATGGCGGACGCCGTGCCCCCGGGCGCGACCGCGCTCGCGTTCTGCCCGCAGGCCGACCTGGGGACCGCGTCGATCCGCCCCGCGGCGTCGCCCGCGTGGCGCGCGACCCTCAACGCCCGCGTCGCCGCCGCCGTCGCCGCCGCCGCCGAGGCCGGCACCGTGGTGCGCGTGCACGTCGGCTCCTGGCAGCACGACGTCGACCAGGTGGCGGGCCTGGGGGACGCGGGCGCGCGCGTCAAGGTCTGGGACGTGCCGCACCACCGCCTCGCGGCCGCGCTCGACGCGCGCGGCGCCCTGCTCCCCCTCGTGCGCGACGCCGTGCTGGCGGCGCGGGGGTGCGGCGGGCGGCGGGGGGTGCGGCCGGGAAACGTTTTGTGACGCGGGGGGCGGGCGAGCGCGCGTGCAAGGCGCGCGGGTGCCGGGTTCCACTCCCTTCCTCCCCTGCTGGCACGCCTCTCCGCCTCTCGCGCGCACCCCACCCCCACCCCATCACCAACGGCGCGCGGGCGGCGCGTCGCCGCCGCCCGACGCGCGCGGCGGCGGCGGCGGCGCGGCGTCGCCGCCGCCGGCGCCCGCCGCGCCGCGCCGCGACGGCGGCACGTAGCCCCCGGAGCGGGCGGGGGGCGGGCCATCGTCGCCGCGGTCGTCCCGGCGGGAGGGAGGGGCCCACCGGTCGCCGCCGCCGCCGCGGTCGCCGCCGCCGCGGTCGCCGCCGCCGCGGTCGCCGCCGCCGCGGTCGCCGCCGCCGCGGTCGCCGCCGCCGCGGTCGTCGTCGTAGCCGCCGCCGCCGCCGCGCGACGCCGGCGGCGCGTACGCGCCCGTGCGGCGGACAGGGGGCGCGTAGGCGCCGCCGCCGCCGGAGGGCCGGGACTCGCGCGGTGCGCGGTCTTCCGCCTCGCGCGCGGCGCGCGCCGCGCTTTCGGCCTCGGCCGCCTCGGCGGCTTCCCGGCGCCGCGCCTCGACCCGCAGCCGGCACTGGCGCACGTACTCGCGCGCGCGCGCGGCGGCGCGCTCCTCGGCGGCCTCCTGCTTGCGCGCGGCGGCGGCCGCTGCGGTGCGCGCGGCCAGGGCGGCGAACGCCGCCGCGCGCCGCGCCTCGAGCGCCCGCCCAAACTCGCCCGCGTCGCCCGCCACGCGCACCAGCCGCACCTTGACCTCCAGGTCGGCCTCCCACGCGCGCCGGTGCTCGGCCGCGTACTCGGCGGCGCCCCCGTGGAACCGCGCCTCGTCGTCGACCAACCGCGCGGCGTGTGCGGCCTCCACGCGGGGCGCCTCCTCCTCGCGCGACGCGCGCACGAAGTGGTCAGTCGTGCGGATGTGGCGCGCGATGCGCTTCTCGGCGTCGGCGCGCGCTTTCGACTGGCCAGACATGACTTCGTCGAGGAGCGCCTTCTTGTCGAGCGCGCCGTCCCCCCCCGCCTTGACCTTGACCTTCCCTTTCTTCTTGGCCGCTTCCAGCATGGTCGCCGCCTCCTCCTGCTCGCGCTCCGCGAGCTCGGCCCGGATGCGGGCCTCCTCGCGCGCCGCGCGCTCGGTCCGCCGCCGCTCTTCCTCGGCCGCCTCGTGCAGCCGCGCGGCCACCGCCCGCTTCTCCTCCTCCTCGCGCTCCGCGTCGGCCGCCGCCCGCTCGGCCGCCTCCTTGCGGCGCTCGATGACGACCTTGCGCGCCAGGGCGCGCCGGTTCTCTCTGTCGACCGCGTCGCGCGCGGCGGCCATGGCGCCCGCGCGGCCCGCGAGTACGTCGGGCGGCGTCGGCCGCGCCAGGGCCAGCGCCGCCGCCGCGCGGCGGGCGCAGAGGGCGAGGGAGGAGCGCAAAGCGTCGCCGTCGAGCGACGGCGTGCCAAATTCAAGGACGCCCTCCCGGTGGTCGACCCGGGCCGCGACGGCTCCGCGCACGACGGCGTCGGCCACGGCAGCCTCGAGCGCAGGCCGGTCCATGAACGGGACGGCAGCGGCGAGCGACGCGAGCGGGAGGCGCGAGTACGCGGCCGCCGCCTGTTGGAGAGACCGCAGGAGCGCCACGCGCTGCAGAGGCGCGACATAGGCCGACAGGTCGGCCGCGGTGGGGACGGGGCACGCGGGCGAGACGGGGGCGAGGGCGTCGGGGGCCGTCAGCGCGGCGAGCGGCGCGCCGACGCGCGTGCAGAGGTCCAGGGGCGCAAACTGGGTCTCCAGCAGCGCGTGCAGGTCGCGCACGGGCGCCGGGCACAGGGCCAGGACGCCTTTCGCCGTCAGTTCAGACACCAGCGCGGCGCGCGAGAGCGGCGCGCGGCCGCCGCGGCGGTCGACCGCGAAGCCGAGCAGCCCCGCCACGCGCGCGCACCGCTCCCGCTCCGCGTCGGCGTCGGCTTCGGACGCGGCGGTGGCGACCGGGTCGACGGGCGGGGCGGCGAGGGCGGCGAGGGTGACGTTCGCCGCGAGCGCCGCCAAGTCCGCGGCCGTCGCGCCCTTGCCGTGCGAGCGCGCCAGGTTGAACAGTTTGAGCCAGGCGTACCCCCGGTACAGGTGCGCGTCCGCGACGGCAAAGATCCGCGTCAGCTGGGCGTAGTAGGCCGCCATCGCGGCCGGCTTAGGCGGCCGCGCGCCGAGCGCGACGACCGCCTGCACATCTTCCACCGCCCGAAACGCTTCCTGCCACATGCCCAGCTCGCACGCGGCGCGCAGGATGTCATACCGCGTGTCCAGCATCGCCGCGACGGTGTCGGCGTTGCCGAGGTCGGGGCGGTCACGCTGGTCCTTGTACTTTGTCAGGTTGGCGAGGTGCGACCGGAGCACGTCGCACAAGCGCCGAAACTCGGTCGTGCGCCGGTGCTTCACGCAAAAGGCGGTGGCGCGCGCGGCGGCGTGCGCGTAGAGGTTTTCCAGGCGGGACGAGTTGCGCAGGACGTCCAGGGCGGTGCGGTGCGCCTCCCACAGGAACCGGAACCAGGGTGTGACCGCCTCCCGGCCGGCCGCCGCGGCAGCCCCTTTGCCCGCGTCCGCGGCGGCGGCGAGCAGGGCGTCGGGGCCGGCGTCGGCTTCGAGGTCGTCGACGTCGACGGCACCGCCGCCCGCGGCCAGGGCGCCCTCGGCGCGCGCGGTGGCGGTCGTGAGGAGGTGTTTGACCACGTCCTCCAGGGAGCCGACGTTGACCTGGAGGGGGGAGAGGGAGGGGGTTTGGGGGGTGGCACGGCATCGCGCACCTGGCGGCCGCGCCGCCGCCCAACCGCGCCCCGATCGGGGCCCGCCGCCCGTCTGCGCGATCCAGCTCGTCTCCACCGGCGCGCCCGTGGCGGCGGGCGCAGCGGCCCGCCCCTCGGCCGCCCGCGCGCGACGCGCCGGCGGCCCGATCCCCGCGCCGCGCCGCCGCGCGGGCCCGCCAGCTCAGCGCCCCGCCCCACCCCACCCCCCATCCCTCCTTCTCACCTGCTGGCACACGTTGCGGTAGTGGATGAGGCCGTCCTTGGCGTAGCGCCCCTTGCGCAGGTCAACGCACAGGTCGAAATAGGCCAGCGCGACGTCCTCCAACGCCTTGGACCACGTCCGGTGCCGTTTCGAAGACACCACATCGTGCAGCACGCGCAGGGCGGCCCCCTTTTGGCCGACCGCGGAGAGCTCTTGCGACCGCTTGAGGGCGGACTCGGGCTTCGCGAAGCCGGCGCCGGCGCCGCCGCGGTAGAAGCGGGACATGGTGTTGGGGCGGTGGGGGCGGGGGGAGAGGGCGGCGGCGGTCGCCGCGGTCCGCGCGACGCTCGCGCGCACCGATCGGAGGCGGCGGCGGCGGAGGGGCTCGGGGCGCCGCTCGGCGGTGCGCCGGGGGGTGGCGCGCGGCGCGCGGAGCGGAGGCGGCCCGCGGCGGAGAGTGATGGGGGAGGTGGGCTGGCGGCCGCCGGCACTCTCATCGGCGCCGGCTCCGACCCGGCGCCCGATGGCGGCCCGCTTCCGGCCCGCCGCGGCCTCTGGCAGTCCGGTACGACCCACGCCGCGCGCCGTGGTGGCTTCGGCGGCCGCGTCCGACCCGCCGCCGCTGCTGGCCGCCCTGCTCGCGCGCGCGGCAACCCCTTTTTCCTCTTTCCACGTCCCCGGCCACAAGCGCGGCGCCGCTGCCGGTCCCCTGGGACGAGCCTTGGATAAATATGGTCCGTGGGGGCTGGATTTCACCGAGTTGGAGGGCCTCGACGTCCTCTCCGCACCGACCGGCGCGATCGCGGCCTCCCAAACCGCCGTCGCGGCCGCCTACGGCGTCGCCGCGTCCCGCCTGCTCGTCAACGGGGCCACGGTGGGTGTGCACGCGGCCGTGCTGGCGACGTGTGCGGCGGGGGCGGGGGCGGGGTCGGCGCGCGCTTCCCCCTCGTCCCCTCTGACTCTCCTCGCCACGCGCGCCGCGCACCAGTGCGCCGCCGCCGGCGCTGCCCTGGCCGGCGCGTCCGTGGCGTGGCTCGACCCGCCGGCCGCGGGCGCGGCGTGGGGGTGGCTCGCGCACCCGCCGACGGCGGCGGCCGTCGCGGCCGGGCTAGAGGCCGCCGCGGCCCGTGGCGACGCCGTCGGCGCCGTCCTCATCGTGTCGCCCACCTATTATGGCGCAGTGGCGGACGTGGACGGTGAGGAAGAAGAGAGAAGAGGGGGCGGCGAGAGAGCAGAGCGCGCGGCGCGACCCCCACCCTCTCTCTCCTTCCCAGGCATCGCCGCCGCGTGCGCCGCGGCCGCCGTCCCCCTCATCGTGGACGCCGCGCACGGCGCCCACTTTGGGCTGCACCCCGCGTTCCCCGCGCCGGCGGCGCGGCCGCGCGGCGCAGACCCGGGCGTGCTCGCGGCCGCGTCGGCGCACAAAACGCTCGCCACCCTCACCCAGGCCGCTTTACTGCATGCGTCGCCGGTCGCTGTCTCCTCCGGCCTGCTGGCCCGCGCGGATGGCGCGCTGCGCCTGCTGCAGTCGTCGTCGCCGTCCTACCTGCTGATGGCCGCGTCCGAGTCGGGCGTCGCGGCCGGCGCGGCGCCCGGCGCGTGGGACGCGCCCCTGGCCGCCGCGGCCGCGTGCGCGCAGGTCGTCAGGGCGGCGTCGGACTGGGCGCTGCTGGCGGATGAAGAGGCGCACGGCGCCGGCGTCGCGGGGTGGGACCCGCTGCGGCTCACCCTGCGCCGCGAGGGTCGCGCCGGCCACGCCCTGGCGGCCGCTTTGGAGGCTGCCGGCGCGGTGCCAGAGATGGCGACCGACGCGGCGGTCGTGCTGGCGCTCGGGGCGGGGTCGGGCGAGGGCGACGCGCGCGCGCTCGAGAGGGCGCTCGCGGTCGTGTCGCCGACGCCCCAGCACGCCCCCCCGCGTTTGCCGCGCCCGCCACCGCCTCCTCCAGTCGCCCTTTCCCCGCGAGACGCCCTCTTTGGCGCGTGGGAGGCGGTGCCGCTGTCCGCCGCCGCGGGCCGCGTCGCCGCCGAGGCGATCGTGCCCTACCCCCCGGGCGTCCCCGCCCTCGCGCCCGGCGACCGGTGCACCGAGGAGGCGCTGGCATGGGTCGTCGCCGTGGCGGGCGCGGGGGGGCGGGTGGTGTGCGCCGACCCGGGGTTGGCAACGATTCGCGTCGTCGTCGAGTGAACGAGAGAAGAAAGTGTGAGAGAGAGAGATGCGCGCACCGAAACTGTTGTCATTGCCTTTGGTACCGTGCGGGAATTGATTCACACGCGCGGGCGCGGCGGCGCGGCTGGCAGTCGGCGGCGGCGGCGGCGCGGGGAACCGAGACAGACGCGGGGCTCCCCGCGCGCGCGCCGCCGCCGCCCGAGCGCGGCGTAGCCGCGCAGGGTAGATGGATGGATGGATGCGGGTCCGAAAGCAGATGGTCGCGGCGCGATGAGGATGAGGGAGGAAAGGAGGAGCCGCCGCC
>Ga0315293_10001677_pt1 | contig 21482 bp, 39 predicted proteins | sample YL17G13_20_MG_FD_203071 | JGI IMG/M metagenome (GOLD analysis project Ga0315293, IMG submission 203071) | Sediment microbial communities from Yellowstone Lake, YNP, Wyoming, USA - YL17G13_20 | ecosystem: Environmental > Aquatic > Freshwater > Lake > Sediment | place: USA: Wyoming | collected... | reverse complement strand
CGAGTCGCCCTGGCCAAGAGCGACGTGGTACCGGCGGGAGTGAAATCTAGTTTCGAAGTACATACGTTGGTTAACTCCGGCGTCACGCGGGCTAAGCTCCAGGACCTCATGGACTACGGACAGTACAAGGGCATGGGCCAGTTCCGCAACGGCGGATGGGGTACTTTCGAGTCCAAGGTCACGGAAATAAAAGGAAAGTAGGATGTTGGAAGTAAGTGAGGGGAATCTTGAGGAGGAGGTAAAAGAGGGGTTGGTGGTGGTTGATTTTTGGGGTCCGGGGTGCAAACCATGTGCGTCACTGGGGGTTATGTTAGATGCCTTGGCGGTGGAATATGAGGAGAGGATAAGGTTTGTCAAAATAAACGTAGAGGACTGCCCCAGGACGACAAGGAAATTCACGATCCGGGGCCTCCCAACGGTGCTGTTGTTCAAGGACGGAAAGCCCGTGAAACAGACAGTGGGCTTGAGATCTAAGGCAGAGATGCGAAAGCTGTTGGATAGCTTTTGTAGGTGATGGCCCAGGTCACTGTGTAGTTATGTATTGTGCAGGTATGGTTTGGCCCTGTAGAGTGTTGGTGTAGTTAAGTTTAGTAGAGTGTTGATGTAGGAGGTTAGCTGGATCGTTAGGGAGGGAAATTTGCATACGCTGATCCGCCCTAGAAGTTTAGTGTGAGGTTGATTCCAGTAAGTAGATGACACACATTTTGTATTATGTTAGATGTCTGTAGCACAACTGAATACACAACTGAAAAGAAAACTGAATAGAAAATTGAAAAGAAAATTGAATAGTGAAGTGTTTTTGTATGTAAAAAATGTGTTGAAGTGTGCTACTCCGTTTAGGAGGAGCCATGCAAGATAAACTAGTTAGAGTACAGTTCGAGGTATCCCGTGAAAAGCTTGAAGAATTGGATGATTGGATGCGCGTGAGCCAGGTCAGAACTAGAACGGATTTTTTTAACAATGCGCTCTCTCTTCTCATATGGGCAATGCGAGAGAGAATGGACGGACGAATTATTGCGTCCGTGGATAATGCGGGTAAGAGATACAAAGAGCTTAGTATGCCAATCCTTGAAAATGTGGTGACATCCAAGATTCCTCAGGCTATCCGACAGCCTCCCGTTGGCCAATGTTGAACCAGAGGAGGGCACTGCACAATGAGAGAGGAGCTTTCAGGCCCAGTCGGCGAACATGTACCAAATGAAAACGATTCCAGAGAGACCGACAAACAAGACTCCACAGGCGGCCTCAAGAATGAGTCTGCGACTCCACCTGGAGTAGACGACTTTGCAGCAGAAGGAGATCTTGGCGGATTCCGGAGGGAATCCGCCCCTTTGGTTATACCAGATGACTATTCGGTCTTCAAACCCAATGTCAACCCCGCCTACGCTTGGGAGCCAATTGTTTGCCGTGGTGGGAGGGCATTAGGCCGCGATGTCCCAACAGTGCGAGACTGGGTGATGGCCAATATCACGCTTCGGCGGGGCATGGTAGGGGCTAAGCCCCAAGAGTTTGCGGAATGGCTCTTTCGCTTCATGGGACTAGAGCCATCTGACGAGTTCCATGATCTGTACCCTGGCTCAGGATCTGTCACTAAGGCTTGCGTCAACGTTAGCAGTAATGGAGGAAGCAGATGTTGAAGTCAACGGAAGATCGCCCAAGGAATGCCGTAACTAGAGTCTATCTGTGTGAATGTGATCGATGCCACGGGTCATTCGAGAGCACTTGGCAGGGGGATACGAAGCAATGTATCAAGTGCAAAGACGAGGTACGCCAATTAGAAATAGAAAACTCGGTTGGCAAATTTAGGGGGGCAGTAATACTGGCTATTGATGGCCATGGTGTAGGAGAGATCAAATCTATTACAGTCAAGACATGCGATGGGGAGTATTTCTTTCTGTCGCTCGGCTTTGGAGATGATGAACGATATATTGAATGGGAGGTCACTAGTCCACCAATCGCTCAAGCACGACAGCGGGTGAGGAGGAATAAATGATCCAGTATCAGGTGAAGCTGAAATTTAATGGGGAGCAAATTTGCAATGATGCATAAGCTCAGTGAGATGGAGGAGTTTAGGATGTGGTTCCAGGGGGAGGGAGACCGACCGTTGGAGGGAATGCCACAGATGGATGAGTTCCTGGTGCAGTTGATGGATTGGCCCTTGGATAAGCCGGAGGATTTGATGATAAGAATGAGGACAGCATGTCTGTATGGATGGTGGAAAAGGGACAAGGGGGTGGCGACCTCAAAAGGAAGGATGACCGCGGGTTAATATTGGTGAGGGCGAGGTGATGTGGGATGTGTGAAGGTGGTAGAAGGAATCTGTGTGGGGTTGGGTGATGAGTGCCTTGTGGGTGTATGCGGTGTTTTTCACTGTGGCCGAGGCTGTGGGCGTATGGAGGGTTACGGGGGATGTTGCTGGGGCAGTGGAGGTCTTCGGGGTGAGTTGGATGGTGATAGGATTGGTGACCTATTGGGCGGCACAGTTGACTCGGAGGGATAACTGATGTTTAAGGATGAAATGGGACCGGATTTATTTGAATGCGGTGGTGCCTTGGGTGTCAAGATGCCTACGTAGAGGGGATATGGGCGTTTATTAGGGAGTTTAGGGGTGACGGGAGAACTATGGAATTTACAGCGTATCAAATAATTGAACAATTGATTGGGCCTATCATGCCAATTGGTGAATCAAACACTGACAAGAAGCGGCTTGAAAATATGGGGGAGCATCTCTCCTTAATCTACGCCCTCTTAAAAGATGTCCGCCTCGTTGCAAATTATAAAGACCGGCATGAGCATAGTATGCGGCTGGCTGGCAAAAGGGCGCAGGAGTTCCTTGCTGAGTTATCAGAGGAACTTGCTGCAAAACCTAACCAATCCCGCATATAAACCAACTAGTGGCATAAGGTCTCTCACTTAAAGGAGGCCTTTTTTGCGGAGATCATGGGCAATTTTTTTGGGGGTAAGTCGGGTAGATTCGTATTTGAGGGCGATTTTGTGGGCTGCTCTGTATGGTAAATGATAATAACGCATCAGGTGCTTCTCGATCATTTCGTGCTCCATGGTGTCCATGTCCTCGGACAAATGCCTTTTTGATTGCCACACCACTACTTCGTTATATGGGATATTGGCGGGGATGTGATGGGACCGGGCGGCCTCCAAATTCATTCCCACGAATCCGCCCTTAATCTTCTTTGGGACTGTTGCCATTCGGGTCTTCCCCCGATGGTAGATTACCTCCAGGGGCTCTATTTTACTTTTCACCCCCATCACCCATGGTTTCCTCTTCTTCGGCATCGTCATCAACCTCCGACATGATTATACCATTGCCTTCCGTTTTTACAGGGGTTTTGATTCTCTTTGGCCTCTTCGCTGCTTTCTTTTGTTCTATGGTCTTCGATCTTTGTTCCAGGATGATTGCTATTTTGGCATATACGCCAATGTCCCGTAGCCTATCTACGACCCCCTCTACGCCGGCTTCATGTTTTGATGATTTTAACCACAGGGCGGCATCCAACTGCTTCATCATGTCCACCAGGGCCACAGTGGCCTCATCCTGCAAGTTTAGATTAGGATATAGGGCTAGAATGGTGCTGCGACGTGTGAAATTGCCCAAAGGATCCCCTCCAAAGGCATAGTCTCTGTTTTTCTTCGAGTGCAACTCTATCTCATCCATACTCAAGTCAATGAATTCCTGAGCCCCATGAAAACTCCCCTCAAGGTACTTTCTTGCTCTTGCTCTGTCCAACATTTCCTCCTTCGATTTTTACCACACAATGGGCTGGGTACATTTATACCACAGGTGGAAAGGGCAAGTAAAGTAAATCATCATAGCCTTTTGATGTAGCCTAGTTGATGTTTGGTATTTGTAATGGGGGAAAATTAAAATTTCTGGAGGAAAATATAGGAAAATCAGGCATGATGACTATTGACAAGGTGACAGGGGGAGTTGTAGACTTTAGGTCGCCTCGGAGGAGTTCAGCAGTGGTCCCAATAAGTTCACTATATTTCTAATTGTCGGGGGATATTGAGGGGGGCAGAATGAACGAGCTGATTCAGTTTGAGGGAAAGGGGCTTGCGGGGGTCAGGGACCAATTGGAAAAGGTACAAGAGGAGAGAAAAAAGGAGGCGATAACGGCCTTAGTGATGAAACGGACACCACTGGACGTAATAAGCCAGAGGCCAATACGGGGAGGGAGAAAGGCGGATTATGTACCTACGTGGTGGTTCGTGGACCAGGCCAATGCGCTCTTCGGACACAACTGGACATTTGAGATCGTGGAGCAGGGGGTAGGGGAAAGGCAAGTATGGGTAAAAGGAAAACTGGTGATAAGAACACCAGAAAGAATGGAAAAGGAAACAAGGACAGATGGGACGGTAGTGGAGGTAAGACAGGGCGGACTGGAAATCGTGAAGATGCAGTATGGAGGACATGATCTAGCCAAGGACGACAAAGGGAACACTATTTCAATAGGAGACACTCTAAAGGCGGCGGCCTCAGATTCACTCAAAAAGTGTTTTACCATGCTGGGGATCGCCGCTGATATTTATGGGGACAGGGAGGAACTGGAGAGGAGACAAATAGAGGCAGAGCTTACAAGGCATCTGAAAATGCTTTACGACGCTGGGAGAGAAGGGGGTATGGAGGACGTGGAGGTAGATGCACTAGTAGCGTCGAAGCTGGGGATGTCCCCCGGGGAAATGGACAACGTCTCTGATTTGGTGTCGGCCATAAGCGTAGTGAAAAGAGCGGTAGCCGCGGGGAGGGAACAAAGAGATGAGACTACTGCGTAAAAAAGGTGTGGTTCCAGGGAAGAAGGTCCCGATACCTCCAAGAGGTGAAGAGGAGGAGCGGGAGGAAAGAAGAAGCAAGGCCCCATCACAGACATATGAAGATGTCATCGTGGTTCTTCGACAACAATTGGATGCGGCTAAAAATACTATAGAGCAGATGGGGAATCAGCAAAAGAGCGAAGCTGAATTGAGCAAGATACAGGCCGCAGTCATTCAAGGATATGAGGAGTCTAAAAGGGTAATGGATAGGTTCAGTGTGATTCTGGAGAAGATCCATGTCAAGAAGATAGATACATATGAGACTACGATCAGGACGCAGAATATGGAGATAGAGACCCTGGTCAAGGAGAGGAATCTGTTGAGGGACGCCCTGGCGAGAATAAAGGAGATCAAGGTCGGGGCGGCATAATCGAAGAAATGGGAGATGTGGAACAGGGCTAACCCCCCAATAATGTGGTTCCGAACATCCCTTTCTAATTTAGTATCGGGGAGGAAATATGACTGAGAAGGTTCTGGATTTCAGTAATGTCCAAGTGTTGGATACGGAGATTCCCTACCTGGTAACGATTTCAAAGCTGGCCATGGGGACATCGAAGGGCGCGGGACAGGACAAGATATCGGCAGAGTTCACTATAGATGAGCCCAGTGAGCTCCCTGGGATCAAGGGAAGGAAGGTCTTTCGAGAGTATTCCCTTCAACCCCAGGCCCTGTTTTCCATCTACGGATTGCTCAAGGCCCTTGGGGAGACCCCGGCCAAGAGCTTCAAGCTCAATCCTGACAAGTACATCGGCAGCCAGGTCACTATGTGGGTCAGGACCCGGGAGTCCACCGAGTATGGTGACAAGTCCGAGCCAAAGTCATTCGCCCCTGCGGCTGACTACGGCAAGGCCAAGAAGGCCTCATCCCTGGCTCCCGTGTCTCCCTACTAGGTTTTCGGGGGGTTAGCCCGTTTACGGGTGTTTACGGGTGTTTACGGGTGTTCACGTAAATCTTAACAGAGGTTGTCAAATAGTGGTAACAAGTAAGAGAGTTCGCCCCGATGTGCTATTTGGATGGACATTCAGGTTAGGGACTGAGTGCGGTAACTTGTACGTCACCATAAATCATTGCGACGGGGTTCTGTTTGAGGTATTCGCCAGGCTGGGGAAGAGCGGTGGGTGTTCAGCTTCGCACAATGAGGCCTTAACCAGAGCTATTTCCTTAGGGCTGAGGTGCGGTGTGGCTATAGAGGAGTACATTAGGCACCTTCGGGGCATCCAATGCCCCAGTCCGACTATGTGGCCGGAAGAGAAGCAGGTACTTAGCTGCGCCGACGCTATCGGGAGGGCCCTGGAGAGGGCAAGGCTGATGTTGGGCCCCTCCGTAGCAACTGAACAGTTGGATCAAAGTTGGGGGGAGGAGACCATGGTGGAAGGGAGTAGGCGGTGCTGACGCAGATTGTGTTGAATAGGCTGGCGGGGGTGGCACAGGAGCCTCACAAGGTGGGCAATTTTTCCATCACCCGCATATCCCCCTGCCCCTATGCTACGTACATCAATTTCCAGGGGTTGGACAGGGGGCCGGCGCGAAGCGTCGAGGAATTGATGTTAATGGACGATGGCCACTGGCAGGAAAGACAGATATTGGCCCAGATGAGAATGGCCGGTATGAAAATGAGATGCACTGGGGATGAACAAATGGTGGTCCATGTGGGGAGAAGCAAAGTGCCAGGGATGCCCGATGGACTAGTGACGGTAGGGGAAGAAGATGGGCTGGAGATAAAGGCGGTGAATCAATACAGGTACACCCAGATGAAGGCCAAGGGGATAGAGTCGAGCATAAGGTGCCAGGTGCAGCTATATATGGGGAGCGACGAGTGGCGAGAGCTAGGAATAAAGCGGACTTGGGTGTACATGAAACACAAAGACAGCTGCAAGACGTGGGATTTTGAAGAGCAGTTTGATGAGGAATACGTTAGGCCCATTATAGAGAACCTGGATCGGATTGTATTGGAAGGATGGAAGCCTCCCAAAGTGAAAAACGACTTCTGTTCCTGGTGCAGCCACAAGATATTCTGTTGGAAAGCGGCCATTGTGGACATGGAGGGAATAGGGGCGCGAGATGACTTGGGGGAGTATGTAAAGGCATGGAAGGACGGCAAGGTATATGAGGACCTAGGGAAGGTGATGGTGGATGGGGCAAGGGAGGCCTTTGTAAGAGCCATGGGGGAGGATGACATCCTGCTAGCCGATGACCTGAAGATTCAAAGGATTGTGGGGCACAGGGTAGCGATACCCATAGAGAAATACATAAAAGTCCATGGGGAGGGGAAACTAAGCGAGGTCCTGGAGGACAAGGCCTACAGTCAGATGAAGGTCTCTGTAGTAGGAGGATGATACCGGATGTTGCCCGTGCGTCAAAAGGAGGAACCGATGACGGAAAAGGACAAGTCGGAGATAAAGAGGCTAGACGATGACAATGAAAAGAAACGCAAACTCAAGATCATGATAGCCCTCGCTGGAGGAATTTTGATCCTGTTGATCGTCTTAGTTGCGGTCCTACGAGTGGCGTTCGATTAACTGTCTTGCGTAGTGTGGTCTAGTTAAGGTACAGCGGCGGCGACGGTAGTGGGACAAAGGCTATGTACAAACATGCTAAATGTGGGGGGTTGGTCAATAGAAGGAAGTGCCGGAAGTGTGGTAAGAGGTGGGGACCGGTATCGTTCTTGTTCACCACGGAATTGAGGCCAGAAGGGGTAGAGGAAAGGAAGAGGCGGTTGGCCTGTGCCAAGGACGATGATAATAAGAAGAAGACCTGGATAGAGAAAAGGTTCCCCAGCTCAGAGACAGTTGCCAGCCTTCTTCCTCAGTGGCCTCGGTGGGCTCGTATTTTGTTCTCTTTGAGTGTCGTGACTTTGATTGGGTTAGGAATATGGTGGTGGAGGTCCTAGGCAGGTAAGGGGAGGGGAGAATTGAAAAGGTTCTACTCGGAAGAAAATGGGTTGAGCTTGTGGAAGTGCGGTGCCGTCACAATTAATTACCTTAGCAGCCCCAGGCAAGCGGTATTCGAGTATGGAGCGACCCCCTAGCATGAAATTTGCATGATGCATAAGCTCAAGTGGTGGTCTACGGTCTTAGGGAGGGAAGATGAATAAGGATGGAATAACCAAGGAGTTGGCAGCCAAGGTCGTAATGTGGATGGTGTCGATACTGTGGGTACTGGGGCTTCTGTCCGTCGCCCTTACTGTCTACCAGCCATATACCGATTACATCAAAGATCAATATGGGGATGGTGCCTGGTTGTCTCTGCTGCAGGTATGGTTCTTGATCACTGTGATTTTGGTTGGGGCTGGAGCGTCATGGTGGGGTTTAACCAGGATCGCCAAGTGGGAAAAAAGTGGGGAAGAAGAGGAAGAAAAGGAATAAAAGGAAAAGGGTGGCAAAAAACAAACCGGGGGATAAGGCGACCTGGGGCGTATGTCCGTTTTGCAAGGGGATGGCCATGGGAAGATACAAAGGAAGAGAAGGCGCGTGGAAGTGCTCCAACATCAAGTGCCACCGATATTACTTTGATTACACCACGCCTCAATATGATAACCCGGAAGACGTACCTATGGAAAGAGGAAATGTATGAAGAAACCGGACGGGACGTATTTCTGCTTGTATAGGGGAAGGATCCATTTGCGGGATCATGATGGTCTGGTGGTTACCGGATACGACGAGGCGGAGCTGGAGGAGGTAAACAGGAAGGCGGCAGGTGGAGTAGAGGCCCAGATGCTAAATGAGCTCCTGTATTGGGAGATACAGGCTACCGCCGTTGGCGACCTTGCTACGTATCTTGGTGGCCTGTTGACCGCTCGTTTTGATATAAGGATGAAGTTGATAGAGGAGCCTAAGAAGCCACCGAAAAAGTGAAAACCAGGATTCTGGCTACAGTACTTTGCGTAGTGTTTCTAGCGGAGTTGGCGTTGTTTAATGCGTCCTGGGCAGGGGCTGTCCTTCATGAAGGGGGAATGGTGTGGGAAGCCCAGGTCCTTGGCATGGCCATAGTAGGGATTGTGTCGATGATTACGGCCTGGTGGGCCGCGAGTAGAGTATAGGAAAATGAAAGAGCAAAGAGGGGACGGAGGGCTGAATTGTCTAGGGTGCCTGGGGGTATTTGCCATTTGTTGTCTTCTGTTTGCCCTCCTTGCCTTTACGCTTGGGTCGTTTGTCGTTACTAAGATATGGCCTCCGGCGAAGATAAACCTGGAGAGATATTGGGATGATGAAATACAGCCATACGTAGTAGAGGTAAATGACAAAGAGGCAATAGTGCGAATAGACAGGGAGGATGTGGACCTGAACAACGCGATAAACAAGTACAACAGTGAACATGACCGGGTAGAGAAGATCAACGAGGTGATCAAGATTGTGGGTGGAGATAAGTACCAATTGCCGGACTATTTGAAGCATGTCACGGTTGAATACGAGGGATCGCCAGAGGAATAATGTGGATACGGGGATCATAACGGCGAGTAAGTTTCTGAAGGAGCATTGCGGGAGGGGGCTGCAGCTCTGTTACGCGGGGGTAGCAGCTAAGGACCCCAAATATCTAGAGTTCTATAAGAGAGCGTCCAAAAAAGGGGATAGGGTAATCCTGGATCACTCCCCCAAGGTACCAAGGAGCCCGGCAAAGGAAGAGGTAATGGTGGAGATGATCGGGCGGATAAGACCAAAGTACACGGTGCTGCCGAATTACGATTTCGGTCGGGATAAGACCATAAGGGCAGGAAGGGACTTCCTTGAGGAGTATCCATACCTAAGAGGAGAGACACAGTTCGTGGGGATGTTGCAAGGGATAAGCGTAGCAGACATAAGAGAATGTTACAGGGGACTTGCCGGATTATGTGAGGTAGTGGGGCTATCGGCGTCGATGGAAAAGGTCAGCAAGAGGGACACAGTAATAGAGAGATTGGGGATAAAGGAGCCAGTGATCCTGTTCGAGATATACAGGGACCCTGTAGGGGAAGTGCCACTGAGAGTAAATAACGTCATAGGAATAGCGACGTCCTGGCCAGTGAGATTAGGTGTAGAACTAAAGTACCTGGGAGAAAAAACTGCTACGCCACGGCCGTTGGACTTCAAGATGCGGGACCCCGGGAATGTAAGCCAGCACATGATCAAAGTGAACATTAGTGAATTCAGGAAGCTGGTGGAGGTCGAGGGGTGAAGAAGTTGTCTACCCTGATGGAGCTAAAAAGGGCCCTCAAATGTGTTATCTATGACGGCCTGGACCTGGAGCACCTCGATCCCCTGCGCTTAGAGGTAGAGGAAAAAATAAGGGTTGTAAAGGAAAAGGAGGCGAATCATGAAGTGCCCGGTATGTGAGTATGAGATTGAAGAGGGAGGGATGTTCGTCCTGTCAGTGCCCAAGGAGAAGAGCAAAGAGTCCGTGTTGCCAAGAGAGGTAGAGATAAGAGCGACGCGGAAGTTTGTTTGTGGAGGATGTGATTCGGAAATAAGGGTACATGAGAGCTATATGTACCAGCAGTCCAGGAAGCTTTAGGAACGGTGATCGTGCAGTTCTGTTGCGTTCTGTAAAGTAAAATTGTGTAAGGCGGGGCTATGACGATGGTTGGGGTTGAGGAAGCCAAGAAGTATTTGGAGGCCTGGAGTGAGTTCCTGAAACAGAAGGGCCTGGGAGTGGCCACGAAGACATTGGATGTCCAGGCACTAAGGGAATTGAGAATGCGGCATGAAGATGAATTCCAAGAGATCAGGAAGGGCCTGTACGACGCCGTATTCCGTGGGGAAGTGATCATCCCGGTGAAGAAGAGAAAAAAGCCCGAAAAAGATGGGTAGGATGTGCGCGGTAGGACGGCGGGATGACGGTAAAAGGCTGGATATTGTTGGTAGAAAAGGTCACCAGGACCCCCGCGGTGAATATCACGGTTGCCAACAAGATAGTATTGGTGGGATTGGGAAATGAGGGATGTATCAGATGTGGGTGGAGGGTGAACGAATTCGCTATAGCGATTGAGGCCGACGATGTCCATGAAGAGGGAATGCTGCTGTTTTGCCCCATGTGCGATCTAAGTTATATGGTACTAGGGCAGGAGCAGATCGGGGAGTTGATAGGTAAATTGCTGGGAAGAAAAAGAAGGTGAAGGCGGTGTCGTCCCCCGTCGCAAAACTCTACAGCAAACATGTAACAGGGGCAGTAACCGAGAGAAACGGCAGGATGAGTGGGGGAACAGACGGACAAGATGGATAGCATACCAGACAATATTGTCGACTTGGTTAGCCTGTGCAGGTGTGAAGAATGTCCTTTGGATAGGGTAAAGGTACTTGGGGAGGGTATGGGGGCGATACGTAGTATCGATGGGGCGGGGGAAAGGTTGGCCGGGGAGAGGGTCCATTATGATGTGGTGTTCGTAGGGATGGCACCTGCAAAAGAGGAACTTTGGCGAGGAAGACCGTTTGTGGGACCGTCGGGGAGGCTGCTCAGGACTGTGGCGGATGACTGCGAATACCCTGCATACTACGTTACCAATACCCTTTTGTGTGAGATCCCTTTCGGAATGGGGGTAAAGGACCAGAATAAGGCGGTGGAGTGCTGTCGGGAGAGGCTGTTCGAGGAAATAAGAAGGGTAGACCCGGACCTGATAGTGGCTTTGGGTAATATGCCTTTGGAGGTACTGTGCGGGAAGCGGATGCTGATAACCAAAGTGGCGGGGAGATTAAGGGAAGGGGTACAGGAGGTTGGAAGCGTCCCAGTATTGCCGATAGAACACCCTGCCTCTATTTTAAGGAGACCGATAGGGTATAGTGATTTTTGTTGGTCCATGGATTATGGGGTCAAGTGGCTGTCGAATACCGTAAAGGTGGCAGAGTCACCTGAATGGGAGATCGTGACCCCAGAGAATATGGGTGATTTTTTGCAGTTACTGGAGAATCATGGAGAGGCCGCGATAGACATTGAGACCACCAAGAATGGGCTGTTCCCTTATGTCCGGGACCCCGATAAGATTCGTTGCATTGGCTTCTCTTTTGATGGAAAACGGGCCTATATCGTTCCTGGGCATCCCAGCACCATCTTAGGGAGTGAACACCCTAATTTAGTGGAAAACGAGGACCTGAAGGCGGTGATGAGTCAAATAAAGGGAACGTACCACAATGGGATGTTCGATTGTGGGTTCCTGAGGGCTGCAGGGTATAAGCCGATTTTGGAGGACGACACTTTCCTGATGCACTACATGATGGATGAGAGGGGAAAAGGCGCCCACGGATTGAAGAAACTGGCATATCGATACCTGGGGGCCCCGGAGTGGGAACGGGACATCGGGGAATTTTTGAATACGGAGAATACATCCTATGACAACATCCCCGACGGAGCCCTCCATAGATACCTTGCCCATGACGTTTGCTACACCCACCAGCTGGAGAAACTCTTCGAACCACAAATAGAAGGAGATGTGTATAAGACGTTGATGGTTCCCTGCGCCAATATGTTCAACGAGATAAGGCACAAGGGATTAAGGATCAACGTGGATGTGTTGATGAGGCTGGATGATGAATTAAGGAAAGCGATTGTTAAAGAGGAGGAGGAACTCCGGGATATGTGTGGATTTTGGGTCAATCCCGGGTCCCCCAAGCAGACTGCGGAGCTCATCTACGACATCCTGGGGTTGCCGGAGACAGAGTACGGGAGGACTACAGAGGAAACGGCGTTGGAGATCTACAAAGATAATCCGTTCGTGGAAAGGGTATTGGAATACCGGGGGTTAGCGAAGCTCAAAGGGTCATACGTAGATAACTTCTCCTATTTTGTGGACAACGACTGGAGGGTTCATCCCCTGATTAAACTATTTGCGGCGGTGACGGGGAGGATAGCGTCGGAGGACCCCGCGGTGTTCAACATCCCCAAAAAGGGCGGGGTCAAAAGGATGTTTTTGCCGGAGAATGGGCACGAGCTGCTGGAGTGCGATCAAAGGCAAATGGAGTTAAGGTGGTATGCCCTTATCGGTAAAGATGAATACTTGAAATGCCTACTGTATACCGATCCGGACCAGGGAGGGGATCCGCATAAGGTGGCCACCATAGAATACCTTACCCGGGCGGGAAAGGAACTAAGTGAGAAGAATCTAAAGGAATATAGAAGGATCGTCAAGACTGGTGTGTTTGGGAGATTATACGGGAGAGGCCTGAAATCCATTATGTATTCCTTTGGAATCTCCTGGGATGATGCCAACGAGCTTGTTTCCGTCATAGATTCCCTTTTCCCCTCCATTACCCACTATAACAACGACATCAAGAGGGCGGTGCATCAGGATCATGCGATTACATCATATTTTAAGAGGAAAAGAAGATTCGGGTTAATAACCGAGGAAAGCAGGCACGAGCTATACAGACAGGCATTAAATTTTGGAATTCAAAGTAGTGCTTCTGATCTTAACCTCTATCTTATGCTTCATCTCTACAACAACCGGGAGATTCGCGCCCTGGGGATCAACCCTTTATTTCCCGTTCATGACTCCATTGTGTTCGATTTGGCTTCGAGAGAAGGGTTGGGTCTGCTGTATAAGGAGATGAGGGAATACTGCTATGATCTAGTGAAACACGAGATGATCTTCGACCCGGAGATGAAGGTGGGAAAGAACTGGGAGGACATGAAGGACCTGGGGCTGGAGGACATATTCAACAGGGAGATAAAGCAATACTGGGACATGGGAGTAGGAATAACGACGATGGAGGTTGGAGGCGGTGAATAAGTACCTGAAGCTCATCCCGTATAAGAGGTACCCAAAAAGGGTGGAGGAGCTGATTGAGGACGGGTTGATAGAGCCCCCACAACAGATGGAACGGGAGGATCTGAGGTGGGATGAAGGGGTGGACATCGTGTATAGGTTGAAGAGTATGACCCCAGCTAAGTTCATAGAACATGAGAGCAGATTACTGGCGGCCGCGGAGCAGGAGTGCAAGAGGTACAAGGATGCTGGGGCCAAGAGGTTCTTTGCCTACTTCAGAGTAAGGATGACCCCGACAAAGGGAAAAGCGTTCACTAGAACGTATACCGCGGCCATGAACCCAGAACCTGATGTTATGATCTTTGGCCCAGGGTACGACACCGGCGTAGCAGAACCCCCATTTTTGTACCACCAGATCGACAGGATAATTCACTTAGCAGGAGAGTACGCCCCTGGGATAAGGCTAGACAAACAACGGCCGTACAGGGTAATGAGCATGACCATCAGTGCAAGGATGGGGATGCACGAAGAAGGAATTCCCAAGTAGGGACGGAGGGGCCTTGATCCCAACTTACTCGATAGAGGCGGAGGAGCACGAAGAATACATCGTTCCCAAACGTGTGGGCTTCTACGATGGAAATGGGGGGTACCATGAGTTTGAGGGGGACGACCCTATCTGGAGATTCTTGACATTCGTGCGCACCAACTATCATGGAATCTCCATATATGCCAACAACGCTATAGATACTGACCACAAGATCCTGATCAACTGCCTGGCCAGGCATGGGGAAAGGATCAAGATGGACGGTGGGATGTCTAAGATCAAGTGGCCCAGAGGAGAGGTCACGTTCTTGGATTCGTATAGCATGATGGCGATGTCTCTCAACAAGGCTGCCAGGGCCATGGATGTACCCAGGAAAGCCGAAGGGGAATGGACACCCAATGAACTGACCTGCAAGACCTTATCGAAGACATTAGACGCATTCTACGACCTGTTGTTCAATACCTTCGGAGTAGAACCCTCCTCCACTATCTCTTTGACTTCCGTAAAAATCTTCGACCGCAACTTCTACCAGATGAAGGGGATCCATCATAATCAGGACTTTGAGGCGTGTATCAGGCAAGCGACGTTCGCAGGGAGGAACGAGGTGTATACCCGGATGGGGGAGAACGTTAACCTGTATGACATAAGAGGAAACTACATCTCGTGTTATGACGTACCGGTGCCGGTGGGAAAGCTAGTGTGGGTACAACCAAATTTGGAAAGAGGGACACTGGCGGAGGCCAGGGCATATGTGCCAGAGAGGTTCGTGGTTGGTCCCCTGCCATATCGGATTGATGGTAAATTAGGTTTCCCCGTGGGGCATTTGCACGGATGGTGGGACACCCGGGAATTGAAATTTGCGGCGGAGCTAGGATGCGACGTAGAGTTGATAAGACAGTTGGGGGGCCATGAGGAGCCGGCGCTGGCTGAATTTGGAAGAGATATCTGCAGGTTAAGAGATGAAGCAGAATACGGTATGGACAACCCGGACCTGGGGGGCATGTGGAAGACCATTGGATTAAGGTTGTGTGGAAAGTTGGGACAAAACCGGGAGAAAGCGGAAACCAAACATGTGAGGGAGATTGAGGATCGAGACGGCTGGTATCCGTTGGACGAGACCGAGACCTATTATGAGAAACATACCCTGCAGGAAGGAAGCCGAATGCCGTTTGTGAAACCCGCAGTAAACATGAGGATCAGGGCGGAGGCCCGGATAAGGCATGCTCGGTTTCTATTGGAGGCGATTAAGTTAGGGGGAAAGGTCTACTACTGCGATACGGATTCGGTGTATACGGATAGTTTTTTGCCCACAGGGAAGGGGCATGGAGAATTGCAATTGAAAGACTGGGCCCAGGACATCTACATCATAAAGTGCAAAACCTATGGGTACGTGGATAAAGCGGGGGTGATGGTGCAAAGAACTGCAGGGTTCAGGGACGTGGCCCTGACAGAGAAGGAATTCAAGGAAATCCTGGGCACCGGACGTGTACTGGCTTCATGGAAGTGCAACTCAGGGTGGAAAAGGTCCTTGGACGGACACATGAAGGCTCAGAAAAGGCAAATGAGCATCCAGGATGACCTGGACCTAGGGAATAGGATACTCCTGGAAAACAACGTCGACACCGCCCCCATGAACATGAGGGAATGATGTTCAAATGGAGAAGATTTAGGCGACGGGTAAAAAAGGTAGCAGGGTTTGCCGGAGACGTGGGAGGAGTAGCACTGGCGGGGGGAAGAGGAGCATTATCCGGCGGAAGGGCGATAGCCCGGGCGCGGCCACACAAACAAAGTAAATATGTCAAAGATATAGAACGAGCACGCAAATACAGCAGGGGGACCCCGCAGCATTATGCTCCATCAAATCACTACACGCCCCCTCCGGAGCACCGAAGAGTAGCAATACCCCGGGAGGTCAAAATAGCAGTATGGAGGAGAGATGGGGGCCGGTGCGCCAAATGCGGGTCCACAGAAGACCTGCAGTTCGACCACATAGTCCCCTCATCCCGCGGAGGGTCGTCCACCAACCAGAACAACATCCAACTCCTCTGTGGAGTCCATAACAGGCACAAGAGCGCTCGGATTTAAGTACCAGGGGCCGCAGCTATCTGCGGCCCTGCGTCCCGCCTGTTGTTGGCTTTACCCTAGCACGTTGCTGAAATTGCCCTTACCCATCTTGGTTTTCTTTACTCCCAGGGTCTTCTTGACCCCAACACCCATTCCCATGTTCTCCTTGCCCAACAGCCTGACTGTCGGCTTCAAACTCTTCAGCCCTCCAGCCTCTACCTTCTTCATCCAATCGTTCATTACTCTGTACCTCCCTTTCTATTTTTTTTCTTTGACTAGTAATACGGGTTATTGAGAAGGAATTTTTGGTCACAGGATTGGCAGTAGACGGCGCGGGCATCGGGTTCGGCGGGGGTCTCCGCGCCACAATATGGGCATGTGGGGTACCATACCCCCTCCAGCACCGAGGTCTCCAAGTCGTCTTCTGACATGGTCACCCCTTTAATTTTGGTGGCCGGCTTCGCCTTTTCTTTTGGGGTCTTGCTCCTTAGTCTCTGCCCCTTTCCTGTTCCCAAACCAACTCCGTGGAGTTGGAAGTCGTCCTCACACATATTAGCCCAAGGACCATCACTGGTCCTCCCATCGTACTCCGCCGGCCGCCCGCAGAAATCACATCTTGTTCCTTTGAAGGCTCCTTCATCCATGATGGTCCCAGCATCCTCCACCTCCGTGATCTCCCCTTCCATCTGTGCCTCTATCATCTGCGCCTTCTTACCTATATCCTTAAAGAACCAGTCCATTATCTGTGGGGAGTACCGGCGATATTCAGCGGCAACGGAGGGCAAAGGAAGGTCAGCATAATATTCCCCCATATCCCTGTTCTGTAGGATCTCCGTCCTGTCTGCCGCCGACAGGCCTTCCCACGCCTCCGACAAAACCCTCCGAAAGGGCTGATCGTACTTCCATCTTTCCCACAAATTAGCCATATTACCCCTTTTTAGTCTTTTTGCTGCGCAGAAGGTCCTTCTTGGCCAGGGTGGTGAACCTGGAGTGTGTCAGGTCTTTGAGCAGTTTCTTGTGCGCAGGGATTACCCCTACTGACATGGCCCTGTCGAATGCGTTCATTTTTTTCCTCCCCCCAAAATTGTTTGTTCCAGTTTTTCTCTCTTTAAGGCCCTTTTTTCCTTTATTGACATCTTTGGGGCCTTTTTGGTTTCCTTTTTGCCTTTATCCTTACTCAACGTGTCACCTCCCCATAAGCATTCTGGCCATGGGACTTACCTTCCCTGCTTTTTGGGACTTTCGTCTACTCTTGGCCCTACGCTTTTTTCCGGTATATGACTCCACTACATTAGGGGCCTCCCTTTTGGCCCACTCGTAGAAGGACTTGGACCTTACCCGAGAGTGAGATGACCCGGAAGGACCCATGGGACCAAACAACAAACTGGCACCGGTCCTTCTATTGCTTAGTGTCGTTCCTCCCCCTTTTCTCCATGCCTCATGCCTCGCCAGCTCGTGCCCCACCATCCCGCTGGTGATGTAAGGGTCCGGAAGAATATAGGTAGAAGTAACAGGGTCAGTTGAGTCCCTGGATAAAGGATACGTCCCCTGGGCAGCACCCGAGGGATCATATGGAGGAGTTTCCACCATTTCCCATTCTCCCGCTTGTACCGGTACCGGCCCCTCCATTTCATAGAGGTCATCCTCCCCTTCCCCTTCCACCTTTTTCATCCTGATAGTCTTTTTACCTGCCACCGTTATCTACCTCCGGAGGACATATAGGCACTTTGAGTTGACCACTCGTCGCTGGGAGTGTTCCTGTTCTTTATCTCAGTCGTCTTTTTACCCGACCCAAAACTATCCGCTAACACCTGAGCCAGTTCCTCTCCCTCACTGGGGGTAAGGGTCAGATTGAATTTACCTCGGGCTACCCCCTTGCGGATTTTTCTCAATATCTGCTTTGCTCCCACGGTATCCCTATTCAATAGCAAGGAAGCTATGGAATCCGCTGATCTAGGGCTTAAAGTGACGGTAGGCATTCAACCCCCCTGAACAAGTTCCTTTCCAAATCACTCTTATTGCCCCTTTCCTCCCGGAGCGTTTGCATGAACTCCGGCTTCTCCATGGGATTGTGCTCCCCAGTCTTGGTCATCTCTTCCCTGCCGACTTTACCGATGCGGAGTACCCTTCCGCCTTTCATCAGTTTCTTCTTATCGGAACGGAAAAACACCAGCCTGGACTTTATCTTCCTCTGCCCACCCTCACTAGTCCTATATCGGATTCTCAGCACCTTCTCCGGGTGACTATTCCTGCCTCCCAATCATTTCTACCTTTCCTATCCCGACCCCCTGACTCAAATATCCCTACCAGCCCGTGGGCTTAGTCCTTCCCCGGGGCTTTCGTGTATATCTTGATTGAGGCAACACCAGCTCTTTCCTCATCCCCAGTGACGTCAAATCCCGCAGCGTACTTGACCCGCTGGTAAATCTTCTTGTCCGGGAAAGGTCCCCGGTGATGGCGCTGGTGGTGATTCTGGGAGCAGCGGTTGCCCCGCGGGGGGAAAGGGGGATCAGGGCAGCGGCTGCAGGTATTCCCCCGGCTCCCGTAGGTCGGGCAGAATAAAGCTGTGCAGGGACACTGGGACCCACCGGGGGGATCCTTCCCAGTGATGCCCCTCCGCCGGGTTTGCCAAACTCCACAAAGGCTCTACCCGCTTTCACCCACGGCTCCAGTTTCTCCATGGTCCGTTGATTCTTCCTTTGGGCCTCCCTGTCCAACTCAATCTTAATTTCCTGTATTGGCCTGGCATATGGACCCCTCACGGTCTCATTGACCGTAGTCCATCCACCTGACTGGGTCCTCTCAGGTCTTTGTCGTATTCCTTCTTTAATGCCAAGGATAGGAATGCCCGTCTTGACCGCTTCCTTAAGGATTCTTATATGACCATGAGATATCGGATAGTCCTTTCTATCGGCAGCCGGCCACCCCAGGGACTCCGCCTTATATTCCCTCCATTTGTCAATCTCTGAATCCAACTGCCCCCTCAATACCTCGTGCTCTTTAACCATCTCCGAAGGAAGGGCGCTCTTCAATGGCGCAACCACCGCTTTGACCCCTTCCTCCCCAGCCTTAAGCTCCTTCTTTACCCCTGCGGGCACTTTCTTCCACGCCTTTCCAGGCAGCTCCTTAATCTCCTCCCCCCATCCCTTTGCAGGTTCCCTTCTCCCTTCCTCCCCCAACGCCTCAGATATCTCTTTGACTTGTTCGGCAGTTGCAGGGGGGCCGACGTATGCTGCTTCATAAATGGTCCTCATGGGATAAGGGGTTCCGGATTTATACCCTGGGGTAACTTGATGCGTAAGGCCTAACGGGACGCCTGCGGGCTCTGTCTCCTCCACCTTGGTTTCCATAGCCTTCAATTCCTTTTCACCCTCGAGTTGTTCTCGGATTATCCTTTCTTGTGCCGCCGCCGGCCTCAGTCCGGCCTCAGAGATTCCAGGTCTCCCCTCTTCCTCTTCTTGTGTAAACACTTCCGAGGGAACCTCTCCGGCAATCACGGTCTCCGGCTCCTCAGGCTTTATCTTTTTACCACGACTGACAAGCTGCTTTAGCTTTGCAACCACTCCTCCACCTTCCGTCACCGCCTCGGATTTAGCGATCTGCCCGGTGGGCTGGACTATGGCAGGGGGTTCAGGGGGCGCTGGGGGTTTAACTTCATCTATGTTCTCCAGGCCCATACCCTCTTTCTCTTTGTGCCCGTTGCCGTTGCCATTGCCGTCACGTTTGAATGCACTCTTTATCGCGCTGAATATGCTCATGTTCACAACCTCTGTCTAAGATTAAAACCCTCCGCTAGCCTTCGCCACCTGGGCTATCTTGGAATTAAACATGGCGGACAATGACCCCCCACCCGGGGGGACCACTACCTCCGCACCGGTAAACATCTCTTCTTCGTCCTCAAGCCGTGGGGGCTTTATCCCCCCACCGGTAATCCTCGACAGTTGCATAATGTTCTGCGGCCCGGCGGAGGAAGGAAAGGCCGTGGGAGGAAGCGGCGAACCTGAGACAGGCATCGGCCGCGGGAATGGCGAAGTAGATGGAGGCAAGGTCGGCATAGACGAAGGGGGCTCCGGGATCCTGGCCGGAGGCCTGAAAGGAATAGTAGGGGACGGCCTGGAGGTGGATACCGGCGGAGAAGGGGGTATGTATGTCCCTATTTCCCGCTCTACTTTGGCCAATTCACCTTCCACAGCCCTGACACTAGACGAAGCGGGCACAGGTTCGAACTCGGGGACAGGCTCTTCCCATCTACCCTCCATACCTACACCCTCCGCGGCCACGCCTTCCGGCATGCCCATTTCTTCCTTCTCCCCTACCAATTCGTAGTCCAGGACCACATCGGCCTTCATCTCCCCTTCTTCCGACTTCGTTACTTTGATCTTCTTCCTGGTTTCTCCTCTTTGGGACCAGTCGATTTCATCATTGCGCACCAGGTAATCCAAGAAAACAGTCCTGGCCCTTTTGGTGCTTGGAGCATTCTTGATCTCCGCCGACTTTCCACCAGGTATAAATGCGTAATACGTCATAACTACAACCTCGCTGCAAATTCCGCCTCTAACCCCTTCTTTACCCCACCACATATCCTATGGATAACCCGGAGTTGCTCCTCTTGGATTCCGGGAGTATCTTCTCTATCAATTACTATTTCCATTCCCCAGGGAAACAGATGACCGACCTTCCCTACTACATTCACAAAGACACATTCCTGTGTCAGAGCTGCCCTCGCTGCCCTTCTGTAATACTCCCCCTCCCCAGATACAGTAAACCCTACTACCACATCCCCCTTCTTGACATTGGCCAGGATCAATCTCTCAAAGGTCACATCCCATCCGAAGTCGTTGATTATCGCCGATAGCTCCCCGACATTGGTCCCCAGGCATACACAAGGAAAGGGGTCTTCATACTGTTCGTATTTACCGGAGAGTTCCGCTGCAAAGTGCATAGCCCCTAAGAGCTGCCCTCCACAGCCAAAGGTCCATATCCGGGATCCCTCCCGTAGCCTCTCCACTATCAAATCAATAACCCTGTCGACACTGTCCACTTCAATCAATCCCCGCTCTTATTCTTGAGTCCAGTTCTTCAGACATCAGGTTACTCACCAGTCTATCTTCCTCCGGAGTTAAGTTCACTGTTATTGTATCATCCCCAACAATCTTAAGTGCTCCTCTTATTTTGGTCCCTGCCCCTTTGGCCGCCGGTGCCTCATATTCCGCCAGCACCGCCGCTACGTTCCTGGCCACACCCCTGAATTCACTGTCTCGTTCAAATTGCTTCACGGTGTCCAGGCTGAACCTGTGCATGACCATCTTTTCCAGGATGGCGGGCGTGACCGTAGTGATATCGGCACCCAGAGCCACGCAGTCCATCACCATCCCC
>Ga0315293_10001675_pt1 | contig 21485 bp, 10 predicted proteins | sample YL17G13_20_MG_FD_203071 | JGI IMG/M metagenome (GOLD analysis project Ga0315293, IMG submission 203071) | Sediment microbial communities from Yellowstone Lake, YNP, Wyoming, USA - YL17G13_20 | ecosystem: Environmental > Aquatic > Freshwater > Lake > Sediment | place: USA: Wyoming | collected... | reverse complement strand
TGATATCTAGATTCACAATCGCACCATTTGTTATCATAGCGCTTGTAATGGAATCTGCCTGGCCTTCATTGACGTATGCAGTATTTCCCTCGGTTTCAGTTAAAAGCGTTGAGTCAAGTTCATCTGCAGATAGACCTCCTGCGAGAATATTTATCTGTGCTGCAGTCGGAGTTACAGTGACGTCACCTATATTCCATGCGCCATCTATAGATAGAGTTGCGCCTGAATCAATATTTAAAGTCACACCTGTTGTTACTGAGTCAGATAAATCTGAACGCAAGAATTGATCAGCATGACACTCGTCTAATTTATCAGCATTACCCACTGTTGCCACAATAGTTCCGCTTGCAGTAATAGTCCCTGCTATTGTTATATCACCATATATAGTCTGGTCACCGGTATCAGTAACAGCCTTATCTGAAAATGCAGGCGCTAAAGGTCCGCGGGTGACCATAACACCATCCAATTTAAAATCGTCCAGATTGGCCCTCGAGATAAACTTGAAAGTAGCCAAGGTGTTAGTAGTCCCTGTTATAAAAGTAAAAGATTTATACACCCAGCCATCGGTTGACGAAAGATTTGTAGCCCCGCTTAAAGTGATTGCTGGCGTTGCATCTATAGTAAAATCAAAAGACCCTGTGGTAGTCTTATAATAGAATCCTATTGTATAGGTTGTATTTGGTTCAACAGTGATTGCTTGGCTTAGGCCTTGAGTTGCAGCATTCGCAATTATTTCTACACTGGCACTTCCTAAGCGCTTATCTGCTGTAACTTTAGTATAAGAAGTAGGTGCTCCTACCTTTGCCCAGCCATCTGGATAATGGTCTCCATCAGGCCCCACCCCTCTAGACCACGCCTCAAAACTCGCATCACTCACCAGGTTGTAATACACCTGTTCTTCTGTGAACAAGGTATTGTCTGATGCGGCAAAGCTAGGTATTATGCTCACTGTTATAAAAAATACCGTCGAAAATACCATTAACAGACTTTTTAACGTACCCATTTGTATTCTCCTTTTTTGCACCATTTTTGGTGTGGTTGAATAAATAATATTTTTTAATAAATTACACCGCTTTCCAGGAGAACCGCCTCCAGGCGAACCTCCTCTAAACACCCCCAATCTAATTTTCTTTTCATGCGCCCTAATTGCAAAAACGCTCAACCAGGTTATTATCATAATAAAGGTATTGGATAAATATAGACTATTCACTTTGAACCTCCCTTTTTTTCATACCGCTATTAGTACCGATTGTCACTTTTTTATTCTCTCTGACATATAGCCAGTAATTTACGCTTTTATCTTTTAACGCGAAGGTTTGCTTCGCTACTCCAGCGCCGCAATAGCAGGCTTGAGTGTCGAAGCAATTTTTCGCGCATTTATAGTCTATTATCATAAGTAAATCCGCACCTTTATCATCTTTTGCATTCTGAAAGAAATATACATGCCTGACCTTTACAAATTTTACAAAGTTAGAGTAACTAAACCACAGCTTTTGCAGGTCTTCTTCTACTTCGGTTTTGCCTTTTCCATGATACGCGATTATTAGATACATTTGAACCACCTCAGTTATTCGTTTTCCGGCACAGGAACTATTTTATAAATATAATCCTCGCTCACCCATCCTATATTGCCGCCTTCTCTGCCAATTGTTGTAACCTCATAAAAATTCCCCGCTTTAATCTTGGTTTTTTCAAGCACTAAAACAACAGTGCCCGAGTCTAAGCTTGCCGGCACAATATCCTCAATACCAGGCTTGCTGCAAAGTTTAATCTTTTCTTGCATAAGGACACCTTGCTTACCTTTGGCTTCACCAGGCCTTCCTAAAACAACAAAATTTCCTCTCTCAGCAGAAACAGCTAAGGCAGGCGGAACAAAATAAGCAAATATAAATAACGAAACTAAAAGAAACATAACCCGGCTCATAATGCTCTTTGAAATATTTTTTGTGTTTTTCATTTTAAATCCCTCTTATTTTTATTACCAATTTCCCTTCAGCGTCAGCTCGCCGACATCAACTGTATCCCCCTGGTCTGCAGAAAGCTTAATCGTAATTGTTACGTAGCCGCCTGCCTGAAAAGTAGGTGTGCCGCTAATTGTTATTTCTGATTCGGTCCAGGATATATTTTTTAAATTAGAGCCTCCTGATAAAGTAACTGCACTCCCCGAGGTATCCCGCATACTAACTGTTACTGCTGTAGTTCCTGTATCGCCTGAAACCCTGTTCCAAAGTTTAATCGGCACAGAATCAAACGAAGTAAAACCATCTGGTAATCTATATCTCAACACAATATCATAATCCTGAGTAGTGGGCTCATTGGTAGTCCACTCATAATAATTATGCTTGTTGATACTGTCATATTGTAATGATAGGGTGCCGAAATTATCAGAGCCGTCGGCCATAGGTGCCGCGTTATCGTATTCCGGGGCAAGGCCGACTGAACGGAGCTGCGTGATGGTGCTCGAAGCAACAATTGTCGTAGCGCCTGAAATCGCGCCGGCATTCGTGATGCCGCCTGTATTATTATTTAACCCGCCGGATATTGAAGCGCCGCCAGCAACAGTAACAGTACCAGAACCTGTGGTTGAAATATTTCCTGAGGTCGTAAGGTTACTGCTTGCATTTGTCCAGTCAATATGCTGATTAGCAGCATAATTTGTAAGGGCATTGTGATCTATTCCAGCATCTTTCACATAAAGTTTGTCGGAACCGTCCACGCCTAAATCATTCGTGTCATAATTCAAACTTACATTAGTCGTACCTACAGCGATAGGCGCTGTTGCGCCGACATTTACGGTTATGCCGCTCGCACTAAGACCGCTTCCCCAGTCATAAGCAGTGGCGCCTGAAAAAGTAACCCAGTTTGTTCCGTTATATACATACCCTGAGTCATCAGCATTATTAAACACTGCAAAGCTTTCCTGAGGAGCTGTAAGGCTCCAGCTAGATCCATTATATTGACCAATGTAATCTTTTTTGCCAGACCACACTCCCGTCTCAGTAGTTACTATACACCTATCTCCATTAGCAGGATTAGTTGGCGGATCTGCCTGTATTGCAAGAACTGGCTCTTTCCAGTGAAGCCCTGCAATGGCATTATCTACGTAGACCTTAACTGCATTTTGCGTAGGCACCAATACATCGCTTGGGCCCAAATTTGTAGAAGCGCTCAAATAAGTGAATGGCATCTGCTGGACGTTATCAACATAATTTAATGACAATAATGTTTTAGTCTGGCTGGCAGTTAAAGCTATCGGCGTTGCAGTGCTGCTTGTATTATTTCCTATTATGGAATTAGCTGCCAAGTTAGCCATTTTTGCCAATGTAACTGCGCCGTTACCTATTGTAGTTGTAATAGAAGTCGTACCTGAACCTGATACATCGCCACTTAAGGTAATGTTGTCTACGGTTAATGTGCCATCACTACCTGAAGTCTTTACAAATCCGTTGGTAGTAAGATTTGTTAATTTGGATACACTTAAATTATTTGTCCAGGTATAGCCTGTAGCAGGATTACTGACTGTAAGAATCTGACCCGCAGTGCCTATTGGAATTTCCGACAAGGTAGTAGTAGCAGAAGCATAAGGTATGCAATATTGCGTCCAAGAGGATTTATTGGTCCCGCCATTAGCAATAGGAACATTGCCTGAAAGCTTTGTCGCATCTAAAAGCCCTGCGGCAGTTGTGATTACATTAGGGCCTGTACCTGCGGTAATGGTGCCTGCTACAGTCAGTCCGCCGCTTGAAATATTCACAAGATTATTAAAATCAAATCTCTTTGGACTTGCACTCTCGTTCCAGGTTATAGTTGCATCCTGCTGGTTACCGCGATTAAATGCGATAGTCATATTTTCCGAAGGGTTGCCTGTAACATCCGTATTTAGAGTAAAGGTGTTTTCTGAAGTGCCTGTGATAGCTGAGGTGCCGCTGGCTGCCGGCAGATTGGTAAGGTCTGAACCATCTCCATGAAACAATGACGTAGAGTTAGTAACAGAATTATCTGTGGTAGCAAGGTAGATGCTGGGCGTTGAAGCTGCTCTTAATTGAGCACCCCAGACTTTTATAGCGCCACTACTAAAAGTAATCTTTGCTGTAATTGTACTTGCGTTAGAAGGAGTTGTTTTTGTGACTGAAAACCGTCTCCAACCAGTTGTATCGTAAAGATTCGCATACTTACTGACCTCATAATCTCCGCTGCCATTAGATATTAAACTGATAGTTGGGTAAAATTGCGTATCAGGAGCCATATAAACGCTAAATGTGTAAGCAGTACTGGCTGAAGCTGGGCTAACAGTCTGGGATATTGTAGCCGGACTAGCGGTTGCGGTTAATCCGCATGCTATTTCAGCTCCATTGGGCGCTGTCTGGCCTGTAGCCACAGTCACATTGCTCTTTGACCAAGCAGTTTGGTCGTCGAATGCCTCAGAGTGGGTCAATAAATTACCGGTCTTTCCTACTCCGCCATAAAACGACATAATATCTCCGTAAATTCCACCATCAGCTTCTAAAACTCCTTTTATATATGCATCTGTGGGTGACCATGCATAATCCGGAGTATCTACAGGCGTATAGTATCTGTTGCCGAGGAACAACCCGGGATTATTGCCGTATGCTGAAGAGCAATAACCTACATCTACAGAAATAGGACGATTGAAGTTAAACGTAGCCGCATTAGTAGTCATCCTTCTGAAGCTTATTTCTCCTGTTCCGCCGCCATACGTATTATAACCGCTTCCATACGCACTATTATACCCTCCAAAATTTACATCAGGTTCTCCAAATACAAGCCTCGGATACATGTAATAATTTGTTCCCTGGGATTCGTACGGGTTCATATCAGCGCCTATGGCTAAGCTTCCGCCTATGACCTGATCCCCTAAATCCAATATGGGTGATGGCCCATATTCCAGAGAAAGTTTACCTTCCACCATCGTAACACCATCATAATAGACAGCGTTACCAGTCGACCAATTTTCTGTAACGTTAGCAACAGCTGGAAGGTCATTGGTTCCTGCTGAAGCATAGAGATATACTTTAAGAGTTGTCGCGCCTGTCAGAACAGTTGAGGTAAATGTAAAATTCTGCCATGTGGTAGTTAAACTTATATTGGTTATGGCAGTTGCTTGTTCGTTACTGGAGTCAGTGCCAATTCCTATTGAAGCAGTTGCTGTGCCGCTGCTACACTTAGCCCAGACTGAAAGAGTAACTGAGTTGCCTTTAAGCCTGTCCCAGTTAGGAATATAATACGCCTTGTATACTGCTTGAGTACCACTGCTATCCTGTATGTACAAAGATTTAGTTCCAAATTTAGCCTGGTTTGTAGTACAATAAGCTCCGCCATACGATCCTGAATACCAGCCAGGCGTATTCCATGATTCAAAACTTCCACCGCGCACTAAGTTTTGAAATGCCTGTTTTAATTTACCGCCGGAAAATGAAAATTCCTGTTTATCCTCATCAAATTGCAATTGTTTTTTATTATCGCCTTTGCCAAACGTAATAGTGGCAGGGCTTGTCCCGCGAATCTCCAGGTTCTTCACAGACATGCCTGTATCTGTATAAAACCAACCTGTAACAGGATCTCCGTTTGAATCTAGCCCGGAATAATCATCGTCCCACATAAGATAATGAGAAGAACTGCTGTCTCTGCCTAAATAAATGGTGCCGTCAGAATTAGCGGCTGTAGTATTATTTGCGACAGTAATATTTCCGTCTTTGTCTACAGCAAGATGTGACACCCCTGCTGAATCCTGCACTTCGAATAAATTTGCGGTCTGGAGGACTGCATTGCCTTTAATAGTCAGAGGTATATTATCCGTTGCCGGCTGGATTGTCTGGTTCTCCCCGGAGGGAGACTTTAATATAGCGTCGGACGATTCTAATTTGCCATTAAAAGTTACCCAATCAGTAGAAGATAAATAGCCATCGGTTGAGGCGCCAGCTTTTGGTATTGACAAAGCTGCCGCGCCGCCTATTACCTGTCTTGTCTGGTCAAAGCTTAAAGGAGAACTTGCGGTAAGATTACCTTTGGTTACCGTCGGTTCAAAACCAGTATGACCCGAAGCAGCATAAGCAAGATTAGCTAAACTTGCATGGTCTTGTCCGCTTACAGAAGCTAATGCAGATGTCCATGACAATGTTCCGGAACCATCTGTCCGCAAAAATTGGCCTGAAGTACCAGCGTCTGCAGGGAGAGTTAACGTCAAATCTCCTGCCTGATCTCCTGCAGAGATTCTGGTGTAGTAAGTAGGGCTTAAACCAGATTCCAATAAGGCGAGTTGCGAATCCCATCCAGAGCCGATTCTTATGGCATCTTCCTGAACTTCTGCGTCGCCCGTGATTGTATTTATGTCGACTCCCAAGATATTATTTGATGTACCGGAATGGTCGGCATTTGTATAATTCAGATATAACCCTCTAAATGTATCGGAACCGTTCATCGCTCCTAATGTGCCTGACAGGGTTACTGAGCTTGCACTGCCGCCAGCTGAATTTACCTTTGCAGAAGTCAGGCCTGTTGCTGTCAAAGCGCCTGTTCCTAAGTCAAGAGACTGATTACTCAAAGCTGTCTGGACCCTTGCGGTAGTAACTATATCTGCGGCATGTTCATTATCCAGAGTACCTGCGTTAGTCGCGCTGTTTATATTCGTGATATTCGAGCCGTCGCCGTAAATCATGCCGCCGACCTCTAAGTCGTCCTGCACATACAGGTCGCCTGCCGCAGTTGCATGGCTTGGCGTGCCAGTGCCTATCAGCACCCTGGCGCCTGTTACGTCAACTCCATTAGTCGCATCTATGTTTCCGGCAAATGTAACCTGATTGGTTGAGCCGGTCTGCGTAAGGGAATCTGCAATACTAACAGCTCCGCTGTTTGAAGCGCCGCTGTTGGAAATACTTCCCTGCAGGTCAGAAGTACCTGTTACAGTAAGAGTAGTGAAACTGCTGTTAACGCCGGAAATATTTCCCGAAACTATCAAATTTTTTGCGATAGTCACATTTCCTGTTTCGCCGTCAACTGTCAGCCATGTTGTAGTGCCGTCTGTAATTTTAAAATCGCTGGAATCAATTGTTACCACTACGTCTCCGGTTCCCGTAGGATTAAGCTCGACATTTTGGTTCGCTCCTCCTGTAAGAGAAAGAGCGCCGCTCGGAGCGCTGGATAAAAAACTAGACGCGTCATAGCCGTCAAGCTTATCCGCGTTAATAGCATACGCTACTGACGTGAGGCGCTGCCTAGGTGTCATCTCGCCGTCTGATTCTACCTCCACTGAATACCAATAGGGGTCGTTGAAATCTAACTTATCCAACACTTCAGTATTACCCAGTAATATACTAAATACACCCCTGGTGACTGTGGTTTTCTGGACCTCTTTCCATAGCAGGGTGCCGCCTGTTACTGCGTCATATATCCTGACAGTAAGATTAACACTGCCTGTCACAGGATTGTCATCGGCATCTGTTAGCTTGCCCTGATAATTTATATAACGCGGGATTGCAGCTTGCGCCAGAGGCGGCGCAACCGCTATGAAAGACAGCATGAAAATAAGCATGACAATGCGCCAAACTTTCATTCCACTTAACGCTTTTTTCATTGTCATGGTAATCATTTTAATACCATCTCTTTTCAAAGTTCTTTGGACTTTTTATCTTCATCTGTCTCTCCGCTTGAAAGCACAGGGATATTGCCCGGCATAACCTTCCATTTTTTACTCGTCATTTCACCGCTATTACCGGAAGCAACAGGACGGACCTTGGCAATGCTCAAGTCTGCATTCTTTAAAACCAACCCTGTCACTAACTTTGTATTTTTATTGTTCGCATAAACCACGAACATTGCTGTTGCCAAAACAAACACTGAAACAAAAGATAAAGCCAATAAATCAAATCTAACCCACCTGTTCCGTTCGGCGATCGGAACCGTAACCGTATTCCGATCGCCGAACGGAACAGGTTCTGGTTTCCCTAATATCAATTCTTTCAATTCTTCAAGGCCTTCAAAATTTTTATTCAAACGATAATATTTCAGATTGGCTTCTTCTTCTGTGATCAAGATTCCCATGCCGGCCAATTTTACGAGCTGCCTTCTCAATGGACTTAATGATTCATCTAAAAGCCTTTCTAACTCTCTTAGATAATATCTATCATCTATATGAGAGAGGAATAACTTGAGAATCTTTATTCTGGTCTTGGAAGTTACCAGTTTCTCAATCATTTCTCCCTCCCTTCTGCCTGAAACATTTGTGCCCTTTTAGGGCACACTTAAGACAATAAAAAAAGCCCATTCTCCATTCGAAGAATAGGCTAAACTTTAAAACCTCTACCATTTCCCTTTTGGCAGCTGACAACCATAAGTCCCTCCGGACTTTTAGGCTCTAAAGCTTTGTGCCCCATTCTTTCGAATGGTTTACCCTTATCAATGGGTCTTTGGGGAACCTTACATTCCCCTCTACTCAAAAGTATATCACATAAATGACATATAGTCAAGATATGTCCCCTTTCGAGTTTTAGCTATCCATATCGTAAGGCAGGTTTACCTGTCCTCCGTAGCTTTAGCGAAGGAGGAAACCTGCCTTACTACTACTATCGACTCCAAGTATACCATTTTAAAAAATGCCTGTCAACATATTGTGGATATTTTTTTCTAAACCACTATAAGTATACTACTTTTCAATATGTTGTGTCAATAAAAATTATGCACACAATTAGTTTTAAAACTCTATTCTACGCTTTTATACTAAAAGTAAGTCTAAGTAACCCCTAAGTTTACACTCTGACAATGTCAGTTTGTAAACTTATTTAAATTTTAGGCGAAAATTAGGCGAAAAATTGTTTGATATCTTTTGGGATTTCCGCGGAGAATTCCACTTCTTTGTTTTTGGAAGGATGCATGAAACTTATGGATTTTGCGTGGAGGGCCTGCCTCGATAAACCTTGAACCACAGGGCCGTTGTAAAGCGTGTCTCCTAATATTGGATGGCCTATATGCGAAAAATGTATGCGGATCTGATGAGTGCGGCCTGTCTTCGGAGTTATTTCAAGAACTGTGAAATTCTTTTCTTTATTTCTGGATATTACTTTATAATGCGTCACTGCTTCCTTCCCGTCATACCTATCAATCACCATCTTCATCCTATTTTTTTTATCGTGATTGACCGGCAGGTCTATTATTCCTTCATCCAGGCTAATAATCCCTTTTGCGACTGCGATGTATTTTTTTGCAATGGTCCTGTTTTTTAATTGGTTCGAAAGCTTGCGCAGCGCCACGCCTGTTTTTGCGACAAGCATCACGCCTGAGGTATCTTTATCCAGCCTGTGGACTATGCCCGGCCGCATTATCCGTTGTTCGTCCCGTTCGGCGAACGGAGCTACCTTTACCTCTCCGTTCGGCGAACGGAGAGGTCTATTAAACTTTGTAAGAAATCCGTCATAGTTTAAAAGCGCGTTCACCAGCGTCCCTGAATAATTCCCGGCCGCAGGATGAACCACCATGCCAGCCGGCTTATTGATTACCAAGATATCCTTATCTTCATAAATAATATCCAACGGTAATTTTTCAGCCCTGGGAATTTTTTTGCAATGTTCCTCAAGGCTTTCTTTTTCCAGCTCTTCTAAATTGATTTCTATTTTATCACCTGTATTTACTTTGTGGCCAACCTTTACCGCTCTTCCATTCAATAGAATCTCGCCCCTCTCTATCATTCCCTGCACGATAGTCCTCGAGATCTCCAGCTCAGGTTTCACGCCTACCAGATGTTTCAAGCTTACATTATCTACCCGTTTGCCATTATCTTCCAATATTGCTTCAAAATTATACATATCTTTCCTTAGTTGACATTGTGACAATGTCAGTTTGTCAACTTAAGTTTATTATAATATAGGGTGGGCTAGATATACAAGAAGTTTAATACAATATCGTATAAAAGCTTTGACTAATGGCTTGTTTTTTATGAATTCCGCTATAGGCGGGCTGAAACGGTAGTAGAGTTCAACGAATCTCCTGCCTAGTTCTGATTTTAATAAATACCTGCCCCTGAATTCGCGCAACACTATGACTTCTTTAGCTATGGGGGAACCAAATGCCGCGGTCGCAATAAAACAGTTATTGGCGTCATCGGAGTTATTTTCAGGCCGGGAATCGTCTTTTTTCTTTTCAGCGCCGGCGATTCCAAAAACAGTAAAGTGACTCGTCTTCGCGGTAACTATATTCTCTTTCGGGAACACGAGAACATCTGAAAGAATTTTCCATTCCTCTTTGGTTTCATCATACCAGTAGGCATCCAGGGTCAACTCATCAATGTCTTTATCATCTATGATGCCATCCTCATCTTTATCGGCATATGCTATAGATATAATCATTTCTTTATTAAACGGGGCTTTGCGATTTTCAAATTTATACTCCCGATATTCTCCTGCGGACTTATTTTTATTAAGGCTAATTTCTTTCTGGATCTGGCCAGATTCCAATTTTTTTATATTAACAATATCGTCTTCCTTTAATATGTCAGCCGGCAGGACTAAAGAGGTTTTATCCGAAAGCTCTATTTTACTTATTTTATCCCTGCTAACATTATTAGACGAGATTACAGGCTTTTTGCCGTTATCGTATCCTTTCATAACATAAATTGTTTCCTGGCTTGACATAATGATGTTATTCGCTGTTCTCACGCCGAGTTTTGCCATGTAGTTTCCCGAGTCATTATACGTAAATTCCGCCAGGGGAGTTGAAGTTACGAGATCAATTATGCCGTCATCGTCAAAATCCCATAAATATTCCGCGTCGTTTATTTCATCTTCGGTCTCAAAAGAAAATTTTACTGTAAACGGCGTTCTGCCTTTTTGCGAATCCGCGATAATCTTGCCCTTTTTGATATCTTCCGGATTAAAAATACTAAATCTAATTTCTTTTTTATCCTGGCCGGATAAATTATTCGTATCGGTAACCCGGCCAACAGGCATATAAACACCCGGTTCGCAATAAACATGCTTAACTATTTCAGGATTTAAGGAGATGTAATCAAATACGCCGTCGCCTTCAAAATCCCATTGATATTTTTGGATTGAACCGGCCTCATCTGCAGCAATTTCAAAATTTACTTCCACAGGGACATTTCCCGCGATAGGCGATATGGAAGATTTAACGCTAAAAACTTTAGGGTCATCTATTTCAATTAAAACTTTTTCTGAGCCGCTCAGTCCATCCATACTGGTAACCCTGAATTCCGCGTTATATTTTCCTGGGAGGTAATAGGTTTTAACAACCTCTCCGGATACCATGGAACTGGCGTCAAAAACGCCGTCTCCGTCAAAATCCCATTGGTATTTGGATATCCCTTGAGGGCAAAATGCGCCGCCTTTAAAAACTATCTTGCAGGGTGCGACGCCTTTTAAAGGAGCTGCATTTAAATAAACGCCCGGGGCATCAGGATTTTTATCTACATTAATAGTAACTGTATAGATATTTGTGGTTCCGCTTTTATCTGTTACGCGCAAGGTTGCAGGAAAATTGCCTTCGCCAGTGTATATAAATACAGTTTCTCCTGATTCAGGCGAGCTGAAATCATATACGCCTTTACCGTCAAAATCCCATTCGTATTTCACTATCTTTCTGTATTTACTAATCAATTGAGAATTAAAATGCGTTTCAAGCGGGGCTATGCCGCTTATCGGTTCCGCGATTGGTTTTACCTCAGGCAGTACACCTATCGGATCGGTTATTATTATTTTTACTCTTTCAAATGCCCTGGCCTTCCCGTCATTTACAATAAAAGTCACAAAATGCTCTCCTATCTGGCTTTCTAGCGGGCTCCAGAAAAATCTTCTTGTCAACGGGTCAAAACCGGCCCCGCGAGGAAGCGTTTCCGCCGAATAAATAAGTAAATCCCCGTCTATATCCACGGCTTCTATAAAAAATTCCAAAACGTCTCCGGCAAACGCTTCTTTTTCGCCTATTTTGAATAAAACAGGCTCGTGATTTTCTTTCGGTTTCTCTCCTTGATTCACGTCAAAAAATATCGACCCCTGGCCGATATCCGCGAATTTATACATAATCCTGTAGATTCCCGATTGTTTAAGCTCAAGGGAAATTTCCTTAGCTATTTCATTTACGCCTTTTTTAAGATTTATCTCTTCTTCGATTATATTCAAGCTATCCGAATCCGGCTTTATTAAATCCGCGCTTAATTTAATAGAACAGGCTTCGCCGGATTCAATCTTCCAATTAAGCGACACGCTTCCTCCGTCTTCATAAACATCCTTATCGCTCCATGCTTTAATAATCTTAATCAAGGGCGTCTCTGGCTTCTCTTCTCCGCTTATTAAATAAGAATTCAAATAGAGAGATTTACCTGATTCAAAATATATTCCGTAATAAATTTTATCGTTCCCGACCAAATCCGGGACATTAAATTCCAAATCCTTCTCTTTGTTCAGGATAAAATTTATCTTATTTTCATAATCGCCGCATCTGACTTCGGCAAAAAGTTTTACGCCGTCCACCGAGCTTAAATTTTTAACTTTGAGTTTAAAAATGCCGTCTTCAACCATGGCTTCAGCCTCAACCTCAAATTTCTCGCTTATATAAAAAGCTTTCACGAGCATTGCTATTTCCTTTGAAATTGAAGATTTTAATGTTGCTTCTATGTAGTATTTTCCCTTTTCGGAAATGGCCGGGCAATCAAAATTGACCTCCTTATCATTTTCTATACTGGGAATTTCCTCGTGTTTTTGAAAATAGGCGGAATCGCTGCCGGAATATTCATCAGCCGGGGTATAAACTGCAAGAAACTTATATCTTAACAAAGAACTCTCGCTATTATACCTGTCATATACCTGAACATAATAATTAGACGGATTAGCGGTTTCAAATTCCATTATTACATCCTCTCCGGCCACGCCGCCTTTTATGTCAATACACTGGCCGGAATCTCTATAAAGTTTCATGTAAGGCCTTATATTGATCGGCATATCTTTCAGGTAAACCGTTATTTTGCCGGCGTCAGGTATGGATAATTTATAAAAATCAGAATCCGCTTTTGCCGCAATTGTGGCAAAATAATTTTTGCCAAAATCAATAAGCCTCGCCGCTTCTTTTGTTTCATCGGGCTCGTATTCATCCAGGGTTTTTATAAAATTGAAATTCATGGAGTAGCTAGCGAGCGAGGAAATATTTCCGTACCAGTCTCTTACTAAAAGATAATACGGGCCGGGCTTATCGAATTCTGTTTCGAGAATTATTTTTTCGTCACTAGAGCCACCTTTCGAAGAGACTATTCTGCCTGAAATAGAAGGGTCGTATATTTTTATGGAAGGCCTCAGGCCCTGCGGCACCTCATACATTTTTATATACAGAATGCCCTTTTCAGGGATATCGAATTTAAAAAAATCTTCGTCTCCGGCATTATAGATCCTGCCGTGTATTCTTGAATCTAAATTTATCTCGTTCGCATCCGCAAAAGCGCTATTGGGCTCTATCTCCTGAATTGCCTGATAAATAGCCTGGTCTACCGTATCGTTAAAGATATTTTCGCCTTCATCTATTTGTATATTTTTTGATATATTGCCGGGCGAAACAGTCAAAAGATAATTTCCGACAGGCAGATATTTGAATTTAAACAGGCTGTCGCCTGAAGTTACGGCGAATCTGATTGACGCGTCCGAACCAAGGACGCCTACAGGCTCCAGCGTAATGGTTGAGCCTATTGAATTTTCAATAACGCCGGACAGGATCCCGTATCTTGAAGGCGTTAAGCTTATATCCAGGTTATTATTTCCCGGAAAAATTTCTATATCTTTTGAAACAACGTCAAAGCCCGGGGCTTTTATATTAATAATGCGCCGGCCCTTATTAAGATTTCTCAGCCTGTATTTGCCGTCTTTATTCGTAAAAATACCATCTATTGCGGCACCTTTTATAACAGCGCCTTGATCATCCCTTATCACCCCGCATAATTCCCATGTATTCAATTCCGGAAAAACTCTGATATCAAGGGAGCTATTTTCTATGTTCTCTCCTTTATTGTTAATCTTGACATTGCCTGATACGGGCTGATTCTTCGGATAATTATTTTCTATATTTATAATCAAATCCAAGTCCGTCCCGGAAATACTATAAGATTCTGCGGGATATTCCATATCTTCGCCGTCATAAATTAAAGGCTCCGGCACTTCAAAGGATACGCTCTTAAACCCGATAAGCATGGAATTTGAAAACGCGCTGAGTTTAACCCTGCACATTCCTTTTGAAACATCCTCAGGTATTGTAAAACTCTGAGGCCAAGACCCGGGACCAAACTCAGCCAATCTGATTTCTGAGGAATTATAATAAATTTGGTTATTATCCGAATCGGTTATGTCCAAGACAGCCGAACAATTAAGACCGACGCTGGTTTTATTTTTCAGGTTTATGCTCAGCGGCACAGTTTCGCCCGGCAGATATTGTTCTTTATCAGAGCTTACTGTTATTTCTACGCCCGGCTCAAAGACATTTATGCCCCTCTCGGCTTTACCTATAAAAACATTCTGCGAGGAATAAAAATAACAACTCAATAGGTCTGTCGAGCAGGCGGTTATTTTTTTATTAAATGAAATTTCGCTATTTGCCGGAACTGCGGCTACGTCATTAAATTCTATTTCATGATGCGGGAGATTTGCCTTGTATCTTATCGTCTCATCTTTAACGGTATTATTTCTTATGTGGAATGTAAACACGGCAACGTTACCTGAAACATAATTTTCGCTGTCGCTTGTTATGTCAATGGTGAAATCAGGGTTTTGCGGAATGCCAGGTGGAGGCCGGCTGAAAGAAAAATAAAAACCTTCCGACTGAGGCTGGATAACTTTAAAATCAGCGTCGTAAAGAACATAGTCCACGGAATAAATCCCGGTTTTTTCCAGGGCCAGGCCTAATTTATACACTGCCTCGCTTGAAATATTTTTCTCTAAAATTTCGCCTTCGGCAGACTTTAAAATCATTTCTATCCTGCTAAAATCCCTGTTTGTCCGGACAGGGCACTCAAAGGCTTCTCCGGTTTTATATTCAGGCAGGTCCTTGCCGGCAATTGCCCATCTCAAGATATCTCTCACGAGCAAAATCTCCGAAGAACCTGCCTGGCCGTTTAAATAACCCCAGTCTGAATAAATAGACGCGGCTATGACGATGCCTTTTCCGAAATTATACATGAGCATCGCGGGCATTTGATTTTTTGACCTCCTGAGCAAAACATCGGCGCCATCCGGGTAATTCGTAAAATATCCGTCCAGTTTTACATCAGGGTACAATTCATTCTGTGAGCTGAAAATCTGATGGAACTTTTCAATATAAGCGGCTTTTGCGTGGCATGACGCATCTTCCTGCCAGCCGTACGCATTTAATTTTTCACCCGGGAGAGCGTTAAAATCATAACCATACTGCTGAGAAAAACATATAACGATCCCGCCGTTTTTTACATATTCCGAGAGTTTATTTTTAAATATCGCTGAATGAGAAAGGCCTGAAAGCCCGCCCGTCGGAATTACCAGAACCTTCTGCTCATCCAGTATATAAGGTTCAAAAGTAGGGTCTATAATCCTCACAGGCTCTCTAACCTTTTCTATTATTAATTTCCGCATCTCGTTATAATAACCATTCGCCAATACCGCTATGTCCGGGGATTCCAGGTATTCTCTCGACGCGTACTTATAATATTCATGGAGAAGCTTATTTTTCCGGCCCAGCGTTTCGTCCCATTTATTGATGATATCGTCACTGCCGCTTCCTGTTGAACAATCTAATTGAGCGTCTTCAAAAACAGACAGTATCTCCCAATATTTCAACAAATACGCCTTGTTCTTTTTGGCTGCGATTCTCAAGTATAAATCAAAAAGTTCGATCGGGCTTATGTCTACGCCCTTCGCGAAATCCACGGCGTCAAACGTATCATCAGGATGGTCTATGCCGGGGCCTGACAAAAATGCCAATTGTTTATTTTTATAAGGTTTAAACCTGTTGAAAAAATTGCTGCTATCGCCTTTTTCTAATTTATTCAGTATGGCTGTCAGGACTGTTTCGCTGCTGCAGAAATTAAAATGGTCCAAGCCCAGGAAATACTCATAGCCGATATCATCTCTTTTTCCTATTACGGGGCTCCAATCGCCCACCATCCAGTCTTCGTTGCCTATGGCGATAAATGTCTTTATCCGTTTATCAGGCCCTAGATCCTGTATGCTTTTTAAGAACATGCTGTCAGGCGATAGTTCTTTCCTCAGGTTTTCGGATTCCATGCGGCTGCCCGGAATCCAGATTTTATTCTCAGCTACTTCCAGGGCATATTGATAAGCAGTTACGCTTTGGGTAAAAACCGAGGGAATTACGCCCAGAATATTTTTTATATTGGCGACCAGGCCGGTTGAACCGTTGTTTGGCGGAGCAAGTTCTATTATTGTTCCTATATTATCCCTATAAGGAACTAAACCGATCGAACGCGAATATGCTGTCACCGCAAGAGCGCCCGTAGAATGAGTAATGACATCTGCTTTGTTATAATTACGGCCCGGGAGGTTCTTATTCAGATAATCCATCCCTTTTTCCAATGCCATGCCTACGTCATCGCCTAAATCCCTTACTCCATAACCCCATGAGCTTCCTACAACGGCCGTATCAGTTTTATGGTCGCCATCCGTGTCAACCGGGTTGCCGCGCATGTCCACAACAATTACATCGTAGCCATTTTCGTTCAACTTTTTTACATAATTATTATTTTTGTCGCTCCACACCTCTCCGTTAGAGTTAAAACCGTGAACTAACAAGATGGGTTTTTCTTTTACATCATCTGCAGCGCTTTCATAACAATAGAAATTTATTTTCGCGCCTTTTGTACTTTCTATGGTAGAAAGTTCAGCGGTATCATCCAGCGCAAAAATATTATTTGCAAAAAAAATAAATAATGCGCCGGCTGTCAGATAAATTATCAGCTTCATAAATACTGGACAGGATATCAGGGTGTTTATTGAATCAACTTTTGAGGACCGGCTGCGCCGTCTCTCGTAACCCAGAGGTCATTGTTTTTGAGGAGTATCTTCGCTCTGTATTTTTCTGACCGGTCTGAAAATTTAAATTTATTTAGAGGCGGGGGCTGCTGTTCTTTTGTAATTTTATCAGAATCTGTCTGAGGTCTTTTATCCGTGCCGTTTGAATTTATTGTCCAATACCTCCTGCTGACAGTACGCGCGCTCCAATTATCAACCTTAGATAACTGCTGACAAAACGCTATCCGCCCGTCTTCAGTCCATTTCGGATAGCTCATATCTATCTCAAAGAAATTTCTCCAGCGATGTTTTTTGAAAAATTTAGCTATATGATTTGTAGGCGAACGGTCCTGAAAGGTAAGTTTTCTGAGGTTTTTTCCGTCTATATCTACCACCCAGATATCCAGATTTCCTACGGGGGTGATAGCTGAAAAAGCGATTTTTTCTTGGTCAGGCGAGAGTCCAAAATCCGCGATCTTTAAGATATCCTGCTTAGTGTAGTCAGCCGGCGGCCCGGAGCTGCATCCTGTTATAATAATGCAAAAAAACACAGCCGCTAGCGCCGGTTTTGGCATCAGGCTCCCTGGATTTATACATTCGCCCGCACAGAAACAATGGCGGACTCACCTCGTGCCGAGCACCCTTTAATGCTGGGCACTTGGTGCGAGGCAGTATCAATTTCTCCAGTTTTTAGGCTGGAGAAATTTATTTTTTCTTTCTGTTTCTTTTGCGATCTTTGTGCAGCGCGCTAATTAAAGGAAAATAAATATTTATACTGGACTGGCTGGATTCTCTAAGGATGTTGATTATTTTCTTCTTTTTATAATCAGGCGAGTCTAACTTTTCTTCATCTATGAAAAGTTCATAAGGATCTATTTCAAAAGCCTCTGCTATGCGTGAAATCATATATAAGGTAGGAAGTTTCTTGCAGCTTTCTATTCTGCTTATATAGGTAGGATCGACATTTATTTCCATTGCAAATCTAGATTGTGTCCATCCTCTGGAATTACGAATAGACCTAATCCTGCTGGCTAAAATGCTGCTAACTTTGGCTATACTCATAAAATTACCTTTCATTATAAATAGGCAGAGTACCAGTGTGAAGAAAAATAGAGTCACATTATTATGCCTATTAGACACATTAGTATAAAACATTAAAAACATGATGCGAATAGCATCAAAGGTTACACTCTGACATTGTCAGAGTGTAACCTTAAACATATTTGGATTGAAGCTTATAAATAGTCTTACGCGTCAGGTTTAACTTTTCTGCAATCTCAGAAACATGAAAGCCTCTTGATTTTAACTGTTCTATCAAAAACATCCTTGCCTTAATCTCTTGAGGATTAGTAAGCCTGCCTCTTTTCCTTAATTGCGCTATCTGTTTTTCAATATCGCAGTCACTTGGAAAACTGCACTCTACGCACCATTCTTTATTTTTTTCTCTTAACATCTTTACCATCACATCCAGGGCATCAGGTTTTTCAAATACACTACTTATTCTGCCAACATCAAATTCTTTTAACAAATCTCTATATTTCATCTTGGCTCGACATATATCATCATCTAATATCCCAAGAATAAATTTATAATCCACAAATGTCTCCTTTTCTATCATATTTAAAAATAATGCAGCCGAGGACCATCTATAATCAATAGAATTTTCAACTAAGCCTTTTTTTACAGGGTTTATATGCGTATATAATGACGCCGCAAGAAGATAGCTATCATCAAAACATAACGCAGACCTGTAAGCTCCGGAGAACACATGCCCTCTCCTTTGATACTTTTTATTAAAATATTCCGCATATCTCTGCAACAATGCCTTCATCGCATATGGCATATTTGATTCAAGAAATTTCAATAACAAGTGAATATGATTTGGCATAAGAGCAAAGCTTAGCACCTTGCACTTAAACTTGCATAGAATTTCTTTCATCAAATGGAGCATATAAAGATAATCTGCATCTTCTAAGAATAAAGGTTCTGTTCCTGATGCATGCTGAGTAATATGACTTACGGCTCCTTCAAAACAATATTTATTCCTGGCCCTAAAATACCGCTTTACCTTGCCCTGTTCAATTAAATCAATTATATCCGCCACAATATACCTCCTCTAGTTAAACAAGTTGACAAACTAACATTGTCAGAGTGTCAACTTATTTGGGTTTCTACCATATATGACACATCTGGAGGCGATTTTCTTTCAATTATTTTAAAAATTTTCATTAATAGGCTGGGCAAGGTGACAAACTGACATTGTCAGAGTGTAACATTAGAGGATTTCTTTGAGAACTGATTGGAGATTTGCGGGAACGATTTTGGGTTCTTTGATGGATTTTATGGCTCGGTCAGGGTCTTTGAGGCCGTGGCCGGTAAGGATGCAGACGACTTTGGGGTTTTTGAACTTTTTGAAATAATCTTTTTTGGCAAGCTTCATTATGCCTGCCACTGACGCGGCTGACGCAGGCTCTACAAACACGCCTTCTTTTGACGCTAGGAATTTATACGCTTGAAGTATTTCATCGTCAGAAACCATATCTATGAGGCCTTTGGATTCATCGCGGGCAGATTCTGCCTGTTTCCAGCTGGCAGGGTTTCCTATGCGGATGGCAGTGGCAATGGTTTCCGGCTTTTCTACTATCTTTCCTCGGACTATGGGCGCTGCGCCTTCTGCCTGAAAACCAAGCATTACAGGGAGATTTTTTATTTTGCCTTTTTCTTTATACTCTTTATAGCCTTTCCAGTAAGCAGTGATATTACCCGCGTTTCCGACCGGAATAGCGTGAAAATCAGGCGCTATCCCCAGTTGTTCGCATATTTCAAACGAGCCGGTCTTCTGGCCTTCAATCCTGTAAGGATTTATGGAATTTACAAGCTGGATGTGGTGCTTGGCAGTAATTTCTTTTACAAGGTTAAACGCGTCGTCAAAATTTCCATCGACCGCGATGACCTGAGCGCCGTGTATGAGCGCCTGGGCAAGTTTACCAAGCGCTATGGCGCCTTTTGGAATTAGGACAATGCATTTAATCCCTGCCCTAGCCGCGTATGCAGCTGCTGAGGCAGAAGTATTTCCGGTAGAAGCGCACATGACTGCCACATGTTTTTCTTCCAAAGCCTTTGAGACGGCCAAAGTCATGCCTCTATCTTTAAAAGAACCGGTCGGGTTAAGGCCTTCGTATTTTAAATAGACGTCTCCCGAGACCAATTTTGAAAGATGACACGAATATACAAGAGGGGTATTGCCTTCGTTAAGAGTGACGATAGGAGTAGATTTGGTGACCGGCAGAAATTCTTTATATTTATTAATTATTCCGTTCCACATATTTTATTTTTCAAGCCTGATGATGACGCTTTTCTTTTTTATGGCAGGTAGTTTATTTATCCTGGATAAAGCGGCCCGCATGTCTTTTTCTTTTGCCTCGTGGGTGAGCATGACTATGGGAACGATGTGCGCCTTGCTGCGCTCTTTCTGCACAACGCTCGCAATGCTGATATTGTGCCTGCCTAAAAGATCCGCTATATTCGCGAGCACCCCGGGCTTATCTATCGCTGAAAAATGCGCGTAGTACCTGGTGACAACCTCGTCCATCTTCCTGAGTTTTTTTATTTCAGTATTTTTTGGAATAACGGATTTTGCGGAATTTTTCCCGCAGATAATCTTATGGCCTATATCAACTATGTCGCTCACCACAGCGCTTGCGGTAGGCAGTTTACCCGCGCCCAGGCCGTAGAAAAGCTGTTTACCAACCAGATCAGCTTCTATGTATATCGCATTATACGCTCCTGAAACCGACGAAAGCAAATATTCCGACGGTAAAAGCGTGGGATGAACCCTTACTTCCAATTCATCGCCGTAGCGCTTCGCTATTGCGAGAAGCTTTATCACGTAACCAAGCTCCTTGGCATATTGGATGTCAAAATTAGAGATGTCTTCAATCCCCTCTACATAAATATCTTTTAAATCGACTCTTTTTCCAAAAGCCAGGAGCGAAAGTATCGCAAGCTTATGGCTGGAATCAAGGCCTTTTATGTCCAGAGAAGGCAATTTTTCAGCATAGCCTTTTGACTGCGCCTCTTTAAGAGCGGTTTTAAAACTTAAGCCTTCGCTTGACATGCTGGATAAGATGTAATTTGAAGTGCCGTTCAGGATGCCAAAGACGCTGGAAAATCTATTGCCCACCATGCCTTCGCGTATGGCTTTTATGATAGGGACTCCTCCGGCAACACTCGCCTCAAAATATATTTCCCTGTTTAAGTCCCTGGCCTTTTGGAAGATATCCACGCCTTCAGCCGCCAGAAGCAATTTATTCGCGGTCACCACGTGCTTGCCTTTTGACAACGCCTTCATCACTATCTCTTTTGCAGGATGAATGCCACCTATTAATTCAACAACAATATGAATATCCGGGTCATTTATCACCCTGTCAGCATCTTTGGTAAGCATGCTTTTAGGGATATTCACGTCTCTTTTTGAAGAAAGGT
>Ga0315293_10001673_pt1 | contig 21519 bp, 11 predicted proteins | sample YL17G13_20_MG_FD_203071 | JGI IMG/M metagenome (GOLD analysis project Ga0315293, IMG submission 203071) | Sediment microbial communities from Yellowstone Lake, YNP, Wyoming, USA - YL17G13_20 | ecosystem: Environmental > Aquatic > Freshwater > Lake > Sediment | place: USA: Wyoming | collected... | reverse complement strand
CGGCTTGTCGACCCGGCTCATCATCAGGATGTCCCGGGAAATCGTCGTCTCCACGATGGAATCCCGGACATAGTCCCGCCAGCGCCGCTCCTCATATCCTCATCCCAAAGTTTCTTGACCGTTTCGCGCCAGGCCTGTGCGTGCGCTTCCGCCGCGTCCGCCGACGCGTAACTGGAGGGGATCGGGAGCTCTTTTAAAACCTGGCCGATAAGGGTTGTCTTCCCGCATTGCCTTGGACCGGACAGAACCTGGATAAACCGGCGCGGTTCCTTTTATACATCATTTTTCCCCAGGAAAACAAGTTTTACTCAATATCTTGAGTATAATTACTCAACAATCAACCATATATCAAGATGAGGCCAATGATCTCGCCCTTGAGCCCCTCGAGTACCTCCACAGTCCGATGCTCTATCATTGTAGTCATTCGAGTCACATTTTGGTCACACGGTGAGCCGTGAAAGGCTTTTCCAGGCCAAAATATTGCCCTTTTAAACGAATAAGGCGATGGATTGTCTATCCGATGTTCGTACCCTGGCCGAGATACAGCTCGGTTTCACGCAGTTTTCCGATGATCTGTTCCGGAGTGAACCGTATCCTGCCCATTGTGACTCCTTTCCCCCAGGTATTTTCCTATTATACCTGGACCGATCTAAGGCGGGCAGGTCAATAGTAGGCTGATCATTTCTTTATGTTCGCGTGGCCTATTGACGACGACTATAACATATGCTATATGTGGGTTATGACTTTACCGAAAAGGATTTAAACACTAGGGAAAGCCAGGGTTTATGGAACATTGCACAATCACCCAGCGGCCAGGTAACAATTACTCGGACTGCATCAAGCGGCTTCGCGCTAAGTTTAGTCTTACGCAACAGGCATTAGCCGACCGTCTGGGCATTTCTTTTGCTACCGTGAATCGGTGGGAAAACGGCCAGACAAAACCTTCGCAGCTCTCGTGGAGTCATCTCCGCCAATTCGAGATGCGTGTTGAGGAAGAGAATGACTCCTCCAGCATGGAGCCTAAGGATGTGGCTCCCGCCATTTTGGACTTCACGGCATCACCGGAGATTGTGAAAATCTTGGCTGAAGGCGAACGCCTTTCCTTCGGTCACCTCATGAATCCCACTTTTGCTACCGAAATCTCAAGCATTGACCCTCTACCCCACCAACGGATCGCCGTTTACGACCACATGCTCAGGCAATCCCGTCTGCGCTTCCTCTTGGCGGACGACGCGGGCGCGGGCAAGACCATCATGACCGGCCTCTACATCCGGGAGATGCTTTCTCGGCGATTGCTCCGCCGTATTATCATCGTCACTCCGGCAGGGCTAGTTGGGAACTGGCGCAGAGAGCTGACGAAGCTGTTTGACTTGCCCTTCCGCATCATAAGCGGCGCGGATGCGCGGGCCGACAATCCCTTCATTGGCGAGAACAGCAACTGGCTCATCGTCAGCGTGGATACTCTTGCCAGTCCGCGCGTTTTTGCATGCCTCCAAGCCACCGAAGTTATCCCGTATGATCTGGTCGTGTTCGACGAGGCCCACAAGCTTGCGGCGGACCGCGGCGCGGATCTTCGCGTCCGTAAGACTGACCGCTACTGCCTTGCCGAGGCGATTGCCGGAGTTCGGGATGTCCCCGAGCGTTGGATCTTGGGCTGGAGTGTGAATCATCTTCTGTTGCTCACCGCAACGCCGCACATGGGTAAGGACTACCCGTATTACGCTTTATGGCGCCTTCTTGAACCTGAAGCGCTTTCCACTCGAGAAGCTTTCGCTGAATTCCCCCCGGACAAGCGTCTTGAACACTTCATTAGACGCACCAAAGAAGAGATGGTGCACCTTGACGGGCGCCCGCTTTACCCAAAGCGCATTTCCGATACACTCGGCTACGATCTTAGCCAGGAGGATGTCGGCGAACAGACGCTCTATGACGAAACGACCGACTATCTCCGCTTCGTCTACAATAAAGCCAAGCTCCTAAACCGCGGGGCGGCGGGCCTGGCTATGAGCGTATTCCAACGCCGTTTGGCCAGCTCCACATATGCCCTCTTTCGATCCTTCGAGAGGAGGATCGAGAAACTGGACAATCTTATTCAAGATGTCCAAGACGGCAAGCTCTCCATCGAGCAACTCTCTACTTTCCAGCAACGGATTCACGAGGAGGACGACGTTTTTGAGGCTAAAACGGCCGATGACGAATCCGAAGAGGAAGGCCGCGAAGAAAACGAACTGGCTGAGGATAAGCTCCTTCAAGGCGTGGTAGCCGCATCCTTAACCGACCTTCAGACTGAGAGAGAGCAGGTCAAACAACTCCTCGATCTGGCCAGAAGGGTCCACGAAGAAGGACATGAATCTAAATTCGAGAAACTCCGCGAAGTGTTGACCGACCCCAAGTTCGAGGGCGAGAAATTCATCATTTTTACCGAACACCGCGACACAATGATTTTTCTCGCCAAGCGTCTAAGCGGCATGGGCTATACGGGTCAAGTCGCCCAGATTCATGGAGGTATGAGTTCCCAGCCGGATGCAGCCTCGGGCTTAAGCGATCGGGAAAGGCAAGTCGAGTTCTTTCGGAAACCGATTGCGGAAGGCGGAGCCCGCTTCCTTGTCTGCACAGATGCGGCGGGCGAAGGCATCAACCTGCAGTTCTGCTGGATCATGATCAACTACGACGTGCCCTGGAATCCGGCCCGCCTGGAACAGCGCATGGGCCGCATCCACCGTTACGGCCAGAAACATGACCCCGTCATCATCGTGAATCTCGTCGCGCCGAAAACCCGTGAGGGCAAGGTGCTCAAGGTTTTGCTCGACAAGCTGGAGAAAATCCGGAAGGAACTCCGGTCGGACAAAGTCTTCGATTGCATCGGCCGCATCTTCCAGGACGTCTCCATCAAGCGGTATATGGAATTGGCCGTTACCGAGGACCCGGACGACGTGGCGCGGGAGCTCGACGGCCGCCTGACGAAGGAGCAGGTCGAGGCGCTTTCGGCGCGTGAGAAGTCCCTTTACGGCTCCGGAGGCAGCGTGGCGAATGCTCTGCCCCGCTTGCGGGCCGACATTGAGCAGGAGGTCTATTTCCGATTGCTTCCGGGATATGTCCGTCAGTATATTGAGAAGGCCGCGCCGCCGGCGGACATCACGCTCGAAGGCGACGCAGGCGGATTCTTTTCCTTCCGGCCTTCCCGCCTAGGGGCGATCGATCCGCTTCTCCCGGCGCTGGAACTCTACCCCGAAAAAGCCCGCGAAAGGCTGACCGTATCCCGGCCCGCGGACCGGGAGGATGCCATCTGGCTTCATCCGGGCGAGCCGGTCTTTGAACGGTTCCGGGCGCTCGTGTCCGAGCGGTTGGGCGATGCAGGCAGGCGCGGCGCGGTCTTTGTGGACCCGGCCGCCGATCAGCCGTACTTCTTTCACATGGCGGTCCTAACCATCGTACGGAAAGCCGACCCGGAACTACCGGATCTGGCCAAGGAAGAAACGCTCGATTGCCGTCTTGTTGGCGTGAAGCAGAACGAGGGCACGGAAGTGGCGTTATTCCCGATCGAGCACTTGCTGCTCTTGAAGGGCGGATACGGCTTGCCGCCCTTGGCCCAGCGCCTTGCAATAGCGGCGAGCAAGATGAAGGAGCGGGCGCTTGCCTTCCTCCTGGAACGCGTCGCGCGGGAAATGGCCCTCGAACGGAAGAAGACGCTCTTGGAGAGCCTGCCGGAGCGAGAGGGCTTCATCCAACGCGGATTCGACTTCCAGGAGGCGGAACTAGCCGCCGCCCGAGCGAAGCACGCCGAGAAGGCGCGGACCGGGAACCGGAAAGCCATCGAGGCATTGGAGGACGTCAAGCGCCAGCAAAGGCAGCTTGCGGGCCGTAGGGCGAATGCGCTGGTGGTCATGAAGCGAGAACCGGGACTCATCGAGCCCGGCCTTCTGACCTTCATAGCCCACGCGCTTGTCGTGCCGTCCTCCGACCCCAGGGACATCGAGGAACACGACGTCAACGTGGAAATGGCCGCGATGCAGATCGCGCGGGCGTTCGAGGAAGCGGTCGGAGCCAACGTGATCGATGTCCATACGCCGGAATTCGCCCGCGCGGCGGGACTGCCCGACAATCCCGGCTTCGACCTGCTATCCGTCCATCCGGGCAATGAGAAGCGCGCCATCGAGGTCAAAGGCCGCGTCGAGACGGGCGACATCGAGGTCTCGGCCAACGAATGGGCCAAGGCCTGCAATATGCGCCAGGGCTACTGGCTCTACGCCGTATACGACTGTGCCACGCCGACCCCTCGCCTTGTCCGTGTGCAGGACCCATTCGGGAACCTGCTGGCGAGGGCAAAGGGGAGCATGTTGATTGCGGCGAGGCAAGTCATCGAACATGGGAATTGATGAAAAGACAATGCTGCCCTTATTGACTTGACTTTGTATAGGTGAAATATGTATATTATCCTCAATAACCCCCTGAGTAGCTTCGGCGAAAGGGCGCAGAGCCGTTCTCTTAGAACGGCTCTTGCTTTTTATGGGGGGGATTCTTGAAGACAATTCTATACATTGACGCTTTCAATCTGTATTTCGGAGCCGTTCGGGGAACTCCATATAAATGGCTCGACCTGCAAAAGCTGGCGAAAATCTTGCTTCCCAGGAATGATGTCGTCAGAATTAAATATTACACCGCGTTGGTAAACGCGAGACCTCATGATCCCGATCAACCCTTTCGGCAGAGAGCATACCTTCGAGCCTTGAAAACATTGCCGAATCTGGAAATATTCTATGGGCATTTCCTTACTCATGTCGTTAAAATGCCTCTCGCAAATCCGGCACCCGGATTGCCGCCGTTGGTCGAGGTGGTGAAAACAGAAGAAAAGGGTTCTGATGTCAACCTGGCATCCCATCTTCTTTTGGATGCATACCGGAATCGTTTCGAGTGTGCAGTCGTTATGACCGGTGATTCGGATCTGTTGACACCTGTTCAGATCGTCATGGAAGAATTGAGAAAGCCTGTGGGTGTAATAAACCCACAAAAAATTCCTTGTCGTGTTTTAGAGCGACAGGCGACTTTCTACAAACACATAAGGATTTCGGCGCTCAAAAAAGCCCAATTTCCTTCTCAATTGAAAGACGAAAAAGGTTTCGTTTTGAAACCCGGTGAATGGTGAGAACAATGGTCGATATCCCCCGCCTCATCGAACACGCCTTTCCGTTTAAGCAGGCTTCGCTCGACTCGGTCCACGAGAAGAATGTGCTGCATGGGCACATCTCGACCCTCCACATCTGGCCTGAGCGGCGAACACTGACGACATGGCGGGCAGATAAGGGCTTCACCAAATTATCCGCCAACGAGTGGGCCAACGATTGCAACATGCGCCAAAGCTACTGGATTTATGCTTTCTACAACTGCGCCACGCCCAACCCACGCTTCGTCCGCGTTCAAGACCCGTTTGGGAACCCGCTTGCAAAGGCAAAAGGGAGAGTTTTAGTTAGCCAGTTCCAGATTGTTGGAGCGGGGGAGGTGTGAAGACATGAGAATCGCCCGAATCCAAATCGAGAATTTTCGGAACTTCCACAAGCTGGACATTGCGGTCGGAAGATCCGCCGTGATCCTTGGCGAGAACCAGATTGGGAAGACGAATTTTATCTATGCTCTGAGGCTCGTTCTTGACCCATCTTTGCCGGAAATTGCCCGTCAGCTCAGGGTAGAGGACTTCTGGGATGGCATTGCGCGACCGTTGACAAATGAAGCCAGAATACGGATATCCGTTGACATCGCCGACTTCGAAGATGACGAGGGGCATCTCGCGGTGCTCGCTGAACACCTCGTTCAACCTGAGCCAATGGTCGCTCGACTAACCTACGAGTTTGGCCCCATTCCAGGTTTGGGCCACGCCCCGACCAAAGACGATGACTTTGAGTTTCTCACTTATGGCGGTGACCGCCCCGAAAACCGCATTGGCTACGATGTGCGTAAACGGATACCGATGGAAGTCCTGCATGCGTTGCGCGATGCCGAAGGGGATCTAGCACGCTGGACGAAGTCGCCACTCAAGCCGCTCATCGACAGGGCCAAGGCGAGCGTCGAAAGGTCTGAACTCGATATCCTGGCCCAAGGTGTATCCAGAGAAACGGACAAGGTTGCCGAACTGGAGCCTATCAGCAGTCTTGCGGCGAGGATCAACAACAAATTGAAAGGAATGGCTGGGACAAGCCAGGCAATCGAGACGGCTCTGGGCTTTTCACCAGCCGACCCCGACAAACTCCTGCGGGCGCTCCGACTCCTCTTTGACGGCAAGAAACGCGACATCTCAGAGGCGAGTCTCGGAACCGCGAATATCTTGTACCTGGCCCTGCGATCACTTGACCTCGAGTCGATGGTTGACGAGGGAAACCGCGAACACACATTTTTCGGCATTGAGGAACCGGAAGCACACCTGCATCCCCACCTCCAGCGGCTCGTTTATAGAAGTTATCTGCGTCCAAAACGGCCAACCACGCCGGAAGGCGATACGAAAGCAAATCGCGTTACATATCTACTGACGACTCATTCACCACATATTGCCAGCGTAACTCCGATTGAATCTCTGGTTCTCCTCCGCAAGGACACCCTCGAGAACGCCACGGTTGGCGTTTCGGGAGCCGCGATCAGCCTCACTGATAACGAACGCAATGATATCGAACGCTACCTCGACGTATCGAGAGCAGAAGGCCTCTTCGGACGGGGGATTCTTCTCGTGGAGGGAGACGCCGAAAAATTCCTTGTCCCCCTACTAGCAGCAAGAGCCGGATTCGACCTTGATTCCCTGGGGATCACGATCTGTTCGGTCTCAGGAACCAACTTCGTGCCATATGTCAAGTTTTTTGGGCCGAAGGCATTGGACATACCACTTGCCGTTGTGACGGACTACGACCCCCGGGCTGGCGGCGAATCACTGGGCGTAGACCGCGTTGCTCAACAAATCATCCCTGCGATCTTAGGAGATGATCATACTCCCAGCACTCATCCCGAGCGTTTGGCAATCGCCGAAGTCAACGGTGTTTTCCTAAACAAGCATACATTTGAAATTGATCTCCTACGATGCGGCTATTTCAATAGCGCCGCCCGTGCAATGGAAGAACTTTGCTCTGTTAAAGCCGCTGTGGATCGGGCCAAGAAAAGGGCAGAAAGCAAGACGATAGACGATGAAGAGGTCTTTCTCAGTGACATCGCCTATGTGGGCAAAGGCCGATTTGCCCAGCGACTTGCCGCACACATCGCCGGGTCAAAATGCAAGAAATGTCCCGACTACATTCTAAAAGCCATCAAGCATGTCATCCAATAAAACAACAGCGGACTATTTATCGGCGGCGGAAGACCTGCGGCGTAATGATCGCCAATGGGCCGCCTATGAGTCGCATGGTCACTGTGTTGTGCTTGCCGGACCAGGAAGCGGCAAGACCAAAGTGCTGACCACTAAGATGGCGCGTATGCTTGCCGAGGATGTTCGGCCACCTCGTGGGATAGCCTGCATTACGTTCAACAACCAGTGCGTCAAGGAACTCAAGAAGCGTCTGGGAAAACTCGGCATTGAAGAAGGGTCGCGGGCGTTTATTGGTACGGTGCATTCGTTTTGCCTCCGCGAAGTCGTGATACCCTACGCAAAACTCGCGGGTATCAGTCTCCCCAATCCGCTCAAAGTGGCACCCCCAAGCGAACAGGAACGCCTCTTTGAAGATGCCGTCAACGCCGTTATTGGCAATGAGAATCCCCATTACGTTCGGACGCCCTTCGACAAGTTCAGGCGGACGGTGCTGGATAGAACCTCGGAAGAATGGACAGGAAATGATCGATACGCTCCTTTGGTCACAAAATACGAACAACTCCTGGCGGACGCAGGCAAGATCGATTTTGACGGCATGGCCCTGACAGGGCTCGCGCTGATCAAGAACCACACCTGGGTCCGCAAGGCACTGAAGGCGAAGTACCCAATACTGGCCGTTGATGAATACCAGGACTTGGGCATTCCCCTGCATCAGATCGTTTTCTGTCTGTGCGTCGAGGGCGGCATGCGCCTGTTCGCCGTGGGCGATCCAGACCAATCCATCTATGGCTTCACTGGAGCGCGCCCCTCCTTGATGAACGAGCTTGCGAATCGGGATGATGTCGAGGACATTCGGCTGCGACTCAACTACAGATGCGGGAAGACGATCATCGTGGCTTCCACAACTGCATTGGCTGAGAGCCGTGATTTCGAGTCTGCGGATGATCACAAAGGGGTGGTCCAGGATTACCAATGCCCTGAGGGGTTCGATGAGCAGGTTTCGCTTGTCGTGGAAAAAATCGTTCCAGAGGCTGTGGCGCGACGGGAAGGGCGGAAACTTGGGAATATCGGCATTTTGTACCTGAGCCAGTATGGCGGCGAGACGATTGCCCAGGCAGTGGATGCTGCAGGCATCGAGTATGTGAGATTTGACCAAGGCAACCCCTATCCGAGAACGCCGGTAATCTTTTGGCTCGAAGACTGTGCGAGCTGGTGCGCCGGAGGTTGGCGATTGGGTGAGCCAAGGCTCTCGGTGCTCCTGCAAGGCTGGATGCGCTTCAATCCCTCTTTGTCGAAAGATTCTGAGATCACCGATTGCCGTCGGGGCTTGGTAAAGTTCCTCTTCGGTTCTCGAACGCCCGATACCCACCTCATTGATTGGTTGTGTGCGTTCGTAAGACAAGGCTTGTATGCGAGCATCAAGAACGAGCCAACGATGGCTGACGAGGCGGAGGCTCTCAAGTTCCTGCATAAGGCATGCAAGGACGGCAAGCCGCTCGCCAATTACACGGTGGCAAACTTTGGCGGCCAGCGCGGTTCGCCTGACCGCCTGAACCTGACGACCATTCACAGCGCCAAGGGCCTTGAATACGACGTCGTCATTATGATGGGGATGGAGCAGGGTCTTATTCCGCGCTACAGTGCCACTAGTGAGGAACAGAAACTAGAAGAACGTCGCAAATTCTATGTTGCACTGACTCGTGCAAGACATGAAGTGCACATCATATATTCTGGGTGGTACACGAACCGGAATGGTTCTCGCTTTGACAACGGTCCTTCTGAATTTGTAAATGAAATTAAGAGGGCACTTATAAGATGACCGACAACCCCCGCCTCATTGAACATGCCTTTCCGCTGAAGCAGGCTTCGCTGGATTCGGTCCACGAGAAGAGCGTGCGGCATGGGCATATCTCGACGCTGCATATCTGGCCTGCTCGGCGGCCGTTGGCGGCTTGCCGGGCGGCGCTAATCGCCACGCTGTTGCCGGACCCCAGCGCACAGCCAAAACCGGAAGGCATGTCCGACGACGCTTGGCACGAAGAAATCATCCGCCGCCGCCGGGAACTCTGCGAGAAGATCGGTGGCAAGCTGGTCAAGAAGATCGAACGCAAGAAGATGCCCAACGGCGAGACCGTCGAGCGCGAGAAGGAGCAGACCGAAGGTGGCATCCTGCACTGGGGTCTGGAGACGGAGAACAAGGAAACGATGGAATGGTTCCGGCAGGAGATCAAGAAGACTTACGGTGGACACGCCCCGAAGGTGCTCGACCCGTTTGCAGGCGGCGGTGCAATTCCACTCGAAGCCATGCGACTCGGCTGCGAGGTGACCGCCGTGGACATCAACCCGGTGGCTTGGTTCATCCTGAAATGCACGCTCGAATATCCCCAGAAGCTGGCCGGGAAAACGCATCCGTTGCCCGACTTCATCCTCGAAAACGAAGAGTTTATGGATACGTTTTATAAGGCGCATCCGCACTTGGTCGGGCGGACGAAGAAGACCAAGAAACAAATAGAATCCGAGCGGGATATGATTCCCGACTTTGTGAAGCCGGATTCCGGGCAAGCCCCTAAGGCTGATCTGGCGTGGCATGTCCGGGCTTGGGGCCGGTGGGTGCTCGACCACGCACGGCGAGAACTGGCACGGTTCTATCCCACCCATGCTGACTTCGAGGTTTTGGATAAGCACAGTCCCAAGCCGTTTGAGAAGCGACCGATGCAACTGGTGCCGATCAAGGACGATGGCACACCAGATGTGGACGCGGTTAACGCCGCGTTCAGCAAGGAATACCTCGCCGACAAGAAGAACCCGCGATGGGTGGCCAAGCCGACCGTAGCCTACCTCTGGGCGCGGACGGTGAAGTGCAAGAACTGCCGGGCCACGCTCCCGCTCCTTAAGACACGTTGGCTTTGCAAGAAGGACAAGAAGCGGGTGCTCCTTGCGATGGAACCGGATGCACAGAAGTCGGGCGTTGTCTTTGGCATCGAGTCGAATGTCCCCATCAAGGGCGGCAACGCGGCGCAGCGTCGCGAGCACGACAAGCGCGTTGGCGTCGGAACCATGTCGCGTTCAGGGGCCAAGTGCCCCTGCTGCGGCACGATCATGACGATGGAGGATATCCGGCTGGAGGGCAAGGCCGGACGACTCGCTTCGCTAATGACCGCCGTGGTCGTGGACGGCCAGAACGGCAAGGAGTACCGGTTGCCGACCGGGCACGAGTTGGCTGTCGCCACTCCAAGCGAGCAGGAGATCGAAGCGGCCTTCAAGGATGTGCCCTTCGGCGTGCCCGACGAGCCGACGCCCAGCGGAGGAGGCAGCGGCGCGGGCCGCGCGTTCAGTGTGCAGGGGTACGGGCTGATGAAGTGGCGGGACCTGTTCACTCCCCGTCAGCTCACGGCTTTGGGGACGTTCGTCGCCACGACCCGCGCCGCCCGCGATGAAATGGCCGCTCAGCTACTCCCCCCCGAGTGGATCGAAGCCGTGGGGGCGCATCTGGCGGTCATGCTTGACCGACTCGCAAATCAGACAAGCGCGCTGTCGCGTTGGAATCAAGGCGGGGAGAAAATCGAGGGAACCTTCGCCCGTTTCGCGTTGCCGATTCTCTGGGACTTTGCAGACACAAACCCACTGGCCGATACTAGTGGTGCCTATCTGAGCGCACTGGAATGGGTGTCGCTGGTCTCAAGCCACACTTCTTTGGCGACGCTGGGATCGCCCTTGCCAACCGCGATGAGACAATCAGCGATTGAACGGACGAACGGTGAATTCGATGCAATCGTCACCGATCCGCCGTACTACGACGCGATCCCGTATTCCGATTTGATGGACTACTTCTATATCTGGCTGCGTCGCACACTAAATGGAATATCACTGAAGGTTGATCCGAGCTTCATTGATCGCCTATCCCCGAAATGGGACCACAAAAAGAACGACGGGGAACTTATTGACGATTCTAGTCGCCATGAGTTCGATGCTGCGATGAGTAAGCAGGTGTATGAAGATGGCATGGCGCGCGTTTTCGTCCAGTGTGCGGCCTCACTCAAGCTGAATGGGCGTCTGGTGATCGTGTTCGCTCACAAGCACCCCAATGCATGGGAAACATTGGTTTCTGCAATAATCCGCGCAGGCTTTGTGGTCGACGGAAGTTGGCCGATTCAAACGGAGATGGGTACACGGATGCGAGCGCAGAGCGCAGCGGCCCTCGCATCCTCCGTCTGGCTCGTGTGCAAGAAGCGCCCGGCCACTGCACGTCCCGGGTGGGACAACCACGTGCTGGATGAGATGCGAGCCAACATTGCCGTAAAGCTGCGGGAGTTCTGGGATGCGGGCATCCGCGGCCCGGACTTCGTCTGGGCGGCGACCGGCCCGGCGATGGAGGCCTACAGCAAGCACCCGGTCGTGAAGAAGGCCAACGAGCCGGGGCCGATGACAGTGAGCGAGTTTCTCACCCATGTCCGCCGGATGGTGGTGGACTTTGTCGTTGGCCGTGTGCTCTCCGGCGACAAGGACGGCGATGCGGATACAGCCGCCACCGACCGTCTGGACGAGCCAACCGCCTATTATCTTCTCCATCGCCACGACTTCGGCATGGACGAGGCTCCGGCGGGCGCGTGCATCCTCTACGCTATCTCTTGCGGCATATCGGATCGGGAATTGTCCGCCACCTGGGACATCATTGGCTTCACTAAGGGCAAGGCCCAAGAAGACGAAGCCGAGGAGTCGGATGCCGATGCGGAAGCCGATGCCGAAACCGAGGATGATTCAGGTAGCAAGGTGAAGCTCAAGACATGGGTGCAGCGTAAAGGCAAATCTCTCGGCTACGAGGCCCCGGGCGGCAAGCCTATTCCGCTGATTGATCGCGTGCATTGCCTGATGCATCTTTGGAAGGCGGGCGATCTGTCCAAGGTGGACGAGTATCTCGATGAGAACGGCCTGCGGCGGCAGGAACTCTTCAAGCGGTTCCTGCAGTCTCTCATCGAGCTTTCGCCGCACGGGAGCGAGGAGCGGTCGCTTCTCGAGTCCATCAGTAATCACATCGGCGCGCGGGGAGCGGTGAAGGACGAAAAGCAGATCTTACTTTTCAAGAACGATGATAATGAGGAGTCAAATAATGGCTAAACTGCCATGGAAGCCCTGGCATGAAGTGGTGAAACTGCGCGACGACTTGCGCTCCGGCGAACTGCCTCTTCATTTATTCGCAGCGGACCTCTACGAGGTCATGATGCAGCGCGGCAAGAGGCCTATCTATGAAAAGCCACAGGAATTCTTCGCGCTCACCTTCCCGACCTACAATCTGCGTCAACTCGTGCGAGACGTTGTACTGCGCTTGGCGGGGAAGAACGATAAGGCCGTTCGACAACTCGAACTAACCTACGGCGGCGGAAAAACACATACGTTAATCACGCTTCGCCATCTCGTTCACGATCCAGACAAACTGCCGAACCTCCCCGCCGTGGCCGAGTTCGAACAGGCTATTGGACAGAAGCCCCCCAAGTGCCGCGTGGTTGGGCTCTGCTTCGACAAATTGGATGTGGAGAAAGGTATGGAGATTTTGTCGCCTAACGGCAAGGCCAGAACGCTCAAGCATCCCTGGAGCGTTCTAGCATACCAAATCGCGGGGGATGAGGGTCTCAAGCTCCTACACGCAAGCGGCAAGGCGGAGGAGCGCGTTTCCGCTCCCGCCGAGAACCTGCTCACGGAGCTTCTGGGAATGCCGGGCAAGGACGGATTTGGAACGCTGGTCCTGATTGATGAAGTACTCATGTATGCGCGAGAGAAAGTGGCATTTGACTCAGAATGGCGAGCGCACCTTATAAACTTTTTTCAATATTTAACTCAGGCGGTAGTCAAGGTGGACCGGTGCTGCCTCGTCGCGTCGCTTCTGGCGACCGATCCGCGCAAGAGCGACAAACTCGGCCGCGAGATTCAGGCGGAGCTTTACGACATCTTCCAGCGCCAGCGCGAGGAGGCTGTTGAGCCGGTGGCCAAGGAAGATGTGGCCGAGGTTCTGCGCCGCCGGTTCTTTGCGCCGGAATCGCTTAAGGACCGTGAGTCCTTCCGCCAGCACGTCGCGGCCGCCCTCAAGGGTATTCAGGCCGTCGACGAACATACGGCTAAGTCGGGGGCGGAGGCTGAGGAACGCTTCCTGAAGAGCTTTCCGTTCCATCCCGACCTGACGGAGGTACTCTACTCGAAATGGACGCAGCTTGCTCGGTTTCAGCGTACGCGCGGCGTTTTGCGAACGTTTGCCCTGGCGTTACGCGAAGCAGAGAAATGGGACGTGAATCCGCTTGTCGGTCCCTCCGTCTTCTTGGCTCCCCCCGATAGGGAAGGAATTTCGGAGGCCATGCGGGAGATGGTGACGGTTGCGGACACCGAGGAGTGGGAAGGCAAGAAGCAGGCGTGGACCGGTATTCTCGACAACGAATTCTCGCAGGCTAAACAAATCCAATCGGAGTCTGTCGGACTCAAGTTCCGGGAGGTCGAGCAAGCAGTTGTAGCGACCTTCTTGCACTCACAGCCTATCGGGCAGAACGCCAAGACCAGCGACTTGGTAGTTCTTCTTGGTTCCACCCGCCCCGACAAGATCGAGCTTGAGAAGGGGCTTTCCCGCTGGGCTCAGAAGAGTTACTGGCTCGACGACCTTTACACCACCGTCGGCGAGGGTCAACTACCCAACACATGGCGGCTTGGCAATCGTCCCAATCTTACGCAGATGCACGCGGTTGCAGCCAAGAACTTCTCGGATGAGATAGTCCGCGCTCGTCTGCTTGATGACATCGACAAGGTGAAATCGCTTACGGCCAACGCTTCGGCCGCCGGAGTGCGAGTTCACACGTTGCCCGCAAGATCCAAAGACATCGAGGACGACGGCGCATTCCACTTCGCCGTTCTGGGCTTGACCGCCGCGTCGGAGTCCGGCAAGCCGAGTTCTGAGGCCAAGCGCTTCCTTAACGAGACAACGGGATCGGAACGACCCCGCGTGTACCGAAACGCCGTTCTGCTTCTCGTGCCATCAAAGGATGGTCTCGAACTGGCCATGGCGCGTGTGCGCGATTACCTTTCTTGGGAAATGGTTCGAGAGGATATTAAGAAACAACAAAAGGACGGGAACGTTGATCCCGCCCGGGCGCAGACGCTACAAATCAATATCGACAAGGCCAAGGGTCGCATTCCAGACGCGATTCGACAGGCCTATTGCATCGTGGTGACAATCTCCGAACAGGATGAGATTCACGCTTTCAAAATCACGATCAATGGAGAACCTCATTTTAATGTCATTAAAGCAGATAAGCGGGCACGTGTCAGGGATACGGCTATCACCGCCGATGCCCTCCTGCCGGACGCTCCATATAACCTCTGGCGAGCGGGGGAGACATCGAGGCGAGTTAAGGATTTGGCCGGGGCTTTCGCCCAGCTTCCGCACCTGCCGAAGATGCTCAAGGCGGGCGCCATTTTAGATACGCTGGCCGACGGTTGTGAGAAGGGCACGTTCGTCTTGCGGCTTGTCCGCCCAGACGGAACTTCACGCACATGGTGGATGAACCGCCCGGACGAAAACGCGCTCAATGATGCCGCTCTTGAGCTTATCTTGCCGGAAGCTGCCGAATTGGTAGAGATGACCCCCGCACTCCTTACGCCCAAGAAACTGCCGGAATTGTGGCCGGGCGAAGAGATCACGGTTAAAAGCCTAATGGATTACTTCGCGGGCGGAAAAGTGGTCCAGGTTGACCGGGGTGGTTACTTGGAACCGATGTCCATTCCCAATGTCAGCAGGGGAGTTTTGGAAAAAGCCATTGGCGCGGCAGTCGAAAACGGCGTTCTATGGATGCTATCGGGGCCCGCCAGCATTCTCGGAGAGCCGATTCCAGCCGGAGTTCTGACCGCGAACGCCAAGCTATGTTCCCCGCCCGCAGTCATCGCCGCGGCGGAAGTCCTGCCGGAAAACCTTCCCGACGCCTGGAGGGACAACGGGGCTTCGGGGCTATCTTTCACCACGGCGCTTTCTATCAAGTCGGGGAAGACACTGCCTTGGAAGACCGTAAGGGACGCCATTCATGGGGCTCTACAAGGGCGGTTCTTAAGAATTGCCGAAGATTCCGCGGCGTGGCCTTGTGACTTTCCGGCAGCGCAGTCCGCGAAGTTCCAGGTAATGACGGCCGCTATGGGGGGCGGTGCTAGCGGCGGTATGGGCGGGACCGAAGTCTCATCCCCCAAGATGCTCGCAGCGAGCGCTGAATTCGAACCGTCCGAGATTCAGGATCTCGGCGACATCATCCCCGATCTGCTCAAGCTCAAAGCCAAAGCCAACACATCGTTCCGGTTCCAAGTCCGCATCGAGATGGGTGATGGCAAAGTCATGCCCTCAGCAGACGCCGCCAAGGAAGCAAACGTTCTCCTCAAAGGCGTAAAGGAAGGATGGCAATTGAGCTGATTTGAAAAGCATAAAATCTATACGCCATTTCAGCCTCTCCATACGTTTGAACTCGCGGTAGGGCGAAATGAAATCAATGCCTTTTCAAAGGCTGTTTGGCTTCTCTCACCTATTTTTTTCTGCGGTCAGCTCATAGTATACCGCGCAGATGTTGGGGTCGAGCAGGTTGGACCACTTGAGGTCTTTGTAGGCCTCCATCGTGACAGCCTTCTGGGTCTCTTCGAGAGGAAGGCCTTTGGCGATGGCCGCCCCGACTTCCTTGCGTAGGTCCTCGAGATAAAGAGCTTGTTTCTGAATGGCATCCTTCCCGGACAGGGGTCCGTGGCCGGGGATGACCTTCTCGACGTCCCACCCTTGAACTTCCTTCAGGAAGCGGAGCCAGTTGGCCGTGTTCGATCCTGCCCGGCCATCAATATAAGGGTGGGAGCCCACGAAAAGCATATCTCCCATGTGAATGCTCTTCTGGTTCGGGAAGAGCACGACCGAGCTCCCGCTGGTGTGAGTGGCGCCCGGATAGATGACCTCGACTGATTGGCCGCCGAGGTGGATCGTAAGCTTGGTGTCAAACGTTATCCCGGGGAACACGATCCGGGCGTCCTTGACCGGCTCATATTCACGCAGGTTGGCCGCCAGGCGCTCCTCCTCCTTCTTTAGGTCCGGGCTTCCTTCCTTCTTCAGCTTCTCGATGTTCTTCCTGAGGCCTTCGATGAAGGCCGGATAGCCCTTCATCTCCTCGGCCGTGATCTCCCTCATATTTCGGAGAAGGTTCTCCTGTCCGATGACGACCGCCGATTCCGGAAAGCTCTCCAGCCCCCAGGTGTGGTCGCCGTGGTAGTGGGTCAGGATGATGTACTGGACGGGCTTGTCGGTCTTGAGGCGGATGCGCGACAGGATCATGCGCCCAGCGGCCGGCGTCTCGCCCGAATCCACCACTATGACGCCCTCGTCCGTGACCAGAAAAGCGACGTTCCCGTTGTCCCCGGCCTCAGTGATGGCAAAGAGGCCGGGCGCGACTTCGACGAGTGAGCCTTCCTCGGAAGCGGGCCGGGCAGAAGGGGCGGTGGAAAGCGAGGAAAGGGATAATAAAAGAACAAAAAAGATAAGGGCGACGCTATGTCGAATAAGATTATTCACTGTAGGACTCCTTTCTGTATGGCCGCATAGCATATAGGGCAGAAGGAATATTATACATATACAAATGGCTAAATCATTGACCTCATTGTTATGAATAACATAAAATACAAACAAAAATGAAAAAAGGGGAAACGGGGGCCTGGCCCTGTACAGCCTCCCGATTCTGGATAATAATCCTGGTCGCCGCTCTGCCTTTTAGCATGCTGGTCAGCTCGGTCTTTGATCAAGCGCGCCGGATCACATTTGCTCCTTCCGATCCGGTTGTTCAACAGCCGGTCACTTTCCACGCCGAAAATTTTCCAAATCCCCAGATCAAATGGGACTTCGGCGACGGCTTTCCGATCCCCTGCCAAAGCACCACTATCACCCACACCTATTCCCAGACCGGCACTTTCCTGGTGAAGGCGAAATCCTGGTGCGGGGACGATGCCGTAACAACCACTCTCTCTGTAAGGGTCAAATCCGGGGAAGTCAGAGGTCCTCGGGCTCTTTTCAAAATTTCATTTATCCAATTGCGCTTCCAGGACGGCAAGTCCTACCAAACAGTGGCTAAAAATGCCAAGCTGAAGGCTTTTGCCGACATCAAGTATGAGGGCACGGGAGTATTGCAGGGAAGGTGGATTGTGGATGGGGTAGCACTCAAACAGTTTTCTCAATTTGCATCCTATGCCAGGTCTTGTATCATCACCTCCGGCGATGTCCCCGGACTCCCCACCACCGAACCGGGGCTTCATGAGGTGACACTGCATTTCACTTCACCTGCGGTGGAAATGGTCATCCCTAGGATCCGCTACCTTGTGTCCAGCCGAGAGAAGGCTCCGGCCCGGCCTTTAACCCTTCATCTGGCCGGCAGCGTTCGTTATCTGTTAACTCAGGAGCCTGTTTCCAAAGCCACGGTGGAATACAGGAAGTATGACAAGGAGACGGATCAACAGGCCAGCTCAGGCCTGGCCGTAGCCACCGATTCATCGGGCTGCTTTTTTATATCCGATGTGGCGCCCAATAGTCCCTATGTCCTCACCGTTTACGGAAAAAACTTAAAAACCGCAAAAATGAAAGGCACGCTCCTTGACAAAAGCATCGATGATCTCGTGGTCGAAGTCGCCCCGGAGCCTGTTGCGGAGAGCGAAACGGCCGATCTATTGGTTGAATCCATAGAAATCAAACCCGATGAGATTTTTAATGGAGACCTGATTTATCCCAAGGTTATTATCAAAAACAATGGAAACAAGGCTGTATCTTCCTTCATTATAGATTATTACTTTGATGGAAATCCCTTGCCGAGTCAGATCGTCCAGAACCTGGGTCCGAATAGCCTCACAACTATGGAATTGAGCTTCATTCAGACCCAGGGAGTAGGCAGCCATAGTTTCGAATGCCGGGTTGATCCTAAAAATTTGGTCGCTGAAGACAATGAGAATAATAACCAAAAAACCGTTCAATTATTCATAAAGGGAGCATACGATCTTTATGTCGAATCCCTTGAGGCCATTCCAAGTGAAATCATCGATGGTGAAAAGACAGAATTGAAGGCTCTAATAAAAAATAGCGGAGATCTGGAAGCTAAGGAAGTCAGCGTTCATTTTCTTCTTGACGGCCAACCATGGGAGCAAAAGCAAAACTTGACAATAGCTCAAAACAGTTCGATTCCAATCATTCTGCCTGACCTGATGATTTCCGGAGTAGGCGCTCATCAAATTGCCTGTGTTATTGATCCCGAAAATAAAATCGCTGAAAGCAATGAATCCAACAATGAAAAAACATGTCCGTTTCAAGTTATTGAAAAAGTTGTGCCCGATTTCATAATCAGCGGGGGATTATACCCTCGATACCCCTCCCTGTCTGACGAGCTTGACGTTTATATAAATATTAAAAACATAGGAGATTCTAGCCCTTATTCGCTTAGCGATGCCTTCCCACAAGGTAGCAAATTATGGAAGGTAACTTGCGATGGAGCGGACATACTGGCGGAATACACATGTCAGCAAATTGTTGGGATATCCGGTGAACGAGGGGAATGGATGAAATTGCCCGCGGGCCGATTGACAACAGGAACCCACCGTATAGAATTTGTTGTTGACCCCGAAAATAAGGTCAGCGAACTAAATGAAAACAACAATTCCATGTCGATTGATACCATCGTCGGAGGAAAACCAGATTTAATAATGGAGAGCTGCAGCGTAAAAAGCGAGGACTGGACAGGCACTTACGTTAAAGTGGAATATGCAGTGAAAAATCAAGGAACAAAGGATGTCAATTTCCCCTATGAAAACAAAAAGTGGGCGGGGGTTCTTACCTTGGGGGTCTGGCGTGGAGGTCCCGAAGGATACAAGAATCCTCAAAATATAGAGGAAATAGTTGAGCTTATTCATTCTTCCTGCACAATAGACCCCGGGAAAATCCAAGGAGGTTCCTGGTATATTAATCTCCGAAGTAAATATGACACCTATTTCTTTAAATTCAGCCTAGATCCCTCAAATGCTTGTGACGAACTCGATGAAAGCAACAACGTGTTCATTCTTGAATATCGTCCCCTTCCACCACCACCAGGGTCTGATCAATATAAGGGGACAATATAGGGGGGACACTTCACTTAATTTTGCCTGCAGGAACCACAATAGATAAGTGATGTGTCCCCTTTTATCCGGACATTTCATCATCGTCGTTTCCGCATCTTTGCGCAGAGTCCAGCCAAGGCAGACCGGACATAGCCGGGAAATCGAGACCCGTAGGAATTCAGTTTCCCGCGAGACAAGCCCGAGAGGTCGAGCTCCTCTAAAGCCAGGCTCAGCTTCCCCCGCCTCATGAGATATACAGCGTCCAGGAGGGCTTTTTCAGGCTCGGCGATATCGAGCCCCTTTTTGATGCTGTGTCCGAAGAAGAGGTTTTTTCGCAGTTGACGGTACTCCACGGCGGTTCCGTCCAAGGTCATTTTCTTGGAACGGCGGATGGTGGCAAACGTAACAGAATAAGGGATCTGACTTAAAATTCCGTAGCGCGACAAGGCCGATTCGAAGGAAAGATAGGAAGGCGTATAGAGAAGGTTCGCCGGGAGCGCCGTTTCCGTCGAATGGATCGAGACCCGGTAGATCCCCCGCCGCATCCGCGTCAAGATGCCTTGGCCGACGAGGCGGTGGAGGACAACCAAGAGCGTTTGCCTGCTTCTGTATCCCAGGATCTTTTGCAGGTCGGCCACGGACCAGTACGGCTTGTTGAAACGGGCAAGGCTTTGCACCAACTGGATGTCGCGTGGTTTTATCCGGTCCATTTGTCGATAAGCCTCCAATGGCCGCGGGGAAGATACTTTCTCAATTCGCGTCTCAGGACCGCCGGGCGGAAGCCCGCCGTATCCGGCTTGAATTCCCGGCCCAGCTTTTGGGAGATGAACCAAAGGTCATAAAGATCGCGCGGCTGACGGCGAGCCTCGAATGCTTTTCGGATGTATTCTTGACTTCAACATAGGCCGGAGCTAAGCTTGAGGCAAACAGCGGGACGATATGAAATGCCCAAAATGCGGTTCCGAGAACCCGTCCGAGACGCGGTTCTGCGGTCAATGCGCCTCCCCGCTTCAGCCGGCTGAACCCTCGGGATCTCCCCCGCCCCAGACCTTCCTGATGCCCCTCCTGGAGTTGAAAACCGGCACTCTGTTCGCCGGCCGCTACCAGGTCATCGAGGAGCTGGGCCGGGGCGGCATGGGCCGGGTCTACAAGGTGCTGGACAGGGAGGTCGAGGAAAAGGTCGCCCTGAAGCTCATCAAGCCCGAGATCGCCTTCGAGGAAGATACGATCCGCCGCTTCAGGAGCGAGCTCCGGCTTGCCCGCCAGATCACGCACCAGAACGTCTGCCGGATGTATGACCTGGGCCGCTTCGAGAGCACCTATTACCTCACCATGGAGTATGTCTCGGGAGAGGACCTGAAGAGCACATTGAAACGGATGGGGCCGCTCAGCGCCGGGAAGGTCATTTCGGTCGCCCGGCAGATCGCGGCCGGGTTGGCCGAAGCGCACCGACTGGGCATCGTCCATCGCGACCTCAAGCCGCAGAACATCATGGTCGACCGGGAAGGCACGGTGCGGGTCATGGATTTCGGGATCGCCCACTCGGCCAGGGCCCGGGGCGAGACCGGCGCGGCCATGCTGGTCGGGACGCCCGAGTACATGTCGCCCGAGCAGGCGGAGGGCCGTGAGGTCGACGGACGCTCGGATATCTATTCGCTGGGCATCATCCTATATGAGCTCCTGACGGGCCGGATCCCCTCCCCGGCCGACCAGCCGCCCAACCCCGGGAAGGTCAGCCCCCAGGTCCCGGAGGCGTTGAGCCGGATCATCCTCAAATGCCTGGAAAAGGACAGGGCCAAGCGCTATCCGAGCGCCGGAGAGCTGCTCTCCGAGCTCGAGGACTCTGAGGCGCAGCTACCCGGTTCGGAAAAGCTCCGCTCCGCGAAGCGGACCACGACCGCCCCTCCGGCCGCGAAGAGTCGGGCGGCGAGGAAGTGGGTCATCGGCGCGGCCGCTGTTGTGCTTTTGACGGCGATCATCGTTGCCGGCTGGCTGCTCCTGAGCAAGGAGCGGGGCGGCGCCATCCGGTCCCTGGCCGTCCTGCCGTTCGAATCGGAGCAGACAGGAGAGCAGGTGGAGTACCTCTGCGACGGGATGATGGAAAGCTTGATCGGCAA
>Ga0315293_10001672_pt1 | contig 21529 bp, 19 predicted proteins | sample YL17G13_20_MG_FD_203071 | JGI IMG/M metagenome (GOLD analysis project Ga0315293, IMG submission 203071) | Sediment microbial communities from Yellowstone Lake, YNP, Wyoming, USA - YL17G13_20 | ecosystem: Environmental > Aquatic > Freshwater > Lake > Sediment | place: USA: Wyoming | collected... | reverse complement strand
AGGCACTGAGGCCCGTTAGGGCCTGCACCTCTGTATCCGCCGGCGAAGAATGCGGCCATGAGCCCCGTTACGGGCGGCACCTGCTCTGATGCGTTGTGTTGGGTGCCGTCCCTACGGGACTCCGGAGCGCCTTGCTATACCTGCCAATTGCTACAGAGGCGCCGTGCCCGGCTTTGCCGCCCAACACCTCCCATACCTTCACGAGACCTGCTCCATCACCCGAAGTAGTTGAGCAGCGCCTCACCAACCTGTCCCGATCTGCCCGATGCCGTCTGGTATGCGCTGTACCCGGTGACAAGGTTGCCGGCGATCTGGTCCTGGGCTTTCGTGGAAGCCAGACTGATTGAGGTGATCCCATACGAGCTGAGACTGGCCAGCTCGCCGCTCTCCGACAAACCATTCTGGTTGAGATCGCGCCACACCTGCAACTTGCTGTAGATCGCATCGTTCGCATCGATCGAACCGCCGCCGTCACTGTCAAACTTGGCCAGTTCCTCCAGCCCATTTGCCGCGCCATTCTGCTCGCCGAAGAGTTCTCTGCCACTGTCGATCATGCCGCTGCCATTGCGGTCGAAGACGAGAATCCCGTCGTTGGGATTGACCCACGAAGTTCCTACCGGCGACCCGGTTCCGGTGATGTCGAAGAGAACTCCCTGATTCTTCGTGACATCGGTGAGGGAGACGCCGTTGCCGTCCAAGTCGATGACGAGCGGGTCGGCTTGCTTGGGTTGCTGGTTCGAATCAACCTCTTGCACCTCGACTCGCAGCATCGCCTCATGCTCAAAGCGGAATGTCACGGTACCATCGGCGGTCTGGACCTGGCCCTCAACCGACTGGCGCTGATACATCTCCATGGCCTGCTGGGAGATAGCCACACTGTCCCGGGGCTGCACATCCTGCTTGGCCGGGACTTCGACGGATTTCTGCGAGTCTTCCTCATCGCCCTGTTTCGTGAACAACTGGCGGACGAGCGTACGCTGCATGTTCAGCTTTGGATTCGTGTTCTCCAGGTCGTCGAGCTGTTTCTCGACATCATTCTGATTGGTAGGTGAGTTGCTCAAGGCCGCTATTTGAGAAGGAGTTACAGACTCTATGCCCATGGGGTGCTCCTGACGAGAGTGATGGGACCTTGCCGTCTGGAAGGCCGGTGGCCTCTACATGGATTATCGGAGACTTCGAGCAAATGTTTGAGTGGTACTTGAAGTTTCGAGTGGGATCGAGGTGGATCCGCAGTTGTCGGTTGGTGCAGCGCAGGCCTTTCAGGGCCGGCCACCGCCGCACGTGGGCGAGCATGTCACCGGGACTCTCTGTTCGTGACTGCTACCCGTTCGACAAGCTCAGGCAGGCCGTTTCTTGCGTAGACCTGTGGTGAGCCTGTCGAACCATGCTTCGCACCTGTCACCAATGTGTCCGGATTCTGGCTGGCCTCGGGCGTCTGGACTCTGGCCTCTCCGCCTCCGGCGGCTTGGGAAACCCCGTGCTGCGGTGACGTCGGGTCCACCAGGGCTTCCGCGCTGGACTTCCGGGATCGCGGATCCATCCCGATCACGGGTTGAGACAGGGCATCCCTGGAGACCTGACCTCACTCAGGAGGGCCGGGTTGAGGCAGGAACTCCCCGAAGCCCGGATCCCCGGAAACAACTGCCGCTTCAGAGCACAACTTGCCTCGTTGGACCCTGGATTGAGACCAGACAATCAGCATCATGTTAAGGCACATTATCGCAATAATAACAATCTGTTACAGCGACGACGATCCGCAGCAATCCACCATGGCACAGCCATTGCAGACATTACTAGAGTAATTTCCGGGACCGGAGGACCAAGCCATGAAGATGAAAGACATCCTGACCATCGCCCTCATCGCCATTGTCTCCCTGCCGCTCACGGTGCTGGTGGTGTTCTTCCTCACTGGCAACGCGCGGGTGGAGTTCGGGCCGACCTCCCTCACCCCCATCGAGAAGCGCGCACTTGCGCTCATCACCCACAGTGCGCGCAAGGACTCGCTTGCCATCTCGCAGTCCAAGACGTTCCTCGCCGTGCAGAACGAACGCGCTGAGGTCGAAAAGGAGCGTGAGAAACTCCGCGATCAGCAAGAGCATATCACTATGCTCAATGAGGAGTTGGAGGCGCTCAAAGAGGAACTCTCCCTCCGCAAGAAGGAGATCGAGGGTCTGGTCTCCCAAACTGCAAGTCTCGAACAAAAACGCATCAAGGATCTGTCCAAAGTCTACGGTGCCATGCGTGCCCCCGAGGCCGCAGCCATACTCGAGACACTGGATGACGCGCTGGTCGGCAAGATCCTCATGAACCTCAGCGACGACCGGCAGAAGGCAAAGATCCTGTCCGCTCTGACACCGGAGAAAGCGACCCGTGTCAGCAACAGGTTGAGCAAGCAGTGAACGCTGACAAACACAACATTTCGATCATGTAGATAGATGGATTGGGGATTGAGATAACGAGCTGAGCTTCAATGGGTTACAAGGGGCCATTAAAGTTCAGCCCTAAACAATCAACCGGTAGGGAAGGGAGGTGTAGGAATGATACCAAGACCCAATCTAATGGATCTACCGAATGCAGGTGGGGACATGTCTTCGCGCAAGACTTCTTGCACGAAAGCGAGGGAGCAGAAACCGGCGACGGAGGACCAGGGATCGGTTGAGCAGGGCGTTGCTCAGCAGACCGACCGTCCGGCGAGATCGAGTGACCAGCCGAGGCAGTTGGATTTTGCGCGGGTGTACCGAGCAGTTGCCCGGGCCAACAAGGAAGCTGACCGGTCTGCATGCACGCACGGCGATCCTCGTCAGCGTGTGGCCCCGAAGAGTGCGGGTCCGAAGTCGGTGGAGGCAACCACGACCGAGAAGTCGCAGGAGTCCGAGGTGAGCGACACGCAAGACATCACCACATGCGCTCCCGAGGAACTGTCCACCGAGCTGAAGGTGCTGCTGGCCGAGCTCAACGGGCAGACTCCGATTGTCGCAGAATCAACGGGTGAGCAGAACCCGGACAGCGCACAGACGGCGGAGTGTGTGCAGGCGTCCCTGATCATTGTTCAGTCGCTCACGGTTCTCTCGCAAACGCTCAAGATGAATGTGTCGGAAGGCATGGATCAGATGCGTATCCAGGATCCGAGTGAGAGCATCATCAATCAGTTCTCGGAAATCGTCCATGCGCTCAACCAGATCGCGTCAATTCTGAGCGATTCCTTGAAGCAGGGTGAGCCCGTTGAGCTGGGTGGACAGCAGTTGACGCCGGATCAGATAGTCAGCGCAGAGCAAACGATCCGGGTCGAGGTGTTTCACATGGAGGTAGCGTTCCGGATGCTCGGGGTATCAACCGACGTTGCTGCAAAGGTGGCTGAAATGCAGAACGTGCCAATGGACGTGGGGATTCTGAAGGCAGCCGATCCCGCAACTCTGGCAATGCCTGAGTCGCAGGTGAAGGACGTCTTCGGTTCGGTCATCGCGTCCAGGGAGAAGGAATTGCGCACGCTCCTGTCGCAGGTGGTCGCCTTGCTCGGAAAGTCGGATGCACCGCAGAAGCCGGCTGGGGCGCCTCAACCTCAACCGACAGTTGACAAGCCGATGCCTCAGGTAGCGGCTCAGGCAGCGCCTTTGACAACGCCTCAGACAACGCTCCAGACAACCGCAGACATCCTGAAGGTCGGCACGTTCGACTCGCTGGTGATGCGCAGGATTCTCAAGATCGACACCATGCAGGTCACTGCCAAGGGCAATGTGGAGGCTGCGGCGAAGGCAAGTGAGGTGGATCTGACCAAGGCTCTGGGACTTGCGGTGAGCAAGACACTCGACCAGGCTGCGCCCGATCGTGACAAGAACGACACGCTGCCGGTGCTGGAGTTGATGGGCAAGCGAGGCGCCGACACGCTCAATACCGTGTTGGGCAGCAAGCTGGCCACAGTGCTCACTCGGAGCCTTGAGCAGACCGTGATGGAGCAGGTCGTCAACAAGTTTCAGAACGTGTTGCGCACCGGTGTGCACGAGATGAAGCTGACCCTGCATCCCGAATCTTTGGGGGAGGTGCGGCTGAAGATCGAGATCCACAACAACGTGGTGACCACGCGCATGCAGGTAGAGAGTACTCAGATCAAGCAGATTGTCGAGAGCAACCTGGGGCAGCTCAAGAACGCGCTTGCCGAGCACAATCTGCAGGCGGGCTCCTTCGAGGTGAATGTGTCGCTTTCCAACAAGGGCGAGCACGACGCGCAACAGGCGGACGACGCAACTGCGCGGCTGGGCGGCGCTGACGACACGGATGGAACCAGTGACGACGAAGCAGTTGAGGCAGACGGTGTTGGGGTGACGGCATCTGATACCGATACCGGCCGGCGCTTTGGCACCAACAGCTTCGAGTACTTCGCATAGAGAGGTTTGGCGTATGGCAGTCAGTAACAGTCTTTCGAGCCTTCTGCCGGTCGATGCAGGGGTCTACAAGGCCACTGCATCGCTCACGGGTGACGGCGCTATCGACGCAGCATCGTCGACGGTGACCGGCGACCGGACATCGGGCATCTGGTCGTCAAAAGAAAACGGGTTGCAGAAAGACGACTTTTTGCAGTTGCTGGTCATGCAACTGAAGTACCAGGATCCCCTCAGCCCCATGGACAATCAGCAGTTTCTCGATCAGCTTACGCAACTGAGAGCCATTGAGGGCACCAACAACATCCAGACGGCCATTGAGGGTCTGAAAGATGCGTTTGGCGGGACAGTGGATGCGCAGAAGTACAGTGCACAATCGGTCAGCAACGCCTCGGCGGTGTCGCTCATCGGCAAACAGGTCAGGTTGAGATCAACCGACGTGTTCGCGCGTGGAACGGCCGGCGAGAACATTCCGATACAGGTGCACCTGGGCAACGCGCAGTCTGCGGAGGTACGGCTGCTTGACTCCGACGGAAATGTCGTGAAGACATTTGTGGCTACGGGCAAGGATGCAGAGAACTCGGTAACGCTGAATTGGGACGGAGTAGGGGACAACGGCAAGCACGTTCAAGCGGGAACACTTGCCGTGCAGATCCAGGGTTCCGACACCGATCCGGGGCTCTACGCCTTTGTGCAAGACCAGGTGCAGGGCGTGCGTTTCTCCAGCGAGGGAGCGCTCATCAAGGTTGGCGGGCGGGAGCTTTCGGTGGGAAACGTGATGGATGTGTCGATCGGGGATGGTGCACAGGGCACGGGATCGTTGTCATCGCAGTCGGCCATTGAGCTTCTGGGCAAGCAGGTACGCATGCGTCAGATCTCGATGTACTTCGGCGCTCGGGCAGGCGAGGACGTGTCGATGCAGGTATCCACGGGCGACAACAGCAAGGTCACCGCCCGCATCTACGACAGTGCCGGAGAGTTGGTGAGGTCAATCACGGTTCCCGCGCAGAACGGCGAGGCCACACTCGTGTGGGATGGGCGCAAGATGGATGGATCAACCTTTGTCAAGGCTGGCTCGTATCGCGTGGAGTTTGATGAAGCTGCCGACAATCCGTCGGTGTACGGGTATGTTGACGGCACTGTCGACGGCATCTCCACTGCCGACGGCGCCACAAAGCTCCGCATGGACGGCAAACTTCTGGCTCTGGGCGACATCATCGATATTGCGCCGGCACGTACGCAGGGAGGTGCGGTATGACGGTGCAACAGATTGACATTCTGCGGCAGGTTCAGGGACTGAGAGGTGTTGGCACTCCGCGCGAGGCCGGGAGTGCGCAGTTTGCGAAGGTGCTGCAGCAGACGCAGCAATCGGTGAAGTTTTCGGCCCATGCGCAGGCGCGGCTTGCCAGCCGGAACATCGAGGTGACTCCCGAGATGCAGGGAAAGCTGGAGAGGGCAGTGACGGGTGCGGCGCAGAAGGGGTCGAAGGACTCGCTCATTCTGCTGCAGAACCTGGCATTTGTCGTGAATGTTCCCAACAGGACAGTGATAACCGCCATGGATGGAAGCAGCATGAAGGAAAACATCATCACCAACATTGACAGCACAGTGATCGCGGGCTGAGAAGACTTGTGCCGGATCTGCGGGGGGATGACCCCCGCAGAAAGCACCGCGCCGCCGTCCGATTGACGGCAGCGCACTCTTCCCGCGCGCAGTGCTGAACAGCAGCAACGCGAGGAGGTATCCATGGTTCGCTCTTTGTATAGTGGTATCAGTGGGTTGCGCAACGAGCAGATCGCGCTTGACGTTATCGGCAACAATATTGCCAACGTCAATACCACCGGTTTCAAGGCCGGGCGCGTCACGTTTGAGGAATCGATGAGCCAGCTTCTGCGCGGCTCGTCGCGTCCTCCGGGAAACGCCGGCGGCACCAACCCGATGCAGGTGGGGCTGGGCATGTCAATCGGATCGATCGACACGATTCTCACGCAGGGCAACCTTCAGTCGACCGGGCAGGTAACCGACCTGGCGCTTGAGGGGCGGGCATACTTTGTGTTCAACGGCGGCGAGGGCAATTTCTACAGCCGTTCCGGTGCGATGCAGATGGACTCCACCGGTCGGCTCGTGTCTCCCACCAACGGCTTTGTGCTTCAGGGAGTTATGGCTGCCGACGACGGAACCTACCCCGCCGGCAGTGTGATTGGTGACGTGCGGGTGCCGTACGGGCAGAAGGCTCCTGCGCAAGACACCACGTCGGTGCGGTACCGGTGTAATCTCGACTCCGACTCCGAGGCGCTGGGCTCGGTGGTACACACGAATCGCTTCCTGGCCGAGGGCGAGATTACGGATCTACTCACAGACATGTTTGACGCGAATGGCAACGACCTGGGCATTCAGGTTGACGACATCATCACATTCAGCGGCGAAGATGGCCTTGGCAATACGTTGACGTCCAGCTACGTGGTGACAGAACTATCTACGGTCACGGATTTGAGAGACCAGCTCAACAACTTCCTCGGACTTCTCAATCCGGCCAATGCGGGAGCTGCATCGTTCGCCAATGGTGTCATGACCCTGGCCCCCAGCGCCGATGTCAACCATCTCATGCTTTCGACCAACCGGCCGACCTCAAGCGCGTGGGTATCAAACGCGTTCACGTGGGGCCCCACGGTTCCCGCGGGCGTGGCGACCAATTCGGCTGCAGTGCGGGTGCCGGCAACGGCCACCGATGCGATCGACTTTCTGTACGACGCGAACGGCAATGGTCTCGGTCTTGAGGCCGGCGACCAGATCAACATCAACGGCAGCGTGGGCAATCAGCCGGTGGCAACCGTTCCGATCGTGTTTGCGCCCGGCATGACCATGCAGGATCTGCTTGACGGTATCCAGCAGGCCTTCAACCTTCCGCAGTTCGACGGCACTCCGCAGAACCGGCAGTCGGTTGCCATGGATTCGGCCAATCTGGGCGATGATCGTACTCCCGACGGGGCGATTGTCGTTCGCGGCCGCCAGGGGCTGGCCTTCTCCCTCGACAACATGTCGGTGGGCGCGACCAATGCCGATCCGGCCACGCCCGCGCCAACCCGCTTCATCTCCAACATGGTGACAACGCCCATCCAGGGCGCGCGCGATGTGGGGCAGCACTCCACCTCGATCACCGTCTACGACGAGTCGGGCGACGCGCACATCATGACAACTACCTTCACGCATTCGGGTATTCCGGGCGAGTGGCTGTGGGAGATTTCCACGCAGGGCGGCGAGATGGTACTGGGCGGCAATACCGGACGGGTGACGTTCAGTCAAGACGGCTCTCCGGCCGCCTGGATATTCGACGACGGATCGACCAACTTCCGGTTCGACCCCATGAACGGCTCCAACGTGGTGAGCGTGCGGCTTGACGCAGGGCACTCCGGTTCGTTTGAGGGCATTACGCAGTTTCGTTCTCCCTCAACCACTGCCGCATGGTTTCAGGACGGATACCCCATGGGAAAGCTGGAAGAGATATCAGTTGACGAAAGTGGAGACATCCAGGGCTTGTACAGCAACGGCGTAACCCAGTCGATTGCCCGCATCTACGTGGCCGAGTTCAATAACCCGGCCGGGCTCTTCAAGAAGGGCGACAGCATGTACGCGCAATCGAACAACTCGGGTGAACCCGTGATGCTGCGTCCGGGTATCGGCTCGACCACCAAGATCAAACCCGGGGCATTGGAGATGTCCAACGTTGAGTTGGCCACCGAGTTCACCAGCATGATCACCACGCAACGCGGCTATCAGGCAGCTGCGCGGGTCATCACGACCAGTGACAACATGTTGCAGGAATTGGTGAACCTGGTGAGGTAGCAGTGAGACGGCTGTCAGCCCTCCCCGCAAAAAGGGGGGGCGCGGCCGGTGACTGAGGGGGCCGCACGGCCCCCGCCTATCGGCCGACGGAGCAGGCGAGGCCCCTTACAACTATGTGCAGGATTGGTCGACCGACGGCATTTCGACACAACAGATTGAAAAGAATGGCGATTAAACATGTTGACTACAGAATGCGGTGAAGGGTAACATTACTAACATACGGCATTCAAACGTGTTACGTTAGGCGGCTCCGCAATGATTACAGTGCACAAACTGAACAAAGAAGAGATCGTCATCAACGCCGATCTCATCGAGACGCTGGAGGCTTCGCCCGACACCGTCGTAACATTGACAACCGGGCGCAAGTTCATGGTGCGCGACAAGTTGGACGATGTGGTGGCTGCCATCGTGAAGTACAAACGGGAATGTCACGAGTCGATTCGGGTGATTGCGGAGCCCGCTCTCAAAGAGACGCCGACTCCCGAGTTCAAGGGCGAGACCCCGGCGCGCACGGGCAGCCGCAAGGCATAGCGCCGTCCGTCGCACGACTGACTGTTGCATAGGACGATCGACCCGAGGCGGTCGACCAATCGCGGAGGAGCAACCATGGCCGACGAGAAGAAGAAAGCCGACAAACCCGACAAATCCGACGAAAAGCCCAAGAAGGCGCCACCCTCCGAGGAGAAGGGCGGAGGAGGTGAGGGCGGCAAAGCGGCCAAGGCGGCTGCACCAGCCGACGGCGTGAAGGGTCCGGTTTTCATGGGCATTATTGCGGGCATCATCGTGTTCAATCTGGTGGCAGCGGTTGTGCTTGTCAACGTGCTGATGCCCAGGAAGCCCAAGGCCGAGGCAACGGTCGAGAGTGCCGACACCACCGCCCACCATGGTGAGTCGGTCGAAGGCGCCGGTGAGAAGCCGGAAGCTTCGGCCGGCATGATCGTGACGGCCAAGCCCATCGACGCGGTCATCAACATTGCGGGAACCGACGGCAAGCGCTACCTCAAGGTGGGTGTGCAGCTCGAATTCAATTCGCTGAAGTACAAAGACAATCTCAAACTCATCGAAGAGGGCGAACTGAACCCCAAGCTCAAGAGTCTGCTGATCGATCAGGTTTCGCAGATGACCATGGACGAACTGCTGGAGCCCGATGCCAAAGAGAAGATATGCAAGGAGTACCTGCGTCGCATCAATAGCGCAATACCCGAGAAGTTCGTGCAGTTTGCCGAGGTGTTTCTCGTCGATTTTCTGGTGCAGTGACAGTTGTGCGCGCGCCTGCTTCGCGAGGCAAGGCCCTGCCGCAGAAGAAGGGACTGACACGTGAGTGACATACTTTCCCAGGAAGAAGTCGACGCCCTTCTGAGCGCTGTCTCGGCCGGTGGCGAATCCTCCGCCTTCGGGGGTGGGGGCTCATCCGACGGTGGGGGAGAAGGTGAGAGCACCGGGGAGGCTGCGGCCGAATCGGATAAGGCGCTTTCGCTGTACGACTTCCGGCGCCCCGACCGCGTGTCCAAAGACCAGATGCGCACGCTGCAGAACTTGCACGAGGGGTATGCGCGTCAGTTCTCCACATCCCTCACCAACTTCCTGCGAACCTTCGTCGAAATCGAACTGGTGAGCGTCGACCAATTGACATATTCAGAATTCATTATGTCAATTTCCAACCCCTCCTGCATCTACGTGTTCAAAATGGAGCCGCTGGAGGGCAATGCGATTATCGAAATCAACCCGTCGCTGGTATTCTTCATCATCGACCGGCTTTTTGGCGGGCAGGGGCGCCCCTCCGAGCAGAACCGCGAACTGACCCTGATTGAGGAGAGCGTGATCCGGCGCATTGTCGACCGGAGTCTGAACGACTTGCGGGAGGTGTGGGAGCACATTGGCGTGTTCAGTCCCCGCATCGAAGCCTACGAAACGAATCCGCAGTTCGTGCAGATTGCGCCCCCGGGCGAAACGGTGATTCTCATATCGCTTGAGGTACGCATGCAGAATGCCTCGGGGCTCATGAGCCTGTGCTTCCCGTACATGGTGCTCGAAAGTGTCATCAACAAGCTTTCCGGCGAATCGTGGATGTCGTCGCAGAGCACCAGCACTTCTGAGACGCGCCGGGTGGTTGAACACGAGATCGAATCGCTGGAGGTGCCGCTCACGGTGTCCATCGGGCAGACCGGCGTCACAATCCGCGACTATCTGCAGTTGCAGCGGGGTGACATATTGTGCCTCGACAAGAACGTCAACGGTGAGCTGACCATCAACGTGGGCAATAAGGCGAAGCTTGCGGGCCGTACCGGTGTAGTGGGCCGCAAGAGGGCTGTCAAAGTGACGCGGGTTCTGGAGAAGGAGGTACCTGGTAGCGATGAGTGACATACTATCACAAGACCAGGTTGATGCGCTCCTGGCCGGAGGCCTGGGTGGCGGACTCGACAGCCTTGACGGCGGCGAGGAACAGACTGTGTCTGCCGGGCTCGACTATCGGGCGCTGGGCATGAGCCTGGAGACGTTCGGGCAGAAGACCAGAAACGTTCTCTCCACCGTGCTCAACCGCGCCATCGGTTTTGCCATGGAGACCTGTCAGGCGCTTGACACGGGGGTAGCTGCACCAAAACTTCCGGGCGACCTGCTCGCTCTCAGCATTCCCCTGTCGGGTGGCGTGCAGGGCGACATGCACGTGGTCATCACCAAGAAAGACGTCGCCGCGCTCTCCGACCTCATGATGCTGGGCGATGGATCGGCCGCGTATGTCGACGATCACAAAGACGCCATTGCTGAACTGCTCAACCAGATCATGGGCGCCTATGCTTCGGCGTTGTCGTCACAGGTGGGCTCGTCGGTGTCGGTGGGTCAGATCGAGGTGAAGGAGTTCGGCTTCGGCCAGCCAACCATCGACATGAATGATCTTGAGATGGCCATCTTTCGCCTTAGAATCGATGGCGTGAGTGACTCGTCGGTGGCGGTCTTCGTGCAACGGCCACTGGGGGTCTCGCTTGCGAAGAGCCATCCGGCCTCCTCCGCGCGCGGGTCCGATTCCGGCGCTTCCGACGACGGGGTGGGACTCAGCGATGCCGAACTCAACGACCTGGCCGGCGTGACCGACAACTCCGGCGGCAACGAGTCGATAGGGGCGTTTCGCGAGACACCGCTGGCGCCGCGCAGCACCGCGCCCAAAGAGAACGTTGACATGCTGCTCGACGTGGAGCTGGACGTTGCCATTGAGCTGGGAAAGACCAATCTCTCGATCAAGAGAATACTCGAGCTGGCTCCGGGCTCTATTGTCGAGCTTGACAGAATGGCCGGAGAGCCGGTCGACCTAGTGGTGAACGGCAAAGTGGTAGCCAAAGGTGAGGTGGTTGTGGTGGACGAGAATTTCGGCATACGCATCGTGTCGCTGGTGTCGGCACAAGACCGGATCAGGAGCTTGCGATGATATGTGAGAGAAGCACGGACAGACGTGGTCGGGCATGGTCGCGCGCACTGGCGGCGGTCGTGATGGTGGTGGTGCTGGGCGCGGTAGGCGTGGCATTGGGGCAGCAGCCGGCCACCCCACATGGCGCCGATACCGCGAAGGCGATGACTGCGCCATCGGTCGACGGCGACTTTGACATGGGGGCGCTGCGTCGGGAACTCGGCGCGCCGGTTGGCGCCGGCGCCGCCGATTCCGTGGCCATGGCGGCTCAGGCGGCTGCCCCAAAGCCCGAGAACCTGATGGTGGTTGTGCTGCGTATCGCCGGCTACCTCGCGCTCATTCTCGGCACGATCGTGGTGGTGGGATGGCTGCTGAAGAAGGGTGGCATTGCAGGTGGATCGCGGCTTGGTGGTGGTTCCATGGATGTGCTCGAGGCCCTATCACTTGGTCCGAACCGCTCGATAGTGCTGGTGCGGGTGACCGACAGCGTTCTGCTGATCGCCCAGACTCCTACCAGCATCAGCGTGCTTGAGAAGTTTGACGGACAGAAAGCCGCCGAATTGGTTGCCTCCTCCAAAGGCATTGTGTCGATGACCAAGTTCAAAGATGCGCTGAGCATGTTCCTGGGGAAGCAGAGGAAACAGTGACCACTCACACACCTGCCTGCACCTCTCCGGTTAATTCATCGGCAGATTCTTCTCGTACCTTGAATGCCTCGACATTGCTGAGACGGTTTCTTCTGGCGACCGTGGGCGTTGTGCTTGCCGCCGGATCGGCCTGGGCGCAACTGCCCAAGCTCACGCTCTCGGTTGCCGACACGAGCAAGCCCGCCGACGTTGCCGTAACGTTGCAGATACTCTTCCTGGTCACCATTCTGGCCCTCGCGCCCTCAATCGTGATCATGATGACCTCGTTCACGCGCATCATCATCGTCTTCGGATTCCTGCGCCGAGCACTGGGCACGCAGAACCTTCCACCCGATCAGGTGATGGTGGGCCTGGCCATCTTCATGACGGTGTTCATCATGATGCCGGTATTTACCGAGATCAACGACAACGCGCTGCAGCCCTACATGGCCGAGAAGATCACCTGGACCGATGCACTTGACAAGGCTGCCAAGCCTCTGCGTACGTTCATGCTCCGGCAGGTTGACGAGAAGGATGTGGCGCTCTTCGTGCGACTGTCAAAGTCGCCCCCGCCCCGCACCGTTGACGATCTCTCGCTCACCGTCATCATACCGGCATTTGTGACAAGCGAACTCAAGACCGCATTTATCATCGGGTTCATTCTGTTCATTCCGTTCCTGGTGATCGACATGATTGTGTCCAGCGTGCTGCTGTCGATGGGCATGATGATGTTGCCGCCTATCATGATCTCGATGCCCTTCAAGATCATCTTGTTCGTGTTGATTGACGGGTGGCATCTCATCGTTCGGCAGTTGGTTGTTTCGTTTCACTGATGCGCGTGCGGAGGATTGCTGCAATGACAACAACATTTGCCATAGACATCGGACGCGATGCGCTCATCATGGTGCTGCTGGTGTCGGCGCCCATGCTCCTGTCGGGGCTTGTGGTGGGTCTGGTGATCGGCGTGTTTCAGGCGGTGACGCAGATCCACGAAATGACGCTCACGTTCATCCCCAAGATTCTGGTGATGGTGGCAGTGCTGTTGGCCACGCTGCCCTGGATGATGATCAAGATAATGGACTACACGATCAGGCTCCTGGAGATCATTCCCACGGTAACCGGTAAATAGTGCATGAACCTTCCATTCATAGACCAGATTCAGGAGTTTCTGCTCGTGTTTGCGCGGGTGATTACCATGCTATCGCTTATGCCGGTATTCGGATCGGCCAATGTGCCGCTGCAGATGAAGGTTGGTCTTGGCTTCATCGTGTCACTCATCCTGTTTCCGCTCATCCCGATCCATCCGCTGGTGCAGCCGATTGCGTGGCCCACACTGGTGTTTCTGCTGTTCAAAGAAGTGGCCGTGGGCCTGCTGATCGGCTACTGCGCGTCGCTGCTCTTTTCGGCTGTACAAGTGGCGGGCCGGCTCATCGACACGCTCATGGGATTTGCGTTCTCGGAAATGGTGGACCCGTTTACCGAGTTGGAAGTGACCACCATGGGTCAGTTGAAGATTCTGCTGTTTACCGTATTCTTCCTGCTTATCAACGGTCATTTCTTCCTGCTGATTACGATCCAGAAGAGCTTCGAGATGGTTCCACTCATGGGCATGCACTTTCCCAGTGGCAAGGTTGCATACTTCCTTACCAACATGGGCGCCAAGGTTTTTGTGTCGGGGCTGCAACTGTGCGCGCCGGTGTACGTGGCGCTCTTCATGACCTACGTGGCACTGGGCATCGTGGCACGAACCGTGCCCCAGATCAACGTTTTTTTCGTGGGCGTGCCGCTGCAGATTGCCGTTGGGCTTATCATGATGGTACTGTCTCTGCCAATCCTTATGCAGGTGTTTCGTCGAATGTTCGAGGGACTGATTCTTGACATATGGAAGTTGCTGTACCTGATGGCGTGAGTGACGGACCGCAGGAGTACCAATGGCAGACGATGGATTTCAGGAACGCAGTGAAGCCCCTACCGACAAGCGGCGTGGGGAGTCGCGCAGCAAGGGCAGCGTTCCCACCAGTGCCGAAGCCAACTCTGTGATCGTTCTGTTCGCGGCACTGATCTTTCTGAAGATATCCGGCCCGTGGATGATGGATGAGATGGGCCGGGTGATGGTGTACTATCTGAACGTGGTATCCGATCCGCCCCGCACACTGGGCGGGTTTATCGTGCTGATAACATACACGGTGAGCTGGACCATGAAGATCATGTTGCCCATGATGCTGGTGCTCATGGTCGCAGGGATATTCGCAAACTTCATCCAGGTCGGGTGGCTCTTCACGTTCAAGCCGATCATTCCCAATTTCGGCAAGATCAATCCCATTACCGGCATGGGCAGGCTCTTCTCGCTCAGGTCGATGGTTGAGGCTGTCAAGAGTATCCTCAAGATCATCATCATCGGCTGGGTTGCGTACGCGACCATCATGGGTGAGTTCAGTCATTTCTTTGAACTCTCCGACACATCGCCGGGCATGATGTGGTCCTTCGTGGGGCATCTCACCTACGAGGTCCTGTTGCGCGTCTGTCTTGTACTGCTTGTGCTGGCCATCCTGGACTTTGCCTACCAGAAATGGGATCATGAGAAGAACCTCAAAATGACCAAAGAAGAGGTGAAGGAAGAACGTAAGCAAATGGAAGGCGATCCGCAGATCAAGGGCCGAATTCGTACCGTCATGCGCGAGATGCATCGGAAGCGGATGATGGGTCAGGTTCCTCAGGCCACAGTGGTTGTCACCAACCCCACGCACCTGGCCATTGCCATTCGCTACGAACCGGCGGAGATGGATACCCCGAAGGTGCTTGCCAAAGGCAAACGTCTGGTGGCCGAGCGCATCAAGCAGATTGCCAAGGAGCACGGGATTCCCACGATCGAAGACAAGCCCCTGGCACGTGCCATGTACGATCGGGTGCAGCCGGGAGACGACATTCCGACCGAGTTCTTCTCTGCGGTGGCCGAGATCCTGGCATACGTGTACAAGCTGAAGAACAAGATGGCCGCCTGAGGGAGTGCGGAGGGCAGAGGACGGAGGGTGGAGGGCAGAGGGCGGAGGGCGGAGTTGGGGTTCCGAGAGACGGCAGCGAACACGTAGAGACGTAGCGCGCTACGTCTCGTCTCGATATGGCAACCCACGAGCCACCGAACGACCGAGGGCCGGACCATGAAGACCAGGAGCATCCGAGGGGCACTTGCGGCGGCGTTGGCGCTGCTGTGCACCTGCATCCATCAGCCGCCAACCCACGGCGACCAATTCCCCATCATGCTCAGTCTGGAGGAAGAGGGCCGCACCACCGCAATCTACCGCGGCGACCCGATCACCGTGCTTGTTGCCACCGACACTGCGCTACGCTTCGACGAGCTGGCCTGGACAATGGGCAATGCAGTCTTCGACAACGAGCCCTACGCCGGCGACGCGCAGAAGTACATGGCTATGGATGTGGGGCTGGCATGGTACCTGCCGGGGGCCTGTGTTGACTCATCGGGCGGACACTTCGACACCGTCATGGTCACTGTGGGCGGTGGTCTGATCCGCAGCAATGTCGTGACCATCTACGTCGAGAACATACCGCCGGTGCTTGCGTCAATCACAATCGATCGTATAGCGTATCCGGCCTCGGTATTGCCCATCTACCACGAGGTCGACACGGCCAGAATCTGTGCGTTAACGGTGAAGGCCACCGATCTTGACGATCACACCAGTTTCTCGGCCGATTGGGCGGTGTTTCGCTACCACACTCGTCTTCTGTCAACAACGGGCCTTACCACGTATTTCAATGCTCCCGATGGCGGCTTCCTCGACACGCTCTACGCTCACGTGTTCGACGGCAATGGCGGGCATGCACGCCAGAAGGTGGTACTGTTCAACTTTCATTCCAACAACAAGCCCGTCTTCGACAGCATTGTTGTCGATCGATCGGTCTACCGTGGCATGCTCACTCAGGTGTTCTCGTATCGCGACACCGTCCTCAGCACCCTGCAGATGGGCGCCTTCGCCCACGATCCCGACGGCGGGAATGTAACCTACACCTGGGCTCTTCGCCGCCCCGGGGGAACGCTTGTGGGGCTGGAGAGCACCGCACAGTACGCGGTTCCCGATTCGTTGCTGAACAGGAACGTGGTCGACACTCTGTACCGTGTGGATACCGTTGATATCACTGCGCGTGACGTTTTCAACGCCGCCACCGTGCGCAGCGTCGAGATCCTGCTGGGCAAGCCCAACACCGCGCCGATCATCGATAGTGTGCGTTTTCCCGACACCCTGCTCGACGCCCGCACACTCACCACTGCGGCACTGCAGCTCCAGCCGGCGGACCTGTTCACCTTCACCGGCTTTGCGCACGACCCCAATCCGTGGGATTCGGTCGCGCTGTACACGTGGACGAGAGGCTCGCGGCATGTCGGCGTGACACTTGCGCCAAACGGACGGTCGTGCGACTACAATACCAACTTCATGCTGTACGCCGACTCCCTCACCTACGTGGATACACTCACTCTCACCGTTGCCGACGAAGATGGCATCACCGATCGCCTTGTGACCGTGCTCACGGTTGCCAACCACCCGCCCACCATCGACACCATCCGCGTGGATGCGCTTGCAGGGGGCGACTCGGTCTACGCGCGGGCAGCAGCCTCGTATGCGTACCCGGCGACTGCGCGCGACTCGCTTGTCTTCCGCGGCAAGGCAGGAGACATCGACCGTGTCTTTGGCGACAGAACCTCGATCAGTTGGTGGAACAAGGGCGCACAGACAACCGCCGACAGTCTGCGATACAAGTGCGGCGCCGCTTCCTCGACAGACACCGTGCGTGCGGTGGTTCGCGATGTGAAGGGCGCGCAGCGATCGACGATGGTCATCATTCAGATACGGTAGCCGCATGAATATCTCCAACTCAGTCGGGCTGGCGCTCAATTCTTCGTGGATGCAGAAGATCCTGCAGCGCCGCGACATGATCATTGTCATCGGTGTGGTCTCCATCCTCGTGGTGATGGTGATCCCCATCCCCACGCAGTTGGTTGACATCCTCCTTTCGCTGCAACTGTGCCTCGCGCTCATCATCCTGCTGTCGTGCATGTACAACAAGGATGCGCTGGAGTTCTCGGCGTTTCCCTCCATGCTGCTGGTGATCACGCTCTTTCGCCTGTCACTGAACGTGGCCACCACGCGCTTGATCCTGGGCCAGGGAGACGCGGGACGTGTGATCGAGGTGTTCGGCACGTTTGTGACAAAAGGCAACATTGTTGTCGGTGTCATTATATTTATCATCATTGTGATCATCCAGTTTGTGGTCATCACCAAGGGCGCGGGCCGCATTGCCGAAGTTGCCGCGCGGTTCACGTTGGATGCCATGCCGGGCAAGCAGATGGCCATTGATGCAGACCTGAACGCAGGGCTCATCACCGAAGATGTGGCACGCAAGCGTCGCGAGAAGATCTCACGTGAGGCCGATTTTTACGGAGCCATGGACGGCGCCTCGAAGTTCGTGCGCGGCGATGCCGTTGCCGGCATCATGATCACCATTGTCAACATTCTGGGCGGTTTCATTCTTGGTGTGGCAATGCTCGGAATGGATTGGCAGGAGGCCATTCAGCGCTACACATTGTTGACCATTGGTGACGGCCTGGTGACACAGATTCCCGCGCTCATGATCTCCACCGGCTCGGGTCTGCTGGTGAGTCGCGCTGCATCTCAGACGAACCTGGGCGAGGAAATGAGCGCCCAGATGTTTGCCAATCCCAAGGTGCTGGCCATCGCGGGCAGCGTCATGCTGTTCTTCTTTGTCATACCCGGGTTTCCCAAGGCGCCGTTCCTTCTGCTGGCACTGGTGGCGCTGGGCGGCGCCTATGTGGTTTCGCTCAGGAAGAAGCAGGAGATCGCTGCCAAGGAGAGCGGCACAACAGTGGCCAAGACAACCGAGGAGCGGGTGGAGGACTTCCTGCATGTCGATCCTATGGAGCTGGAGATCGGCTATGGCCTGATTCCGCTTGTTGACAAAACGCAGGGCGGCGATCTGCTCGACCGCATCACCATGATCCGGCGGCAGCTTGCCTCTCAGATCGGCATCATCATCCCGCCCATTCGCATTCGCGACAACATTCAGCTCAAGCCCAACGAGTACCGCGTGAAGATCCGCACCATCATGGTGGGCAAGGGAGACCTGATGAGCGGGTCGTATCTGGCCATGGACCCCGGCACTGCCAACAAGAAAATTCGCGGCATCGAAACCGTGGAACCGGCATTCGGCCTGCCCGCCCTATGGATCACCGAGAGCCAGAAAGAGTCGGCCGAGCTTGCCGGCTACACGGTTGTCGAGCTTCCTGCCGTTCTTGCCACGCACCTCACCGAGATCATCAAGCGTCATGCGCACGAGCTTGTCACGCGGCAAGACGTGCAGGCGCTGGTCGACAACATCAAAGAGAAGCACCCGACCATTGTTTCGGAGCTGGTGCCCGGGATACTGTCGATTGGCGAGATCCACCGTGTGTTGCAGAATCTGCTGCGCGAGCGTGTGCCCATCCGCGATCTTCTTGTAGTGATGGAAACCCTGGCAAATGTTGCGCCCAAGAACAAGAACACCGAGATTCTCACCGAGTATGTGCGCAACGCTCTGTCGCAACAGATCTGCGATCTTTACCGCGACGAATCGGGAACCATTCCCGTGATCACACTTGACCCCGAGGTCGAGGCCAAGCTGGAATCGTCAATCCACGAGGCAGATGGGGGGATCCGGCTTGCACTCTCTCCCGGCGACGTAGGCAGAATCCTTGAGGCGGTGGGCGCCCAGGTTGAGCAGGCACGCAAGCGCAACGAGATTCCCGTGGTGATCTGTTCGCCAACAATTCGCGCCCAGCTCAAGCGGCTTACCGAGAGCAACTTCCGCGACTTGGTAGTGCTCTCGTACAACGAGATAGTGCCGGGTATAGAGATCCGGTCGTCGGGTATGATCATGCTGGAGAAGAAAGCGCCGCCCGCACCAGCGTCGGCGTGAGTGTGACAGCGTCCATTGCGCAACGAAAGAGCCATCGTGAAGATCAAGAAGTTCCGTGCAGCAAGCATGCGTGAGGCCCTGATGAGCATCCGGGCAGAGCTTGGCGAGGAGGCCGTGATCCTCAAGACCAACCGTGTTGGTGGCGCGCTCTTCTCCAAGGGGGAGGTGGAGGTGACTGCCGGAGTCGATGAAGACAAGGCCCCAGCGCCCAAGACCGCCCAGTTCAGCCCTATCCAGCTCGATCGCGTGGGTGTGTACTCACACCCCCAACACCGGAACAAACCCACACGCGCAGTGATTGAACCGGTCAAGCCCGACGCGTTGGTCGGCAGAGTTGCCGCTGCCCGCTCAGCCTCGGGGCAGCAGCCGTCCACCGACATCCTCGCGCTCAAGGAAGACATCAAGGAGCTCAAGGCTCTGGTCCGTGCAACCATGGCCTCGGCCCCGGCTCCCGTACAGCCCGCCGATGCCGGCTTCGACGGTGGTTGGGCCATTCTCTACCGCCGCTTGCTTGACGCTGAGGTGAAGCCTGAGGTCGCGCGCAGGTTGGTCTCCGACGTCCGCGCGAAGTACAATCCCGCCGATTCGGACTCTGCCATTGACGGGGCTGTGCTCGATGCGCTCAGTCGCTCGTTTCCTGCAGCGCCCGAGCCCGTGCTCAAGATGGACGGACCGCTGCTGGCCGTGTTCGTGGGCCCCACAGGCTCCGGCAAGACCACTACTCTGGCCAAGCTGGCTGCCCACCACGTTCTTGTCAAGCAACGCGCAGTTTCGATCATCACTGCCGACACCTACCGTATTGCCGCCATCGAGCAGATCCGCACCTTTGCCGACATCGTGGGAGTCGGGCTGCAGGTCGTCTTCTCGCCGGAGGAAGTGGCTGAGGCGCGTGAGGCGTGTGAGAACGACGACATCGTGTTTGTTGACACTGCCGGTCGCAGTCAGCGCAACGCCGAGCACATGGACGACCTCAAGCGTATTCTCGACGCACTGATGCCCGACGAAATCCATCTGGTGCTCAGCGCCACCACCAAAGACTCGGATCTGCACGACCAGGTTGCCCGCTATCGCACCATGGGGGTGAACCGGCTGATCTTCACCAAACTTGACGAAACAGTGCGGCTCGGCAACATCCTGAACGTGGTATCGTCGAGCGGAGTGCCGGTCTCCTACTTTACAACAGGGCAGAGCGTTCCCGACGACATCGAGCGGGCACTGGCCTCGCGCTTTTTGCAGCGGCTCTGGAAAGAGGGGGCATAGCTGTGACCGACCAGGCTGCCAGACTCCGCGAGATGGTGCGTGTGCGGCCACCGGCTGCCGTGGCGCGCGCCTCCGCCACCACAGACGCTGCGATGTCGGCGCCTCTTTCCCGTCGAGGGATCAAGGCAATTGCCGTAACCTCCGGCAAGGGAGGGGTCGGAAAGACCAACATCGCGCTCATGCTGAGCATTGCCCTGGCATCACTGCGCAAAAAGGTGCTGCTCTTTGACGCGGATCTCGGACTGGCAAACGTGCACATCCTGCTGGGCGTGGCGCCTCGCAGGAACCTGTCGCACGTTGCCAACGGAGAGTGCAGCATTGCCGACACCATCTGCACCGGGCCGTCGGGCGTGGCGATTGTTCCCGGCGCCTCGGGTGTGGAGGCAATGGCCAACCTCGACGCTGCTCGACTGAGTGTCTTGCGCGGGCAGTTGGCTGCGCTTGAGAGCGAATACGACTTCGTCGTAGTGGACACCGGTGCAGGCATCGGCGCCGGTGCTGTGGAGTTTGCGGCCCACGCCGACCTCTGTCTCTGCGTGATGACGCCGGAGCCGACCTCGCTGGCCGACGCCTATGCCATGGTCAAGGTGCTCTTTGACAAGGGCTGCGAGAACGTGCAGGTGCTGGTCAACATGGCGACCTCAGATGAAGATGGTGCACGAACATTTGAAACATTGAGCAGCTTAGTGGTAAAATTCCTTAAGAGGCAGGTCAAGCTCGCAGGCGTGCTGCCATCGGACCAGGAGATTCCCCGGCTTGTGCGGCAGCAGAAACTGATGCTGCTGGAGCACCCACAGAGCTCCTTCTCAACACGCCTGACTGCTGTTGCGCGACGGTTGTGCGGAATGCCGGCATCGAGACGGGGCGGGTTCTTTGCGAGAGTGTTCGGCAAGGAGCAATGAGGGAGGGCGGAGGGCGGAGGGCGGAGGGCGGAGGGCGGAGGGCGGAGGGCGGAGGGCGGAGGGCGGGAATTTCTCGACTGACTCATCGAGGCGTTGCCGCGCAACGCCTCCACGAGTTCGTCGAATGGAGTCCACAAC
>Ga0315293_10001671_pt1 | contig 21533 bp, 26 predicted proteins | sample YL17G13_20_MG_FD_203071 | JGI IMG/M metagenome (GOLD analysis project Ga0315293, IMG submission 203071) | Sediment microbial communities from Yellowstone Lake, YNP, Wyoming, USA - YL17G13_20 | ecosystem: Environmental > Aquatic > Freshwater > Lake > Sediment | place: USA: Wyoming | collected... | reverse complement strand
ATGTATTTCTATTGCCAACTTGGATTGGGGAATACCATAAAGAGTATCTTTAAGATCTATTTTAAACTTTCCATCAGATTTGTTTGTTAAAAAATAAACTTTATCTCCACCCAAAACAGAGTATGTAATTGGTTGAACTAAATAATTTCTTTTATCTACTTTAGTGGTTTTAATTTCGGTTAGTATTCCTAATTTTGAAGGATTACTTTTCCATACTAACCCAAAACCTCTTTCGTCATAAGCATAACTTAAAGATATTTTATTATTTAATAACATTATTTTACTTGATTGTAAAATATTAGATGTTGCATTTATTAATGAGGCAAATCCACTTACCACATATTCATATGTTGATTGATCAGGTCCGTAAAAAAATGGGAATTGATTAGATATAGTTTGATTTGAGTATCCTAAAGAAGGGTCCCAAGAAATTTCACCATCATTAACACCTCTAATTAAGTTGTTAATTATTGTGGAACTTTGTTCTAAAGTTTTACCAGTAAATATAATTTCATAAATGGGACTTATAGTTTGCCCAAGTAGTAAGTCAATACTTTGATTAATAACTGAAACTTTATAGTTATTGTTATTGCCAGGTAATGAATATACACTTACTTTACCATCATAAGTAAGTGATGTGGAATTTAAATTAGTTATTGACCATTGGACATATGTTTTTGTTGATATGTCCTCAAACGACTCATTAGTTATTTCTTCGGTTCCCTCACTAACATTTTCTAATTCAAAACTTGATATTTGTAAAAAACTTCTTAAATCATTTCTAACTACGGGAATATTATTATTTCCAGAAGATAGTGTTTTACCTGCTCTAACTAAAACTTCGTTTTCTTTCACAATAACATCTGCGGTTCCTCTACCTAAAATTGCATTATCTCCCTGTTTTGGATAAACACCTGTTAACGATATAATTACTTTTCCTGTCTTTGGGTCTATGGGGGAATAAGCTTGTTGTAATTTTTCACCACTTGCTAAAACTGACTGAGAATTATTATAGTTTTCTTTTTTATTATTCCATGGTCTACTTAACGGTCCTTGAATATAAAATTTGTTTGCGTCAACTGTTTCCGATTTATTTGAATAAATAATGTGAACATATTCTCCCACCGCAGGAATTATACTTAAATAATAAGGTATTAAAGGATTAAAAATTAATGGATCCGTTTCTTTCCATTTATCTGTTGATTCATTCCAATTTTCAGGGTATATAAATTCTAAAAATTCTTGTTTTGGATCAACTCTAATCCTACCAATTAATAATGGATCATCAACATCCTTAACTTCACCAAAAAATATTATTTTATTATTTTCCATTTCTTGTCTTATATTCTTTTAAAATTGTATTATAAGAAATTTCTAAATTATCTAAATGTTTTGTCATTTTAATTACACTTTCTTTAGTTAATTCAAAATCTTTGTTAATAAATTCTAAAGCCAAAGTTAAATCTTTATTTGGTCTTGTTTTGTATTCCTTTATAATTTCCAATATTTCATTAGAAGTTACTTTTATTTTTTCATTACTATTTTCCATATTTTATAATTTTTTTCCAAATACAACTTGTGGTACTGTAACTCCAATTGGTAAAAGACTTAATGGGTCAACAGCAATTTGAACTTGTCCATTTTTTGTTTCTTCTTCATCTATCGCCCCAATAATTGCGTCCGCAGCGGCTAAAAATAAATTTGGACTTCCATCAGGCATAGGTCCGGTTGGTAGTCCTAAAGCCTCAAATTTTTCAATAACCCCTATCATTGCTCTTGTTTTTGAGAATCCAGATAAAACTCTACTCGCAACTAATAAAGGATATGGTAATGGTTTTTTTTGATCTTTTAATGATTTTTGAACCATACTTAAAATAGCTTGTAGTTCATCTATAATACTTTTACATTCTCTAAAATCACGAATCAGTTTAGCAATTAACGCAACTAAAGACAAAATTAATAATGATTTTTTTACAATAGACTCACTTTTTATATCAGATATAATTGATTTGGTTAATTCAATAATATCTGCTTTAATAATGTTAAATAATATTTTAACAAATAAAGCCATAACTTTAGAAACTAATTCTACAAAATATGTTTTAAATTTTTTGGCAAATTCCACCATTGAATTAATTGAGTCTATGGCGTTTTGTCCTAACGATTTTGCCATAATCATTATTGGTAAAATTACTTTAGGCGATAGGATTGTCATTAACAATGCTCTTGGATATTCTTTTAAAAAACTTAGATCTAAATTAAGTCCTCTTCTTTCAAACGGTTTTGTTACATTTTCTGCTGCGTTATTAATTTCATTATTATTGTTAGTTCCAGGTGTAAATATTAAACTACTTAAAGTATCTAATACAGCGTTTACATCAACAGGTAATTTAACATTACCACAATCTTCAAACTCAACCACCCCTAATTTTATATTCGATACGACCATATCGATATATCTTAAATCAATCTCACTAAACTCAAAAAACGCATCATCAACAATGTCTGTCTCTGATATTTTTCCAATTCCAGAAACGTTAATTTCTTTGGTATTATCAAAACACATACCAAAAATTCTTTTCATAATTAATAATAATTTAGTAAAGTCTATCAGTTTTTCTTTACCATCTTTTTTTTCTATTGAAATTGCTCCCGTTAATTGATTAATTAAATTAGTGAATAAATATTGGTAATCAATAATATCAATTGATGAATAGTAGTCTTTAAAAAATTCAGAAACTTTATTGGTATTACTAGATCTAGGTTTAAGATCAACTTTAAAAAAACTACCATTAATTATATTACCTGTTGGGATGTCTACGTAACTTTCAACATATGTTATATCAAATAAACTTTGGGTTGACGGTCCTTGATAATCAACTCCTGCAAACGAAGCTGATGAATATGGGACATTAATATTTTGTATTCTATTATATAACTCTTTATTCATTGAAAATGGGTTTGAACTATATACAATAGGGTTTTTTTCGTACGATATTTTTCCAACTGTTCCACTTGGGTCTTCTTTTAATAACCCAACTAAATCAATTGCCCCTACTTTTATGTATATGCTTGTATTGGCAGGAAACTCTTGTTCAGATTCACATCCAACCGCTTTAACACCTAATTCTGAAATAATATCAAATATTTGAGGCTTTATCTGTTCAAGTGCAGTAACAAAAGTTTTTTTTAAATATTTTGCGGTTTTTGTGTCCCCACTTTTTTCAGTTAGAAATTTAATCTCTAACATTTGATCAAATTGGGTTTTAATTGATTTTGTGTATTTTTGTACGTTTTTTTCCGCTGAAGTTAATTGTTTGTTTGCGTATTTACCAAATTTATTTTCTAAACCACCACCCCACTTTTCAAATGAATCCCCAGTTTTTTTTTTAAGTTTTTTTATATCTTTTTTTGTTTCAACATATTTTTTACTTACACTTACATTCTTTTTTATTTTATCATAACCATCATCCGTATCTAATGCCATTATTTCTTCATTTTATAGTTTTTATCATCAGAAATATCTTTTTGTATTAAATTTTGAATAGTTTCGTCATCTAAATCCATATCAGAAAGCGTAAAATCTTCTTCTTTCTCCGTAGATTTTTGCCATATTGTAGATTGTAATTTAGATAAAGTTAATTTTTTCTCAACACAATCATTAATTATTTTTTGTTGTTTTTCAATAACAGGACCAATAAGTGTCATATCTTCTGGTTCTTTCATCATTGTTAACATTTTATTTTGTATTCTAATGGCAGTATTTCTTTGCTCAACCAACTCATTGTAGATTTCTTGCATTAAAGATAACATTGAATCTTTAGTTAAATTAATTGTTTTTTTAGTTGGTCTTGGCATATAACTAATAAATATTTGTTTTTTTTTTATTTTAATAAATCTTGAACTAATTGAAAATAAACTTTTTTATATCTTTTAATTGAGGATCTAATTTCCTTTGTACTTAAATTTGTCATTTCCCGTAATTCAAATAATATGATATTTTTATTAAATTTATTATTACTTGTATCTAAAAAAATATCATTATAATTTTCAAAAATATCATACAACGCTTGACCTAATTTTACTTCTTGTTCAGTAATGGATTTTTCAGACATAGAATCTTTTAATTTAATTAAAAACTTTTTAATTGTTTCTTCAGTTGTTAACGTATCATCATCTATATGATATATCATATCAGGAGTATGTTGTAAATCTGAAGATATATCTTCATATGATATTTTTCTGTTAGTTTCTTTTTGGTCTTTCATTATTTGACCCATCAAATAATTTTTACAAATAGTACCAAAATATGAATAAGCCTTTTTTTCCTTTGAAGGTTTAAATTTATCAACTTTGGTCATTAAAAATGAATGTGTGTCTACGTGAATTTCTTCAAAACTCATGTCTTTTCTGTATAACTTATATCGTCTTATAATTGACGATATCATTTTATCTAAAGGTATTTTCAAAAACTTATTATATATTTTATTTTTTTGATCCATTGTTGTTGCGGTTAAGTATTCTCTAACCGCGTTTTCCTCAACTTCGGCAAAATAATTATTTGGATTTGGTTTTCTACCTTTCTTTTTTAATTCATCACTATCCTCGATAACAATTTTATTACTATCCTCGACAACAATTTCATCACTATTTTGGATAACAATTTCATTATTATTCATTAAATTTCTTGTGGTTCATAATTTATTTCTCTTTGTACATTAAAAAAATACTCTTTTTTTGCTGAATCAATCCAAAATTTAACCTCATCTTCAGTTAAACGGTTTTCCCCATTTTTATAGTTCCAAAAAATAGAACCTTCACGTAAATTACTGTGTTTGTATCCAATTCTTGGTATTGTTAAAAACTTGACAGAATTTTGTGTCATTCTTAATAAAAACTCATAACCAAAAGTTAATTTAAAATTACTTTTAATCATACCGTATTCAATAAATATGTCTTTTTTAATAACTATTCCAGAAATTTGAAAATTTTGATATGAATGTAATGTTTCATTTGTTAAAATTCCCATTTCTTCAGAAATATTTGAGGCGAAAGATGCTTCATTAGTGAATCCAACAAAAACTCCCTTATCGTCAACATCAACCACAATAGGTAAAAATGCTTCAGTATTTGGATATGTGTCTATGTATTTTTTTACATTTTTAACCCAAATATTTGCGTATTCATCGTCAAATTCAAAAATAGAAATCCATTCTGATGTTGAGACATTAACACCATGATTAACTTGATCGGCAAAATTTGGTTCTTTAGTCCACGATTCTAATTTAACATTTAAATCCCCAAAATCAAACTCACCTAAAATTTTAGTTAGTAGACTTTCATCTGTGTGGACAATAATTAATTCGTCAAATTTTTCTTTTTGAACTTTTATCGATTCAATTGCTTTGTTTAGATACTCTTCAAAAAAACCAGCTACTGCCGATTTAATTGGTAAAATTACTGAGATTGTGTTTTTATTTTTCATATTATTCTGTTGTTATAAATTTAGATAATTGGTCTTCAAAGTTTTTAAGACGGTTGTTTATCATTTCACTAAATATTTTAATTACCACATCATTGAAGTTAGTAACGTCTGTATACTTAGTTATTGTTTTTTCCATTTCATTATATAATTCAGGATTTAAATTGTCTTCTAACCAATTTTGTATTACATCTGCAATTACATCTGGTAACATATTGACATTATTGATCCATATTCCATTATCTTCATTCATCCATTCCGGAACTAAATTAGGTGTCAAACCAATTACGGGGATACCCATCTTCATTGACTCTAAAGGAAATGTTCCAAACCCACTTGTTGGATCCACCCACACTGATACAAAACTTTCTTTCATTGCGTTTGCAAACTCAACTTCAGATAGACCTCTCATATCTCTAAAAGTAATCCATCTATATTGTGGGAATTTAGAGTAAAAAGTTTTAATTAAATTTACAGTATCCCTGTGCTCTCTTGTATGAATTGAGATAATTGTTTTAGGTGGTAACTCTTGTTTTTCAAATACTTCAGAAATTACCGGTTCAATAATACTAAATGACACATTTCTCATTACGGAATTAACGTACTCTTTTTGTTTTTCAGATGTTATAATACATTTATTAAACCCTAATTGTGACCATGTTTGTCCCGGTTGTAAAGTTTCAAAAATATGATCATACGCTTGACATAAAACAATTTTACCACAAGGTAATTTAGTTATTTGATCCATTACAAATCCAAAAATTTCTGGAATAATAATTAAATCATCAGGAGAAATTTCTAAATTATTACCCTCAATTGATTTATGTGTTAAATCTGTCATGTATTTTTCACCTAACCAATCGGATACCCCAAAATAATCAGGTTTTTCATGTAAAATTATTGGATTATATCCATCAGATTTAAGTGCCATTGCCATCTGATAAATGTATTTTATCGATGCCTTAGCATTTCCTTTGGTATCTTGTACCACAAAATAAATTCTTGAAGATTTATCCTTCATATTTTGGATTGATCTTTCTAATTTTGTTATTTGTTCTTCGTTCATATATTTATAATTTATTTATTATTTTTTTAAAAAGTAAGGTATTAAATGCAATTTTAAATGGTATAGTTATATCATTTGAATTCATTCCCAATTTTTGATCAATTGCTTCATTTTCTGTCATTATAATTTCCAATAAAAATTTAATGGTTTCATATTTAACAACGTGAATTTGATTTTCAGTATCACCTGATAATTCATCATTAGACCTAATTCTTGTACATTCTTCAATTGAGTCTAAATCTATATAGTAGTGTTCATCAAATATTTTAAACATTTTTTATTATTTTTTTTAATTTATCTTCAAATTCGGATAGAGATGAAATACTATACTCAGATTCAATGTCTTTATTAAAATGAGTTATGTATTTTATTACTATCTTATTTGATGGTTTATTTAATAATAGGTTAGGATTTGCTGTAAGTAAAATGTCTATGTCATTCCACATGTTATTTTTTGTTATTTCACTATAAAAAAATATTTTTTCAACTAAACATCCAAATTTAGATAAGAAAAATAATGAAGATGGTTTTGATCTTCCAATTTCGTCAGACACAATTATTAAATCGTGAGTATCTCTTAAATTATAATATATGTCGTTTAATAAATTAAAGGTCATCATTTCTGTTGATGGTGCGTGACCAAATAACTCCATAGTATAATCCTCATACATAAAAGAATAAAGTTCATCTTTATCTTTAAACAAAAAATGGTTTTCTAAATCTAAAGATGTTACAGGACTTAAAATTTTATATTCAAATTTATTATCATTGGTATTTTCATTAAGTTCAAGAATTTCTTCAGTATCTCCAGAAAATTCTATTTGATATGTTTTATCCGTTGATTCATAATGATTCTTATCGATCATATGTTTTTCATAAAGTTCTGTAAACTTTCCAATAGTGTCTCTTAATACCCCATTAATCTCAATCCCTACTCTCTTTGTCATATTCTGATAATATTTTAGTAATTAATGGGTTTCTAACGTTCTTAGCGTCCCTAAAATCATAAACACCAATGTCGGGAACATTAGCAAATTTTTGTATTGCATCGTATAATCCTGATTGTTTTTTATCTTTATATCTGTCAGTCTGTTCAAGATCTCCAGAAATAAAAAATTTACTATTATACCCAATTCTTGTTAACAACAATTTCATTTGGTTAGGGGTTGAATTTTGTGCCTCTTCAAAAATTAAGATTGAGTTGTCTATATTCATACCTCTCATATAAGCTAATGCGAACACCTCAATAATTTCTGCCTTCTTTAATTCTTCTCTAGATTCTTTACCAATAATTTTATTTAATAAATAATAAGATGGGAAAATATATGGGTCTAACTTTTCTTCAAGACCTCCGGGAAGACTACCTAATTTCTCTTCTGCTTCAACTGCCGGTCTAACAATGATTATTTTCTCATATGAGTTATTTGTGTCTACCAAAAGATCGACCGCCGCCTTCATTGCAATAAAACTCTTACCAACACCCGCAGGTCCCGAAGCAACCGTAATTTGATTATTCTTTAAAATGTTATAATAATCTTCTTGGTGTTTAGATAAAAATTTGTTTTTTTGTTTTCGTTTAATTATCGAATTGATTAAATCCTTTTTTGTGAAAGGTTTAGAATCTTTAGATTCCAATTTAATTATTGGATCTGGTTTTTTTCTTATTGCCATATTTTACCTAATAAATCTTTTTTTACATTCTTCATCATAAATAGTTTTTCTAAGGTTTGATGTTGAATAATTATGTTCTCGTTTATTGTAAATAATTCTAATTCCCCTTTTTTGACAAATACTTTTTGCCGTGTAATCTTTGTCTTTATAATCCTCACCAATTATTCGAACATCCAAATCCAAAGAACTAAAAAGTTCTTCTAACTCTTCTTCATTGTTGTAGGGGATTATCTTATCAACATATTTTACCACATCCAATTGTATATATCTTTCTACAAGAGATTGGATTGGTTTATTTTTATCTTTTCTATCTGTTGTTGGGTCGTTTTGTAATGCACATATTAAATAATCACAGTGTCTTTTACATTCTTCTAACATAATAATATGTCCTGTGTGTAGTAGATCAAACGTACTACAAGTGATACCTACAATTTTTTTATCCATCATTTTCTTATAATAGTATAATTTTTTTCAAAATACTCAATAGTTTCTTTAAGTCCTTCGTAAATGGAAGTAAATTTAAAATTGGGTAAATAATTTTTAATCTTAGAATTATCTGACGGTTTTCTGAATTGCCCATCAGGTTTTGACGAATCAAAAATAATTTCACCTTTAAAATTCATTATCTCAACAATCATATCTACAACTTCACCTATGGATATTTCTTCAGATGTTGATAAAATAATTGGTTCATTTTCATTATAGTTATACAAAACCCATTCGGTTAATTTTGTAATATCTTTACTAAAAATAAACTCTCTTAATGGTTTACCCGAACCCCAAATTGTTAGAGGTGTTTTATTTTCTCTTGCCAAATAACACTTGTGTATTAATGAAGGTAAAACGTGTCCGTTTGCAATACTATAGTTGTCGTTAGGTCCATAAATATTTGATGGGATTACTGATTTATAGTTTAAATCGTATTGTTCTTTGTATGCCCTAATTTGTATATCTGCCATACGTTTTGCATATGCATAAGCATCATTAGAAAAATGAGGAGGACCTAAATGAATTTTATTTTCTGTAAGAGGATACTCAACTTGATCTGGAAAAACACAGGTAGATAAAAATGCTACCAAATTTTTAATATTATTTTTTCTTGACGACTCAATAATATTTGTGTTTATCATTACATTTTCGTAAAAATATTCACCCTTGTAATTCATGTTAGCGGCAATACCACCAACTTTACCAGCGCAATGAATAACACCATCAAATTTATTTTTGGATAAAAGAAGATCAACATCTTTACCAATCCTTAAATCTGTTTCTTTGGAGGATAGTCTATAGTATTCGTCAGATTTAAATTCCGACCCCACTAAACCATAACCACCCGTAACTAAAATTTTATTCATTTTTTATTTTTTAAAAAAATTTAACCAATGTTCTATCATTTCGTCTAACATTGTTTCAAATGTATATTCTGGTTCCCACCCCAATTGGGTTCTAATTTTTGTTGAATCTCCTTTTAAATAATCTAGTTCTTCAGGTCTTATAAATTTTTCATCCCGACTTATATATTTTGTATAATCTAAATCTAATTTTTCAAACACATACTCAACCATATCCCTTACTGAATGTGTAACCATTGTTGAAACAACAAAGTCATCAGGAACATCGTTATTTATAATTAAATGCATTGCTTTAACATAATCTTTTGAGTGACCCCAGTCACGATAAGAATCTAAATTACCTAAAACTAATTTATGATTTAATCCAAGTTTAATTTCAACCGCAGTTTTAACAACTTTGTTTGTGACAAAATTTGACCCTCTTCTTGGTGATTCATGGTTAAATAAAATACCATTTGATGCGTGTAATTTATATGCTTTTCTGTAGTTTCTTACGATATTATATCCAAACACTTTTGAACAACCATATGGTGATACTGGTGTCATAGTTGTTGTTTCTCTTTGGAACCCATCATCATCAACTGAACTACCAAACATTTCTGATGAACTCGCTTGATAAAATCTTGAATCTGGACAAGCTCTTCTATATGCTTCTAAAATGTTAATGACCCCGACCGCATTTGTTTGAACGGTAAATTGTGGAATATCATAACTAATTCTAACGTGACTTTGAGCCGCTAAATTATATATTTCATCTGGTTGTATATCACTCATTAATCTTTCTAAACTACCTTGATCCAAAAGGTCACCATAGTATATATGTAATTTATTTCTAATTTCATCTGTTAATCTACTTTGTTGGTTTTCAGGGACTGAATTTCTACGAATGATACCATGAACTTCATATCCTAAGTCTAATAAGTATTCCGACAAATAAGATCCGTCTTGTCCGTTTATACCTGTGATAAATGCTTTTTTCATTATTTTATATTTGTTATTTATTTATTTATTAAAAATTTTCATTTCTGTTAAGTCAGGCCAATCTGTTACAAACCATTTTCTTGGTGGTGTGTTGATCGCATCTTCTAATTTATCTAAACCTAATTGAGCAGTTTCAGGTGTCATATAATAATGAAATCCAACGCAATCAATATCTTGATCTCTCCAAGGAATATTAGGTAATCTACCATCATAAGACATCTTCTTTAAGTTAATATAATCATTTTCGTCATCAAGTAAAATCATACCACCTCTTCCTAATGACAAATGTTTTTGAAATTGGAAACTGACGCACATAAAAGTGTTGGGGATATAACTATCTTTTCTCCATAGAACCGCAGCATCAATTATTTTTTTTTCCCCATAATTTACGGTGTAATAATCTTCCCACACTTCATCTCTCCATTCTCGTTCTAACCCCATTTTTTCAGCTAAAAAAGGAACTGATAAATATGTTCTTTTTGGGATATTTATTTTTATTTCTTTAGTGTGTCTTAAACACAACTCAATACCGTGAGTGCAACTATCAACAGCAACAGCGTAAGAGGATCCAAAAAAATTTGAAATTTCACTTTCAAATTTGGTAACAACGTTAAAATTCATTTTTATAGTCTTATTATTTTTTTTATAGTATCCGAATATATTACCGAAACATTATTTAGATTACTTGTACGACAAATTAATTTACCACATTTAGAAAGTAAAATCATCTCAATAAAAGATTCTTCCCATAGTTGATTATTTTTAAAATTATCTAACTGAAGTTTTAAAGTGTCCTCTGACTCTGTTTCACCTCTTATAAACCCATCTAAATAAATTACATCGTCACCAAACTCTAACTTTAATTTTTTAATCGATTCTTTATTGTCTGACGATAAAAATATTTTTGTATTTTCACCCTTTTCCTCTTTAATCTTTTTTAAAAAATCATCATAAGAAAGAACTCCATAATCATCAGAATGATATATGTTCATATCACATAACCTAATATGAACACCTAAATAATCTTCATTGATTTTGTACTTATCTAAGTAATGATCAATTTTATTGATCATGTTTTGGTTAAATTTAAGTTTTTTTATAATTTTTTTATAATCTTGTAAATTATTACTTAATTCTATTGGTGAAAACTTACTATAGTTACCTAAATGTTTACAACTTATAGTTGGTAATGATTTATCTTTTTTTTGATCTAAAATTAAATCAAATATATTATCATCCCCAATAAGTGACCTATCGTCAATGTTATTAACATAAACATATTCAAAATCAGTATTTATATTTTTTAAATTTTGTATTACAAAAATAAATTTTGAAAATATACCTCCAGCCGATACGTTTAAAATAAATCTATTCATTATTAATCAATTTTTTAGATAATTCTATTATTTTAGATCCATCTATTTTTTTTGTTAAAATAGCCGGATTACCTTTGTATATACCCCATTCCTCAGTATCCCCAATCAATACACTTCCGGCACTCAAAAGAACCCCCCTTCGTAATGTTGAACCTGGTAAAACTATTGCGTTTGTCCCCACATTTGAGAACTCCTCCATTATTACAGGTTCAATAATTTGTTTACCTTTAAGTTCTTTTGGTATTAAAGCCCCGAACAGACCACTATCGTCAAATCTATCTGAACCACATATGATTCTAGCTCCGGCCATAATATTATTGAATCCTTTACATTCAAAGTAACCCTCGTTACCTCCTATTATGGTAACGTAAGGACTTATATGTGTGTAATCACCTATTTTACATTTTACCGTAGTATAAACACCTTTGTCAATAGATATGTGATTACCTAATATAGGGTCTATTTTAAATTCAGCATCTTTATGTATTACAATATCATTCATCCAAAAAAGTTTTATCTAAAGATTGTCCCTCATAAGGTCCAGTTTTATATTCGTAGACAATTGTATCATCCTCAAGTATTAAATAATTGTGACCTCCTTCTAATGTAAAACTGGCGTCACCAACACTAAGTACGTACTCTGAAAGTAATGAATCATCTATATCATAAAAAATACATTTAACACTACCCTGTAGTACTACCCAACTTTCTTGAGCAATAACTGATTGTGTTCTTTCTTTCCAAATATGTTTATGTGGTTTAAATGTGGTACCCTCTTCAAGTTTTAAAAAAGAACATTGAATAAAGTTGTTTTCTGAAATGATGTTTTGTCTACCGTTCATTACTTCGGATTTTCTTGTTACTATATGTAATAGTTTTTCAGGAACGACTTTTGAGAATATTTTTTCCATATTTTTTATAATTTAATCCAATTGTTTGGTATTACATCTGAAACATTCAAATGAGATGCCGATGGGCCAAACCAAAGATTTGGTGCGATAATTTTTTTGTTTTTATTTTCATTTAAATATGCTCCCCACCATCCAAAAGTACTATTACATATTATATTATGTTCACATAAACTCATTGAGTAAAGATCTAAATAATTTTTACCTAAAGTTATAAATTGTTTATTTGGTATGAAATCAAACATGTCTTTTGTCCCATCAATATCATCACTAAAAATAACATAATTTTTGTCCACACCTAATATATTAACTGCTGATTTATAATAGTCAATAGGTTGTTGGGGGTGATAATTTGATAATTTAAGATAATCCCCTCTTCTAACATGTATTGAAATTGAGTTTTGTATGTTACTAACGTTTTGTATTATGTGTTTTTTTATTTCTTCCGTTGGTTTATATAAGTCTAAAATAAACTGTTTATTATTTATGAAGTATTTTTCACTCTGATAATACCCTTGTAATAATAAATTTTCATTTCCACTATAAAAAATTGGTGAATAATTAAAAGTTGCTGGTTCGTTATGTGTTCTATATGATGATGGTAATCTGTCTATAAATTTAATATTTCGTAAAACATTATTATAATAAATTCTATAGTCATCAAAACCGTCACAAACTACATCTTTATCAAGTTGTCGAATAAATTCGTTTGAGAAAACATAATCTACGTTATTGTCTATCGCTAAACTAATTGATGCTGCTAATTTAAACATAACATTACATAAGCCTCCTTGGTGATTTGTTGTTATAAATTTCATTATCTTGGTACACTAGTGTTTTCTCTGTATTTATACAATCTTTCAGGTATTTGGTAAAACTTATACCCTTTGTCCATTCCTCGTTTCCATAAATCCCAATCTTCCATACCTCTAATATTATTATAACCACCTAATTCATCTAAACATTTTTTTCTAATTATCATAGACCCATGTGTTAACATGTTTTCATAAGGTAGATAATCTTTAATTTCGGAATGAGTAATATATTTATTTACGTCCTTAAAATCCCCATTATGTGTTTTATTGTCATCATGAGGTCCAATATGAAATCTGTGTGTCCCTAAGAAATCAACATCATTATTAGAAATGTGATTAATCTGAGTTTCAATCTTGGTTGGTAAATATAAATCATCTCCATCCAAAAATCCAACCCATTCCGTGTTAATGTGTTGTAACCCAAAATTTTTAGCATATGATAATCCTTCCTTTTTGTTTTTAATTAAAATAGTTAAATCTAAATTGTAATTTGATGATTCTATTAATTCTTTAGTTTTGTCCCAACATTGATCTAAAACTATTAAAGTTTTAAAATTATTATATGTTTGATTAACTAACGATTGTATTGATCTATCGAGTAATAAGTCATGAAATTTATTTGTACTATGTACACAAATTAAAATGGTTAATGTCATAATATTTATAAGTAATTTATATGTTCAGGGTGTAAAAATTCATCTTTGTCGTTAAATGCCTGTCCAACAAATATATTTATTGGTCTTTTAGAAGGAAATTGTTTTTTATCAAAAAACTCATCATGAACTAATGAATTATTTTTTACAATAGGGTATATAATATCCCTTAAGAAATTTTGATCTACTTGCCAAAAATTACCCTTAACGTATGTTTCCATTTGTTGTTTTATGTTTGGTGTCACCCCTTTTTTTGATCCCCACATCCCACCAAGAATTGCTGTGGTATGGTATGGATGGTCCCTCATAATGTGAAACCCCTTATCTGAGTTTAACCATTCGTTAACCGCATCTCTTTCTCTGTTATTTAATCTTGAATCACAATCCCTCACAATAACAACATCAACATCATTCTCACCGGCAGGATAAAATCTCCAAAACATTCCAGTCCAATCTCCATCGTTATCCATCTCAATAACTTCTGTGTTGTCAAAATATTTTAATTTTTCAATAATATCATTTGGTGTTGATTTACCAACATAATATCTACAAATCCAATCAGGATAAACTTCTTTTGCCAATTCAGCATTTCTAATTGCTCCCTGCGTATAAATAGGGTTATTACCCCATAAACTAAATGATATTATTTTTTTCATAACCCAAAATTATTTGATTGTCGTCTAATGAATACTTGCATATCGTAATTGTTGTTCATTGAGTTTAATCTATGAATCTGATCACCAACACCATAACCCCAATCGGGATGTTCGTGATGTATAATTACTTGGTCAATAAATGTTTGTTTATTTAATTTGTTTCCAACAACCATAAATTCGTTATCTGCCCATAGTGATTTATAATCTGGATGATAGATGTAATTAAATCGTTTATAATATTCTTTACCTAAAATACATAAAGTATTTAAGTCTTTTCTGTTTCCATCATTAAACCATAAAATACCATCAGTATTCGGATAAACCTCTAACATTTTTGTTCTGATAATATCATCATAACCTTTAATTTTTGGTATCATATCATCTGATGCCAATAATACTATATCCCAATCACCGATAACAATGTCTCTATTTACGGCATGTATTTTATTTTTGTTTTCCCCAACGGTACAGGTTAAATTTTTATAAGTACCAAATTTAGATATAACCTCATAATTATTCATTGTTAGATCATCTTCATCTATAGAAATTTGGAAATGAATTAAATCTAAATTATTTGCGAACGAATAATACATATCCAAAACCTTAAAGAATTTATCTTTTCTATTTCTAGTTGGAAATTTTATTAATATTTTCATAATTTAATGTCTTACATTATAATATACTTCAGGGGTAATAACCCAATTACTTGTTAAATTTTTTAATTTGGATAAAAAATCAAAGTCTTCACCATCTCTGTTATTATCAAATAATAATTTATCAAATTTATTTTTGTAACAAAAAGATATCCCAACTCTAGCAAACACTAAATTGGTTCTATGTGGTTCAGGAAAAATTAATCCGTTTTGATACTTCATTCTCCATACAACAAAATCGTAGTTAGAATATTCTTCAAATAATTTTTTTACATAGTCAGGATGAATTGTATCGTCATCATCCAAAAATCCAATCCATTCTGTATCACATAATTTTATTCCTTCATTTCTAACTAAACCTGATTGTCCGTTACTTGGACCAACTAACCCTTTTTTATCAATTTTAATTATTGTTATTCTTTCATCATCAAATGGTGTCCCATCCACACCATCATAAATAATAATGCATTTCCAATTTGGGTTTGTTTGATTTTTTAATGACTCAATAGAATTAAGAATAGTAAATCTATTTAATGAGGGGATTATAAAAGTTATAATATTTTCCATCTTTATTGTCTAATATAAAAATATTTTTTTAATTTATCAACATTTTTTTGAATAAAAGGTAATAAAATCGTATTATATTGAGACCTTATTTCTTCATTTTTATCATCAACCTTTCTTGTCTTTGACTCATAATGAAATGCCACTGATTTACCTGAGATAATATTAACATATCCTTTTAAAATACATTGTAGATTAAACTCAACATCCTCCCAACAATAGTCATATAATTCATTAAACATTCCAATATTTATAAACAAATCTTTACGTGTCATCATTAAGGCCGCTGTATTTCCAGCAACTTCATTATTTTCAACTACGTAATTGAAATAGGACTTTAAATTATTATGGGTTACATTTATAGTTTTATCGATTTGGTTGAGGTACATAAAGATTCCGGAGTGTTGTAATGTATTATCTTCATAATGTAATCGTGACCCAACAATTCCAACTTTAGTATTTAATTTTAAGATCCTAACCATTTCATGTATAACGTTATTTAAAATCTTTATATCGTTATTACAAAATAATAAAAATTCATATTCTTTACCAATATGGTTTTTAACAACGTCATTATTAATTTTTGCAAAATTATAATAATCATACTCTATTAAATTAATATTATAATTTAAATATTTTTCCTTAATTTTGTTTTTTTCTTCATCAGTAGATCCTGTATCGGCAATAAAAACATCAAACATATTTTTATCACAATGTTCATATAATGAATCAACACAGTTAAACAATAATTCTAAATTTCCTTTAGTTGGGATAATAACTGCAACTTTACCAACATTCTTTATTGGCTTTGTTTTTATAATTGGAACATATGGATATTCTGGTTTTAAATCTAAAGGTAAATTAGACCCCCACTTCTCAACAAACTTTTCTTTACTTTCCCAAAATTCTTGATTTGGTCTTCCCACAGATTCGTGGGTGATTTCAAATGATGAGGTAACTCCAATTTTAACACCATCTAAATAATTTGGAACACAGAATAAATGATCGTAGAAGTGAAACTTACCAATTGTTTCATCAAACGCATGTTTAATTTTTGTTTTATCAAACGAGAGGAATAAACCGTCTATGGTTACAACCGGTATTAAAAAAGGTAATTTAGGTGAATATCTATTAATCCATTTTTTCTGTCCTTCGGGATGGTGATAAACTTGACCAACCATAGTTAAATTCATTCTTTCCCAATAAACACCTGACTCAGGGAAATAACAAGATCCGGCTTTTCCAATTATACCGAATTCGGGGTTATTAGAAAAATCTTCCAATAATTTTTTACCCCAATTTTTTTCAAGTTTAATGTCGTTATGACAACAAACAACAACATCATAAATTGATTCTATTACTCCGTTGTTATAAACATGTGAAAGTGAATATTGATTATGATTAACATATTCTAATACTTGAACATCTTTAAGTCCAACCGTTTGTAACAAATGTTGTTTAAATTTGTTATTATATATTTCGTCTTTATGTGTTGAATAAATTATTGTTATCATATACCAGTACTACCAAAACCATTATCTTCTCTATCTTTATTTGATATATCATTAACCTTAACTAATTGAATCCATTTACCGCAAACAACCGGAGTCATTACCGCTTGAGCAATTTTTTGTCCTTTTTCAATAATAACTTCACTATTTGTTGTGTTAAAAATAATAACTTTAATTTCTCCCGTATACCCTTGATCTATTGTACCCGGAGAATTCAAAACCATTAGTCCTTGATTAATTGCTAATCCACTTTTTGACCTAACTTGTATTTCATAATTTTCGGGAATATCAAAATGAATTCCCGTTGGGATTAGTTCTCGACCAAAAGATTTAATGGTAATTGTTTCAGTTGAAAATAAATCCATTCCTGAATCTGTTGGATATGAATAAGATGGTTCAATTGCATGATCCGAAGATTTACGATATCCAACTTTAATTGTTGGTTGCATAGATTCCATTGTTCTTTCTAATTCTTCAATGTCTAATCCAAACTCTTCAATAATAAGATTATAATCAAATTCCTCATCATCAAATGATGATTCAAGAGAACTAACTCGTTTCATCATATCCTCAAACTCATTAACCTTATTTTTATCCATTATTTTAATTGTTTTAATTTAATGATTGCGTCAATCAATACGTCAACATCTCGTTCACAATATTCCCCAATTTCTTTTAACATACCTTTATTCCAATAACAATCATGTACTTTATCTCCGGTCACAGCTCCACCTTTTGGTGTTGGTATATCCAAACAAGAACACATTAAATCTAATGATCCAATTGCGGTATACGCTCCGTATTGCCATACGTCTTTTGTGTCAATTGCCTTAATTTCCCAAGGTTTTGTATCATATGAAGGTAAAATTGAAGATGGTTTTAATCCATTAATGATCATTCTTTTAGCAATCATTGGGATATCAAAATTCTTTAAGTTGTGTCCACATAAGTGAAAATCCAATTTACCACAACGATTTAATAAAGTTTGTAAATCTTTTAACACTTTTCCTTCATCATCACCTGAGAATGTTTGTTTTTTAATTTCATTGTTGTCCATAACAAATGCAACACTCACACAAACAATCTTAGCGAACTCAGGTACCAACGCAGTTCTTGTTGCAAAAATTAAATTCTTACGTTCACTTTCATTCTTACCCTCAAGTGCATCCTCAGGGAATCTTTTTAAGAACCAATCGAAATATTTGTCAAATTGTTCAGACAATCTTGGATATAATTCCACACAAGAATCATAATCTTTTGTTATCCCCACCGTTTCGATGTCAAGGAATAAAATTTTTGTAATCGGTATATTTATCATTTTTTATTTAATTAAGGATTTGTAAAATTCTGCTCTTTCTTTTGTTACATTATTAAGATCATATATGTCTTTAACTGTTTCATAAAGTCTTTCACCTAAATCAACAATCATATTTGGATTCTCAACTAATTTTTTAATATTTTTAGCCCAATCACTGTGATTATTGGAATCATTTACTAACAACGCATTTCCATCAGTAAATTGACCTTGGTGTAAGGCATGTTTTAAATCAATTGTGTAAGAACCAACATTTGAAGCAATTAACGCTTTTTTATAAAATCCAGCCTCAATAACTTTTAATTGAGATTTCATTCTATTAAAAATGTGATTCTGAATTGGAGCTAATGAAATATCAAATTTAGAATAATTTTTTGCATATGTTGTTACAGGTTTTGTCCAAACTCGAACATAGTTTTCATTCTCCCAACCAAAAAATTCTTTTTCCTCAAACTTACTTAAAAATTCTTTGTATTTTGGAGTAACAATTTTATAGTTGTCAGTAAAGATTTCTTCATATCTCGCCCAAACAGTTTCCTCAGGTTTGATTGGTCTTTGTTTTTGTTCGCCAGTTTCTTTATTAATTTCAGTAACAGACCCCCTTATGTCAAACCCACAAATAAAATATTGTAGTTTATCCTGTAGTGGAGTTAATTTTGATATAAAACCATTCATCAACCTTAAATCGTGTAGATGTGATGAACCTCCTAACCAACCAACTCTAATTTTATTTGAGGGTAGTGTTGGTTCATTAAATTGAGGGTCTTTAGGATTTATTGCATTTGCGAAAACTTCTACGTTTTTATTAAATTTTCTAATCTCGTCAGCAAATATTTTGGTTGTTGTTGTCACATATGACGCAACTTTTAAATTATTGACAATTTTTTTATGAATTTGATTTTGTATAATTAATTGATGAATCGGATGCTCTTTTGTTGGTAACCAATAATCATCAATATCAACAATTACAATGATACCATTTAACTTTAACCATTCAATTATCTGAGGAGTTTCCTCGTAAGTTTGCCCAATATTTCTATGTATATGTACAATCTGATATTTTTTCCAATAATTCATATCATGAATTTTTGGTTCGTAATCAATATCTACGTGAAAATCATCAGGGTACATATTTTGTAACATAATGTGGGGGTCAACAGATCGAAATTTTCCAACTCCCGATTTATCTGATGGTAGAACTAATACTTTAATCTTTTCTTTCATATTTTTTTAATATTGTGTTAAGGTAATAAGGGGTTTTTAAATCGCATTCCCATATAACTTCTAAATTATAACCATTTTTTTTAATATTGTCAACTCTTATCCTATCTTCTTCCCATATATCCTTAGATTTTTTTTGTTTAATAATGTGATAATAGTCTTTATCATATTTATTGGGATTACAATGCCAATAATCACCATTAAATTCTATGATTAAATTTAATGATGGTATAAATATATCACAAATATACCTATCAACATTGTACGAACCAATTGCGTCAGGATATTGTTTAGAAACCATTTTTAATAAAGATAATTCTAATTTAGAAACTTTACTATATTTGATGGGGTTTATCTTAATTCTTTCTATTAATTTATTACCAATTTTATCTCTATTTTCTTTTTTAAACATACCATTTTTATCTCCGATTCCTTTACCTGTTCTACTATTAGATATTTTTTTTATACTTTCTTTATTATGTTTTTTACCAAAAAATGGATTACCTTCACCCATGTTATTTTTACCCATACAAGTTCTACACAAAGATTTATTATTAATTTTATTAAAATGATTTCTACATGCAATTACTTTATCCTTTGAATATGTTTTAATTTCATTTTCACACGAAGGACATTTTCTTAAAACATAATATTTATCACCATCTTTTTTAATATTTAAACTTGAGCACCTGTCTCTTTTTCTAATTAAATTATGTTTATTCAAAACTTTAAGGATTGTGGGTTTTGATAATCCAACAATTTTAACAATGTCTATACTACTTTTACCATTTTTATATTCTAGTATAATTTTCTTTTCTATCTTATCGTCCATAATATTTTTTTATTAATGATAGTCCTATTTTATCAAAAGGTAAAGACAATAAAATAAAAAACCCCAAACTAAATAAGAATGGGGGTTAATAAATTAAAATATTGATTACTTACTTACTTTTTTAACTCTTAAAATTTTACCTTCAAAAATATGTTCACCAACTCTAAACTTAAATAAATCATTACTGCTTGTTTCTGACTCAACCAATAACCCATTTTCTTTTAAAACATCTTCCATTGTTTCTCTGATAATATTTTTTAAATTAGAATTAGAAACACTTTCATTAATTTGTTGTTGTGGGTGTTGTTGTTTATTTGTTTCTCCCTTTGGGGTATTGTTCATCAATCTTGTTGCTTTCTCAATCAATTCGTTAGATAATACAGAACCTGTAGATGTACCCATAGTTGGTTGTTGTATTGGGTGTTCCATCATTAATCTTTTTATTTCATCTGGTAATCTTGAATTGAGTATTCTTTC
>Ga0315293_10001669_pt1 | contig 21547 bp, 17 predicted proteins | sample YL17G13_20_MG_FD_203071 | JGI IMG/M metagenome (GOLD analysis project Ga0315293, IMG submission 203071) | Sediment microbial communities from Yellowstone Lake, YNP, Wyoming, USA - YL17G13_20 | ecosystem: Environmental > Aquatic > Freshwater > Lake > Sediment | place: USA: Wyoming | collected... | reverse complement strand
GGACCGAAGCGGACGAAATATTCAATGGCTGAGACGATGGCCAAAGCGAAGACCAGCCAGAGCCCGACCTTGGCCGCGATGTAGAATTTCCCCAAATAGATCGGCCCCAGGACGAGGGCGCCGATGACCCAGGATTCACTGCCCATCTTGGCCTTTCCGAAGGCCGAGGCGGGGATGTTGACCCCCTTGGACGAGGCCATGGCCCGGAAGCCACTGACGGCGATCTCCCGCCCGATGATGACGATGGCCGCCCAGGCCGGGACCCGGCCGAGCCCGACGAGGCAGATGAGGGCCGAGGCGATGAGGAGTTTGTCGGCCGTCGGGTCGAGGAGCTGGCCGAGGACGGTGACGAGTTCCTTCCGGCGGGCCAGCCAGCCGTCGAGCCAGTCCGTCAGGGATGCGAAGATGAAGATGATCACGGCGACGAGGTCGTGGCCCTTGAAATTCGTCAGCATCACGGCCACGAGGGCCGGGATGGCAAGGATCCTGGCCAGGCTGAGGTAATTGGGGATGTTCACGCCCCGAGATTACACCAGCTCCCCCGGATGTGTCAATCGCGGGGCCGCCGCCCGTTTTGGCAGCGTCCGGACCGCTCCCAGTCGGCGATACCAGTTTGATGCTGGGGAGGAAGGCGAGAAAGAGGACGTCTCCTCCTTGCAAAAGCGGGGGGCCATCGGTATAGTGAGGGTTCGCCGATGTCCAAAAATAACCCCCTGACTCCGATGATGGAGCAGTATTTCCGGATCAAGGAGCTCCACCGCGACGCCCTCCTCTTCTTCCGCCTCGGCGATTTTTACGAGATGTTCTACGACGACGCCAAGCTCGCCGCGCCCATCCTCGACATCACCCTGACCTCGCGGCAGAAGGTGCCGATGTGCGGCGTGCCGTACCATGCCGTCGGCTCCTATCTCCCGAAACTCCTGCGCCAGGGCCACAAGGTCGCCATCTGCGAGCAGGTCGAGGACCCCAAGGCGGCCAAGGGCGTCGTCAGGCGCGAGGTCATCAAGGTCCTAACGCCCGGAACCGCCGTCGAGTTCGAGACGGAGGACGCCAAGGAAAGCATGTTCATCGTCTCCCTGGCCCTCGAAGAGGAGGGATGGGGGATGGCTCTCGTCGACCTCGTCGCCGGCGAGGTCCGCACCCTCGAGGGGGCCTGGCCCGAGGCCAAGCTCCTGGCCGATGAAATCTTCAAGTCGGCGCCCAAGGAGATCCTTTACCCGGAAGGGGCGGAGGACGCCCTGCGGCGCGTCCTTTCGCTCGGCGGGACGGCCGGCGTCGCTCTTAGCCCGGCCGAGGGTTGGCTCTTCGACCCGCCCCAGGCGGCCCGCGTCGTCCTCGAGCACTTCGGCGCGCGCTCCCTCGCCGGGTTCGGCCTCGAGGATAAGCGTCTCGCGGTCGCCGCGGCCGGGGCCCTCATCGCCTACGTCAAGAAGGTCCGACAGGACTCCCTGTCCCTCGTCCACCGGATCTCCTACCTCCACGCCGGAAGCCACCTCGTCCTCGACGCGACGACGGTCCGCAACTTGGAGCTCGTCCGCAATCTGCGCGAGGGCAAGGTCAAGGATACGCTCCTGGATGTCATCGACTTCACCGTGACGGCCCCGGGCGGCCGCCTCCTCCGCTCCTGGCTCCTGCGGCCCCTCTTCGACACGAAGGAGATCGCGGCGAGGCAGGACGGCGTCGCCGAGGCCCTCGGCGCGACCATCGGCCGCCGCGAGCTGCGCGAGGTCCTGAAGGGAGTTCTCGACCTGGAGCGGCTGGCCGGGAAGATCGCCCTCGCCGCGGCCCATCCGCGGGACCTCGTCGCCCTCAAAAAATCTTTGGTCCCCTTGCCGCAGGTCCAGCGCGAGCTCGGCGCTTTTTCGGCCGAGATCTTCGGGGCGATATCTGGACGCTGGGACAACGCCGAGGACGTCGCCGGCCTCATCGAGAAGGCCATCCTCGACGAGCCGGCCTTCCTCCTGACCGAGGGCGGCATCGTCAAGGACGGCTGGAACGCCGAGCTCGACGACTTGCGCTCGGTCAGCCGGTCCGGGAAATCCTTCATCGCCCAGCTCGAGAAGCGGGAGCGGGAGCGGACGGGCATCGGCTCCCTCAAGGTCCGCTACAACAAGATTTTCGGCTACTACATCGAGGTGACGAAACCCAACCTGCCCCAGGTCCCGGCCGATTACATGAGGAAGCAGACCCTCGTCAACGCCGAGCGCTTTCTGACGCCCGAGCTCAAGGAGTACGAAGAAAAGGTCCTCCATGCCGAAGAGCGGATCGGGGTCCTCGAGCACCGCCTTTTCCTCGAGGTTCGCGAGGCCGCGGCTCGGGAAACCCATCGCCTGCAGAGGATCGGGGCCGACGTCGCCGCGCTCGACGTCCTCCTAGCCCTGGCCGAGTGCGCGGCCCGGCGGAACTACGTCCGTCCCGCGATCGATGAGGGGGACGCACTCCGCATCGAGGCCGGACGCCACCCCGTCATCGAGACGAGCCAGGCCGAGCCCTTCATCCCCAACGACTTGGAGCTCGATGCGGCCTCGAACCAGATCCTGATCATCACCGGCCCGAACATGGGCGGGAAGTCGACCTTCCTGAGGCAGGCGGCGCTCATCTCCATCCTCGGCCAGATGGGCTCGTTCGTCCCGGCAAAATCCGCGGTACTCGGACTCGTCGACCGTATCTTCACTCGGATCGGGGCCATGGATTTCCTCAGCGTAGGGCAGTCGACCTTCATGGTCGAGATGCTCGAAACGGCGAACATCCTCCACAACGCCACGTCGCGCAGCCTTATCCTCCTCGACGAGGTCGGCCGGGGCACGAGCACGTTCGACGGCCTGAGCATCGCCTGGGCCGTGGCCGAGCGCCTCCACGAGCGCGAGGGCCTCCGGCCGAAGACGCTCTTCGCCACCCACTACCACGAGCTGACCGAGCTCGCTCTGACCCTGCCGCGGATCAAGAACTACCACGTTTCCGTCAGGGAATGGAAGGACGAGGTCGTCTTCCTGCGCAAGATCGTCCCCGGGCCTTCCGACCGGAGCTACGGCATCCACGTCGCCAAGCTGGCCGGCATCCCGAAGGACGTCATCGAGCGGGCCCGGGAGATCCTCTTCAACCTGGAGAGGCAGGAGCTCGACGAGGCCGGATTGCCCCGGCTGGCCTATCGCGGCCGGGCGGCGAAGGACCGCAGCCAGATGCTCCTTTTCGCCGAAGACCGGGAGTTTGCCCTTCTCCGCGAACTCAAGGAAGAGATCGAAGGCCTCGACCTCTCTTCGCTGACCCCCCTCGACGCCCTGAACCTTCTCGCCAAACTCAAGGGCCGGCTCGGACCCGGTCCGTCGGATCAGTAAGTCTCGGACTCGTCCTCGACCGAGAACCCTTCCTTGATATCCTCTTCCTCTTCCTCGTCTTCGTCCTCGTCGTAATCCTTGTCCCCGTCGCCTTCGAGGGGAGCTTCCCCGTCGTCCTCTTTCCGTTCTTTCCGGGCCTTGTCGAACTCGTCACGAGCCTCATAACGCCGGATGGTGTTCACGGCCGAGTCGCTGTAGAAGAGCTCGAGAAAGTCCTCTTCGATGATACAGAAGACGGACATGCCGTGGCCCGTTTGGAGGTTGCCGACGGACTCGACGATCTTAACGCTCTTCGACTTCTTGATCGCGTCGAGCGTCAGCCAGCTTGTGACTTCCATTTCTTCCATGACGCGCTCCTAATGACAATAAATATGGATTTTTAACGAATTGTCAAGGGGGGACGTCGAGTCCCGGCGCCATCGTCCCGCTGCGCCTTGACAGCCGCGGATTCGGGGTTTTTAATAGTAAGGATATTCCCTTTGGGAGGCGCGGCCGATGCGCTGGGATCAGTTCAGGGTGATGTCGTAGGAGGCCATCCAGAAGGCCCAAGGAAAGGCCGAGGAAATGGGGCATCAGGATATCCGGGCCGTATGTTCTCGTATATAATAGATGGACCTCGATGAAAGCGGAGAGAAAAAGCATGTCCAAGAAATTCCTGCTCGCGGCCCTGGCCGTCATCCTCGTCCTTCCGTCCATCGCCCCCGCGAACGGGCTGAACCTCAACGGGCTGGGCTCCCGGGCCCAAGGCATGGGTGGCGCCTTCGTCGGCATCGCCAATGACTTCAGCGCCGTCTTCTGGAACCCGGCCGGGGCGGCCGGCTTCCGCAAGGAAATGTTCGGCTTCTACGCGGTCGATCTCATTCCGACGGCGACGTATCGCCTGGCATCGCTCATCCCTGAAGTCCCCTACGTCGACGCCAAGACGAAGACCTCCCATTACCTGGGCGGGCTGGCCGCGTATTACAAGCCCCTCAGCTCCAAAGTCGTCGTCGGCCTGGGCATCGGCACGCCCTCCGGGCTGGGAACGATGTGGGACGGCGAGGACTTCACCCCGATAACGGGCGGAACCGTATACGATTGGTCGAGCAAGGTCAGTGTCGTTTCCATCTCGCCCCTCGTCGCCGTCAAGCTCAGCGATGTCGTTTCCATCGGGGCTACGTTTAACCTCAACTACGGCATGTTCAGCCTCATGATGCCGGCCGGGATCGTGCTCGTCGGCATTCCCCCCGACCCTCTGGATCTCGGACAGTACGAAGAGAACATGAACGGGTGGGGGATAGGGGCAACGTTCGGCGTGCTCGTGACGCCCTCCGAGAAGCTCGGCATCGGCCTGACGGTGCGGACGCCTTCGACCGTTTCGTTCAGCGGAACGGCCAACATGCCTACCTTGCCTGTCTACGAGCTTCCCGGCAGCTCCGACCTCGAACGCAAGATCACCTGGCCGCTGTGGATCGCGGGCGGCGTTTCGTTCCGGCCAGTGCCGCGCCTGCTCCTGAGCGCCGACATCCACTGGACCCAGTGGTCGAAGCTCGACAGGATCACGACCGACTACCTGGAATCCGCCTGGGAAACCCTCATAGAAATGAGCGGGATGGACGTCCGCGTCCTCGATTGGAAAGACGCGACCCAGCTCCGTTTCGGCGCCGAATACACTTTGAACGCGTCAACAGCCCTGCGGGCCGGCTATTACAACGACCCGGCGCCGGGGCCGCTCGCGACCCTCAACGTCCTGCGCCCCAGCCATACCTTCAACGCCGTCTCGATCGGAATCGGCAAGACGATCTCCGACCTCCAACTCGACTTCGGCCTGGAATACCTCATGGGGACCACGCGGACGGCGGTTCCCTCGCTGCCTGTCCTTCCCGGCGCCATGCCCGGGACGTACGGGATGAAGATCGTCGTCCCGACGGTGTCGGTCAGCTATAAGTTTTAGTTCGGGCGCCGGAACAAGGGCGCATCACTGTCCCCGAATGACCGAGAAGCGTCCTTTGTTTCTCCGGATTGCGGAGGCCGGGGGCATAGACCAGAGCTTTCCCCTACTTGATGTTCCAGCTCACGGCATAGCGCTTGACATATTGGTAGCCGTCCTCGTCCTCCTCAAGCGCATAGTATTTTCCATTGAGAATCTCAATGCCTGAAGGCTTGAGCGGGACCCGGCTGATGAACCGCCCCTCGGCATCGAAAATATCGTAAAGGCGCTTTCCGTCCTTCGTCTTCTCCCATGTCTTGACGAAAACATGCCCCAAGTCAGTCAGGAAGAAATGCTCATAAGCCGGATAGTATTTCGGAAAGACAAGTGACGCCTGAACTTGTGGAGGAGTTTTCTTCAATTCTTCCGCCATGTCTTCGTCCGTTACGGTTACGGGGTCGTACTCGCGCGTGATCTTTTTGTATGGTTTCCCTTCGGATGCGCTAAAAAGCAGGAGTTCGTATGTTCTTGGATCGCCGTAGACGAGATTGCTGGACTTATCGACCTGGAAGACATTCGCGGCAAAAAATGGATTGATCTTCCCGCTGTAACCCTGGCCCGGCGAGCTGGCCAGCACGCCAAGGACAAAACCGAATATGCTGAGTTTCTTTACCTCATAAGACCACTCCCCATTCTTAGAGCGGACCTGTTCTAGAATGTAGATATTACCCCTGGAATCGAATTTAGCAGTACTGGAGTCATTGATGGATTGATGTCGAAGGAAGGTTCCATCCGTCTTGAAAAATGACATCCGCCGGGCTAGCTGTAAAACCGCGAGTTCGCCGGCCACGCGGTTAACAGTGAGGGTCCAGGGACTATCGAGTTCCCCCGGCCCCTGGCCTTTGCGCCCGATGGTCCGGACGTATTTTCCAGTTTTATCGAAGACCTTAATATGAGCGTCTTGTGTGTCCAGGACATATATGGAGGCCTCTTCGTCGACTACGAATCTTATGCCGTTCCCGAAGGCGTAGTCGCCCCGAGCTTCGGGACCACCCAACGAAAGGTCCTCCTTAAGTTCGAGAACGGGCGTTTTGTAAAGCGGCTCCTTAGGATTCTTAACGATGGTGACGTCGCCCTCTTTAACGACCGTCCCCTTCCATTCGGCCTGGGCAGGAGCTGGAGATGGGGTCGACATAATCAGGAATACTAAGCAAACGATGCCGTTCTGCATTTTATCCATGCTCACGGTTGGCCTCCCTATCTTGCTCCCCCTTCTTCATTATACAACTCTTAGAGCGAGTTTCTCGATTCATATTCCGGGAGCATAAAGACACGGCATGCTTTTTTTCATATAGAGAGGAAGAAATCTGATTCATTTGGGGGGAAGAGAAAAATGGCTAGGGACGGAATCGAACCGCCGACGCAAGGATTTTCAGTCCTTCGCTCTACCGACTGAGCTACCTAGCCATGGGCGTCCGGCCGGGCCGAACAGCCCAACCAGTATAATAATCCGCCCCGTCGAAGTCAACTTGCCGCAGAGATTTCCTCCCTTGAATTGGACCGAAAGGATAGCTCTCAGGATTAAAAGCTCGGGCGGGCCACTCCGTCGGCCGCTGAGGGGCCTCGGGCATCGTCTCCGTTCGCTGCGGTGATTTTTTTCGTCTTCCCGGGCCGGATCCGGTGGGAGGAGTCCGCGTATCCGTCCCGAGAAGGCTAAATCACCGCTTTATGCTGCCTCCGACGATACCCTCAGCCCCCTTATTCAGCGGCCTCCTTCGGGCATCGCTGGCCGGGCAGGGGCGAGCCCACGTAAAACGCGCAGGGGTGTTCCCAGAGGAGGCCGTCAAGGGACGAGCCTTCGGCTCGCCACTCGCCCGTGTCTTATATCTACGGGCGAGTACTGCGGAAATGGACCCCCGGGCAAACCCGGGGCCCCGGCCGCTGTGGGAGGGCAGAGCGGGCACGGATAGTAACGAGGAACTGTCCCAAGAGGGACTGTCCCTCGTTACCAGAGCGAAGCCCGGATACGAAGCGACCTGGCTCGCCGGGCCAGGTCGCGGCCGACGGCGGGAATACCCTGGGCGTTTGTGAGGGGGCTCGACCTTTTTATGGCAGGTGCGGCGAAATTGAAAAGGCTGGGTCGATATGTTATTCTGGCCGCTGGAGGAACCTGCCGGATGGACGAACAGGAACTCAAGGAGCTTCTCCTCAGGGAAAACGCCGAATTCCGCCGGGTCCACGACGATCACGGCGACTGCGAACGGGCCCTCGATACGATCCGCGCCAAGACCCATCTCTCGGTGGCCGAGGCCGACGAGGAGCGGGAGCTCAAGAAAAAGAAGCTCGCCCTCAAGGACCGCATGTACCGGCTCATGTCGGATCACCTCAGGACGCGCTAAGGACTTTGATGGCCTTGACCGAGAACGCAGAACGCGTCGAGAATAACGAGGAGCTCATCTCATGATACTAGGCATGACCGGCTTCGCCGAAAGGAACTTCGCCTCTCCCACCCTTCGGCTGAAGATCAGCATCAAGACCCTTAACCACCGCTTCTTCGACTGGTCGTACAAGGGCGTCCCCCTGGGCGAGGCCGAAAGCCGCCTCCGGGCCGTCTGCCAAAAACGGATCCGCCGGGGTCGGGTGGAAGTCTATCTCGACCTCGTCTCGCTCAGCCCCGAAAGCTGGAACTTCACTCTCAACGACGGGCTCCTCGAGAAGATCCTGGCCTCTCTCGACCGCGTCTCCCGGCGGACGGGTCGGCGCCTCGAGATCTCCCTCGACAGCCTCTTCCGCGTGCCCCAGCTCGTCGAGGTCAACCGGAGGGCCCTCGGCTCCAAGGAAACGGCCTTCCTCGAGCGGAGTTTCTCCCGGACGCTCGACAACGTCCTCGAACTGCGGCGCAGGGAAGGCCGGGAGACCGCCCGCCAGCTCCGGGTCCACATCGCCTCTATCCGGCGTTTCGTTTCCCGGATCGAGGCACAGTTCCGGCGCCAGCCGGCCCTCCTCAAGGCGAAGATCAAGAAGCGCCTGAGCGACCTCAACGGGGGCGCCCCGGTTTCCGAGGGCAAACTGGCCGAGGAAGCTTCGTTCCTGGCCCAGCGCTATGACCTGGCCGAGGAGATCGGCCGGCTCAAGACCCATCTCGACTCGTTCGAGGCCTTCCTGTCGCCCAAGGTCGGTGAGCCCGTCGGCCGCCAGCTCGATTTCCTGGCCCAGGAGCTCAACCGCGAGGCCAACACCCTGGCCTCGAAATCCCAGGACATTCTCATTACCCGGGAGAGCCTGGCCGTCAAGAACGAGCTCGAGAGCATGCGTCAGCACGTCCAGAATATCGAATAGGGGAGCGAACGACATGCTTTTCGTCATCACCGGGCCATCCGGTTGCGGCAAATCGACCCTCATCAGAAAAGTGCGGCGGAGTCTGGGCGACCTGGAATTCTCGGTCTCCCACACGACACGCGCCCCCCGCCCCTCGGAAAAGGACGGCGTCGACTATTACTTTGTTGCCGAGAAGACCTTCGAACGAATGGTCCGGGAGAAGCGTTTCGTCGAATGGGCCCGGGTCCACGGCCATCTCTACGGCACGTCCCGGGCCGAGGTCGAGCGAAAAGGCCGCCGCCGCGACGTTGTCCTCGACATCGACGTCCAGGGCGCCCGCCAGGTCCGAACGCGGATCCCCGGGGCCGTCCACATCTTCATCATGCCCCCTGTCGCCGGCGAGCTCCGCCGGCGTCTCGAGCGGCGGCACGAGGACAGCCCTGAGGCCGTCGAGCGGCGCCTCAGGAACGCAAGGGCCGAGATCCGGGCCTACGGCGAGTTCGACTACGTCGTCGTCAACGACGACCTGGCCAAGGCCGCGGCCGACCTCAAGGCTGTCATCGTCGCCTCGCGCCACAGGACCGGCGCCATGGCCGGGGACCTCAAACCAGTCCTGCGGAGCTTTAAGAAAGGCCGTCCATGAAAAAGATCGCCCTGGGTGTCTCTTCGTCCGTCGGCATCTACAAGGCCTGCGAGGTCGTCCGGGGATTCCAGAAAAACGGCGTCGAGGTCCAGGTCGTCATGACGCGGAACGCCGCCCGGCTCATTTCGCCGCTCCTCTTCAGCAGCCTCTCGGGGACGAGGGCCATCGTCGGCCTCTTCGAGGAGCCTATGGCCCGGACCGTCGGCCATATCTCGCTGGCCAAGGAGATCGCACTCCTCTGCGTCGCCCCGGCCACGGCCAACATCATCGGCAAGTTCTCGGGCGGCGTCGCCGACGATTTCCTGTCGACCCTCTACCTCGCCGTCCGCTCACCCGTCCTCATCGCCCCGGCCATGAACGAGGCCATGTATCTCCATCCCCGGACCCAGGCCAACATCGCCCGCCTAAGGGCCCTGGGGGTCGAATTCGTCGAGCCGGAAAAGGGTTACCTTGCCTGCGGCGACGAGGGTTGGGGACGTCTGGCCGAGCCAGAAGCTATAGTTAAGGAAGGGCTGCGGCTCATTGGCCGGACGGCAAGCCTCAAGGGGAAAACCGTCCTGGTAACGGCCGGGCCGACCCGGGAGTATCTCGACCCCGTCCGTTTTCTCTCCAACCCGTCGTCGGGAAAGATGGGTTACGAGCTGGCCCGGGAGGCGGTCGCCCGCGGGGCGGAGGTCGTCCTTGTCTCCGGCCCGACCTCGCTCGTCCCTCCGGCCGGGGCGCGGACGGAATTCGTCCTGACCGCGGCCAAGATGCAGGCGGCCTGCCTGCGGGCCTTCCCCAAGGCGGACATCGTGGTCATGGCCGCCGCCGTTTCCGACTTCCGCTTCAAAGACGTCCGGCCGCGCAAGGCTGGGAAGGCCGAGGTCGGTCCCGCCCTGGCCATCGAGAAGACCACGGACATCCTGGCCCTCCTCGGCGGAAAGAAGAGCCCGAGCCAGTTCCTCGTCGGTTTCGCCGCGGAGACGCACGACATCCTGGCCCACGCCCGGAAGAAGCTGGCGGCGAAAAAGGCCGACCTCATGGTCGCCAACGCCGTCGGTGAGGGCGAGGGGTTCGGGACCGACGACAATGCCGTCCGGATCATCGCCGCCTCCGGGCCCGTCCAGGAGACGGGCCTTCTGAGCAAGAGAGAATTGAGCCGGACGATCTTCGATCGCATCGAGGCCGCCTTTGAAAAAAAGCGCCGCTGACATCTGGGAAGACCTCAAAGGCCAGGTCGATTTCCTGGCCGAGGCCGGGGCCGGATTCGTCCTCAAGCCGGCCGATGGCGGAAGCGCCGGGGATCGGTCACGGAGCGTCCCGCCGCCCCCCCGACAGACGGCTTCCCGCCCCGCCGCTGCGGCTTCCGGCCGAGCCCCAGCCCGCGATATCAGGCCTCTGCCGCCAGCCGCTCCCTCTCTGCCGTCTCTCGCCGGCCTCCCCGCGCAGACGGCTGCCGAGAGGCGGTCCCTCGAAGAGATCGACAAGCAGGTCCTCGTCTGCAAGCTCTGTCCGCTCCACAAGCTCAGGACCCTCGCCGTCCCCGGCGAAGGCAACCGGTCGGCCGAGCTGATGTTCATCGGTGAGGGACCGGGCCGGGACGAAGATGCTCAGGGTCGGCCGTTCGTCGGCCGGGCCGGCCAGCTGCTCCGGAAGATCATCGCGGCCATGAAATTCCGCGAGGACGCGGTCTACATCACCAACATCGTCAAGTGCCGCCCGCCCGACAACCGCGTCCCCCACCGCGAGGAGGAGGAAGCCTGCTCGCCCTACCTCATCCGCCAGATCGAGCTCATCCGGCCGCGCGTCATCGTCACCCTGGGGAAGACGCCGACTGATTATTTCGTCCCCGGCCGCGAGGGCATGACCGCCCGGCGCGGGAATTTCGGGGATTACCGGGGCATCCCGGTCATGCCCACTTTCCACCCTTCCTACCTCGTCCGTAACGAAGGCAACCGGGAGCTCAAGCGCATGGTCTGGGAGGACATGCAGAAGGTGATGGCGCTTCTCGGCGGGAAATGACCGTCTTCGCCCGGGTTGTTTTCGCGCTCCCCTTCGACCAGTCCTTTCTTTACGCCGTCCCGGAGGAGTTCCGGGCCGCAGCCCGGCCGGGCTCGCGGGTGGTCGCGCCGCTCGGAACGAGACGCCAGAACGGTTTCATCGTCGGCCTGACGACCGAACCTCCGGCCGCCGGGATCAAGGTCAAGGAGCTCGTCCAGGTCCTCGACGACAGGCCGTTCCGGGACGAGCGCTTCCTCGAATTCACGGGCCGGCTGAGCGCGGAATTCCTTTCGTCCTGGGGCGAGGTGCTCCAGGCGTCCCTGCCGCCTTCCCTCGCCCTCAAGACGAAAACGACCGTCTGCCTGACCGAATCCGGCCGGGCCGGGCTCGAAAAAAAGGGGCTCGGCCCCAAGGAACGCGTCCTGGCGGCCGTCCTGGCCGAAGCTCCCAAGGGACGGAGCCCTCTTTTCCTACGGAGGAAGACGGGCGGGAAGGACGTCTCCGGGCTCATCGCCAGGATGGAGAAGAAAGGGCTCGTCGATGTCCGGAGGATAGCCGTCCAAGCGCCCCGGCCGCCCAAGGCCGGCGGGCCCGAAGCGTCCGTACAGCTCGGCCTGGCCTTCCCCGACGCCCTCCTGGACGCCGGCATGCTGGCGTTGGTCGAGAGGGACATCACCGAAAGGCGTTTCGGCGCTTGGTATCTCTTCGGGTCCGCGGCGTCCCGGAGAGCGGCTTTCCAGAACCTCGTCCGGCGGGCGATTGGCGTGGGGGGACGGGTCCTCTATCTTTTTCCGGAGGTCGCCCTGAGCGGGGAATTCGCGGCCCGTTTCAAGAACGATTACGGTCGGACGGCCGTCGTCTTCCATAGCCGGATGACCGAGAGACAGAAAGAGGATGCCTGGCGGACCCTGAAGAGCGGCCGCGCTTCCCTCGTCGCCGGGACGCGTTCGGCCCTCTTCCTCGAGACGGGGCCGCTGCGCCTCATCGTCGTCGACGAAGAACAGGAGGAGTCGTATGTCCAAGCCGAGAGCCCGTCCTATGACGCCCGGCGCGGCGCGTGGCTTCGGGCCCGGTCTGAAGGAGCGGTCGTCGTTTATGGGTCGTCGCGGCCGACCGCAGAAGCCTTCGCCGAGGCCCGGCGGCAGGGGATGCTCATCGAGCTCGGCATGGAGCCGCTTCGGACTCGGGTCAGCTTGGTCGACCACTCCCGGGACATCCCCCTTATCTCCCGGGAACTCGAACAAAAGATCCGGGCGAACCTGGCGAAAGGGGAGGCCGCCATCCTTTTCCTCAACCGGCGCGGTTATGCCTCCCAGCTCGCCTGCTCCGGGTGCGGCCGCGTTCCCCGCTGTCCCCGCTGCGACATCCCTCTCGTTTTCCATAAGGCCGAGGGCCGCCTCGTCTGCCATTACTGCAGCCACGCCGAGGACATCCGGAAGGCCTGCTCCGGCTGCGGCGGCGAAGTCGTCCTCAAGCGCGGTGCCGGAACACAGGCCGTCGAGGAGGAACTCGTCCGGCTCTTTCCCCAGGTCCGGGTGGGGCGTTTCGACGCGGACACGGCCGGGGGGCCGGACGAGAGGGCCAAGATCCTCATCGGCTTCGCCAAGGGAAAAATCCCCCTCCTCGTCGGCACCCAGCTCTTAGTCCATCATCCTGGCGTTCCGAGGGCCCGGCTCGTGGGCATCCTCCGGCCCGAAGCGCTCCTGGGCTTTTCCGATTATCGGGCCGGCCAAAAGACCTTCGAGGCGGTCTCAGCGATGCTGGACTTCTGCCGGGACGCGCCGGACGCGGAGGCGGTCGTCCAGACGACAGTACCGGCCCACTTCAGCATCGAGGCGGCCGCGGCGGGCGACTACCGGGCCTTCTACGACAAGGAGATCGAATTCCGGCGCGTCCTGAACTATCCGCCGTTCAGCTTCCTGGCCGAAGTCCTACTCCAAGGTCGCAACGTCCGAATTCTCGGAGCCAAGTCGCGGGAGTTGCGCGCGCTCCTCCAACAATACGCGCCCGGCCTCGAAGTGCTTGGCCCGGCCTTTGCCTCCGTCGCCCGCATCCGGGACGTCTCCCGTGTCCAGTTCATCCTCAAGGCCCCGGAGCGGGAGACGATCGACCGGGCCCTCCGGGAATCCCTGCCCAAGGTCCGCCTAAAGAAGTCGATAATCTTCTCTTACTCGCCCTTTCGCCCGCCGGCTTGACGCCACCCGTTTCGGCTTTGACGGGGGCCATCCATATCCCCCGGATCCCCGGGAACCAGTCCCGGCCGGCAGGGAGCGGATTCTGAGGAGCGACCGGCAGAATTGCGGCGGAGCAGCTCGAAGCCGCAATTCTGGGAAATATCTTAAGTGAGTCTTAGGTGAAGAATGGGGACACAATGGGGACACGTACCGTTTCGGGAGAAGCGGTACATGTCCCCGCTTTAGTACGGGGTCTATGGATGGCCCCCATCAAAGCCCGGGTGGCGTCTCGGCCGCGTATCTATGGGGTTGCCGATTCGTAGATCAGAGAAGACGGGGCTCAAAGGCAAAAAAAAGGGCCCGCCCTGCTTCGAGAGAAGCGGGACGGGCCCCGTGATCGGCGTACGTGCGGGCTTACATCTTGGGAGCGGGGGCCGGTTCGATGTAATCCCCGAAGTAGATCGTCAGGTAGCCTGTCGCCTGGACCGGCCTGTCGGTCAGGTCGTGGCCGAAGATCTCGATCTTGGCCTTGGACTGGATGACCGTGGTCGTGCCGACGAGCCCGACGAGCGGCGCGGCGAGCTTGGCCGCCTCGAGGACGACCGCGAACGGGACGGCCGTCGACTTGTCGACTTCGCAGAGGACCGTCGAGAAGTTGCCGTCGAAGGGCGGCGGAACGTCGACGCCCGGCGTGCCGGGGACCGTGGGCAGTTCGAAGGTCACCCGGTAGCTCGTCAGGACGACGTCGTTGAACTGTGACGGAGGGCTGATGGGGTCGGGGTTGACCAGCCGGATCAAGATGTTGGCCGTGCCCACGTCCGCCGCGACGTAGGTTCCCGAGGGGCCGTCCCTCAGGACATCGGATTGGAGGAAGGCCACGACGTCGCCTTCCGTCGTCGTGCCCGTGAGGCTCTCGATGACGATCAGGCTGCTCGATTGGGCTTGTCGCGACAGGTTGTTGCAGCCGGATAAGACCAGGAAGGCGGCCGCTACTGCCAGGACCTTAAGAGTCGGTTTGGTTTTTTTCATGGTTCATGCTCTCCTGTTACTTGATGATCCTGGGCGTGATGAAAATCAGCAGCTCCCGGCTCTGCTTTGTTCGGGAGAAGTTTTTGAAGAGGGAGCCCAGTATCGGGATCTGGTGGAGGAAGGGCACCCGCTCGCGGGTGACCGAGTCCTCCGTCCGGTAGATGCCGCCGATGACCGTCGTGCCGCCGTCGGGGACCATGACCGTCGTCTTGGCGCTCTGCATGGTGATCGGTGGGATGCCGTTCACGAGGTTGCCGAAGTCGGCCGCGTTGTTCTGGATCTCGATGGTCATGATGATCGTCCCCTCGGCCGTGATCTGCGGCGTCGCCCTCAGCTCGAGGGCGGCGTTGACGTACCGGACCGTCACGGTGAAATTGGCCACCGTCTGGACGGGGATCTGGCGGCCCTGGATGATCTCGGCCATCTGGTTGTTCTGGGTGACAACGGACGGACGGGAGATGATCTTGCCGTCGCCGCCCGACTCCAGGGCGGTCAGGGCGATGTCGACCCGGAAGGTGTCGAGGACGTTGGCGAAGGAGAAGCCCAGGGCCGTGTTGAAGGCCGGGGCGGGCAGGTTGATGGCGTAGCCGCCGAGGGGCCCGCCGATGCCCTTGGTCGCGATGCCCTGGGGGATCATGGCGCCGTCGACGAGGACGCTGTTGGGGAACTGGAGGGAGGTCGCGTTCCCGTAGAACGGGTCGGCAATGCCCTTGAAGCCCCACTGGATGCCCAGGTTGCGGACGAAGGAGGTCGAGGCCTCGACGACGCGGGCCTCGATGGAGACCTGGGGCGTCGGCGTGTCGACGACGGTGATGAGCTTTTCGAGGAGATCGAGCTTGTCTCGGACCTCGGAGACGATCAGCGTGTTGGTCCGGTCGTCGACGATCATCTCGCCGCGCGTCGAGATCTTGGAACGGAGGAGGGCGGCGACGTCCTTGGCTTTCGAGTAGGACAGGGTGATCGTCTTGACCATGACCGGGCCGGCCAGCTCCTTGCTCTCCTTGAGCCGCCGCAGGTCCTCCTCTTCGCGGGTCAGGACGCTGATGGGTGCGATACGCAGGATGTTGCCCTCGATCGTCTTGCCCATCTTGTTCTGCTTGAGGATGATCTCCAGGGTCTGGTCCCAGGGGACGTCCTGGAGGTTAACGGTGACGGTGCCCCGGACGTCTGGGTCGAAGACGACGTTCAGGCCGGCGAACTCGGCCAGGTAGAGGACAACGTCCTTGAGGTCGGAATCCTTGATCTTGAGGCTGATGATGTCGCCGGAGTATTTTTCCTCTTCGCCGGATATCGTTTTAGGCTTGAATTTTTCCTGCTGGTCCTGGGCCGCGGCGGCCTTGGTCTTCCCTGCCGGAGCGGCGACTTCGCTTGGCGGGAAGAGGGCTTCGGTGGTCACGGTCTTGGCTTCGGCCTTCGGTTCGATCTTCGGGGCGGCTGTCGGTTCGGACTTGGCCGGGGTTGGAACGGGGGCGGGGGCCGGCGGAGGGGCCGGCTGGACGACGCCCACGCCGGCCGCGGCGGCCGGGTAGAATGAAACGATGAGTCCATCCGTCCGGGATTCCATGGCGTAGAGTCCCGCTTCTTTGAGGTCGAAGACCATGCGGGTGATCGGCCGCGGAGCGGCGCCTTGGAACTGAGCGACCCGAACCCTCTGGACCGTGGACCGTGGGTCGTTGATTAACCGGACATTAGACTTGGCGGTGAGGACGGTGTCGAAGAGGTCGACCACCAGCCGGGGCGGGTTCTCCAGGGCGAACACCTGGGTGACGGCCGGCCCGGTCAGGTTGGCCTTGACGGAGACGCTCTCCGCGCCGGCGGTCGTATCCAGCTTGCTCAGGAGGATCTCACCCTTGGCCTTGTGGTCGAGCTCGGACTGGGCGGCGGCGTCGATGAGGTAGCTCCCTTGGGCCCGCTGGATCCGGTTGAGCTCGACGACCGTCCGGCCGGTCTCGGTGATGACCCGGGCCGGAACGCGCTCGCTCAGCCGGACGATGAGGCGCAGGTCCCGAGTCCCGGATTTCTGGATTTGGATATCCCGGATGAACGCGGCTTCGGAGGAGGGGACGATCGGCGCCGAGGCCGTCTGGGCGCCGGCGAGGTCGAGGACGAGGGTCTGGGGGGATTCGGCCAGGTAGTACGCCCTCTGGACGTAAAGCAAGCCGTCGGTTTCCATGACTAGTTTCGTCGCCAGCGCGCCCGGCTGGACCTGGATCTTGCTGATATTGACGGCGGGGCCCGGGCCCTGGGCGTGCACGACGGAGAAAAGAAGCGCGCACAGGCCGATGATTACGGCTGGCAGGATTCTCTTTTTCATGTTACAGGTCCTCCGTGATTTCTTTGACGATGTCTCTCGGCCTTATGAGGGGGATGCCCCGCTCGTGGGTTTTCCGCAAGACCACCTGCGATTCGGTGATGGACAGGACGTACCCGTCCGTGAATTTGTCACCGACGTTGACGAACATGGGGAAGCCCTGGGGCATGCCGATCATCGCGGTGTAGGTTTTTTTGTTCTTGACGATCCCGAAGAGGATGAGGTCGTCGATGAACACCTGGGGTTCGCCGGTGGCCGTCTTCTCCCGCAGTTCGCGCCCGGTCAGGAGGTCCTTGAAGGGGTCCCGCCGGCCCTCGGGATTGTAGGTGAACCCGGGCGGTGGAGCGACCGTCTGCGCGGCCTTGGGCGGCGGCGCGGCCGCCGTCTCCTGGGCGAGGAGAGGGACCAAGATTGTCAGACTGAGGAATAGGATGACGAAGGCGGCTTTTTTCATCGTTTTGGCCTCACTTGTTTTTTGGCCGGGGCGGCGACCGGCGTCTCGGCGAAGAAGTAGGTCTTGGCCGTCCAGTTGGCGGAGACCGTGTTCAACTCCGTCTGGCGGGCCATGGTCTTGATGGTGAAGTTTTCGATCGTGAAGACCCGGGCGAACTTGCTCAGGCGGTCGAAGAAAAGTCCGAGGTTATGGTAGTTGCCCGAGACCTGGATGGGGATGGGCCACTCGGCGTAGAACTCCTTGTTGATCTCGGTCCCCGGCGCGAAGCGGAGGAGGTCGAGCCGGGAGTCATAGGCGAGCGTCTGAATCTGCCGCAGGATGTCCGCCGTTTCCTTCCTCTGGGGGATGTTGATCTCCAGGGTCTTAAGCTTGGCGGTCATGGCTACGATGTCGGCATCGATTTTGTCCAGCTCCCGCTTCTTCTGCTTCAGGTTCTGGACCTCCTGCTCGACCTTGACCCGTTCGGTCTTGAGCGCCACGAGTTTGGTGTTCCGGGGCTTGAAGTAGAAGAAGAAGGCCAGGGTGAAGATGAGGGCGGCGAAGAGGACGTATCCGTACCAGGGCCAGTTTTTCATCACTTCTCCCCTTTCTTGTCAGCGGGTTTGGCGGCGGGTTCCGCCTTCGCGGGAGCGGGAACCGGCTCCGGCTTCTTCTCGAGCACCGCCCGGAGAAAGAACTCCAGGTACTGGTCCCCTTTGGCGGTTTTCTGCGTCGAGGAGACGAGGTTGACGTTCATGATCTGGGGACTCGCTTCGAGACTCCCGATGTAGTCCGAGATTAGGTTGTTCGACAGGGCCCGTCCCTTGATCTGGATGCCCTTGTCGTCATAGACGACCTCGCTCAGCCAGACCCATTCCGGGAGGCGGCGGCTCAGCTCGTCCATGATGCGGGGGGCCAGGTCGCGCTGGGCGTTGAGGCTCTCGATGAGGGTGATCTTCCTGTCCAGGGATTCCCGGGCTTTCCGCTGCTCCTCGAGCTTGGCCTCGACGTACTGAAGCTGGCTTTTCTCCTGGCGGGCCTTGGCGAGGAGCGTGTTTTCCCTGTTGAACGCCTTTTCCTGGAAGAAATAGAACAGGCCGAGCCCGATGACGAGGAGGAGGAAGATCAGGTTCCCGAGGCTCGGGCCCTTCTTGCCTCTTTCCTCGGATATCCCGGGGCCGGCGACGGTTTCCCTGAGGTCCTTAGTTTCCGGCTTGAGGAGGTTGATCCGTATCATGGTTACTTCTCCACTTTTCGGGTTGCCAAACCGACGGCGACACCGAAGATCGGCGCCATGTCGCTGAAGTAGACCGCGTCGAACTTCTTGTCATCGACCCGGATATTGCGGAAGGGATTGAGGATCTCAGTCTTGATCCTGAACTTGGTCTCGAAGGCGCTGACCATGTTCGTGACGTTGGCCAGTCCGCCGCTGAGGACGATCTGATCGATCTTCCTCTCCCGCTTCTCCGAGGCCTCGTAGAAGGAGAAAGTCTTCTCGATCTCGTCGAGGAGGTCGCGGACGTTCATCGACAGGAGTGTCGCGAACTGGTCCGCGGTCGTCGATTTCCCGAGGATGCCCTTGAGGAGCTTTTCCGCCTCTTCGAACGAGATGCTGAGCTCCTTGCGGATGTTCTCAGTGAAGAAAAAACCGCCCAGGGACAGGTCACGGAAGAGCTGGGGCGTGCCCCGCTCGACGATGACGACGTTGGTGATGTTGGCCCCGATGTTGATGAGGGCGATCGTCTTTTCGGCGAAGACTTCGGGGTAGCTGACCTCGAGGGCGTTCTGGAGGGCGAAGACGTCGACTTCGATGCTCTGGAGGTTCTTCCGGGCTTGGTTGATGACATTGCTGTAGTTGGCGATCTTGTCCTTCTTGGCGGCCACGAGCAGGATGTCAAGGTTCTTTTCGTCGGTCGAGCGCGTCGGCTTGAGGATGGCGTAGTCGACGTTCGTCTCTTCATAGGGGTAGGGAATGTTATGCTTGGCTTCCCAGATGATGGATTCGGCGAGCTCCTGCTTTTCCATGACCGGGAGGGAGATCTTCTTGATAATGACGGAGTTGCCGGAGATGGAGATGGCGACATCCTTGGTCGCGATCTTGTTCTCCTCGAAGACCAGGCGGATGGTCTCGACGACGGCGGCCGAGTCGATGATGGTCCCTTCCACGATGGCGTCGTGAGGCAGCGGCTCGTAACCGATCTTCACCACCTCGTAGGCTTCTTCCGCGCCCTTCTTCCGGGGGCGGAGTTCGACGGCCTTGATGGAATAGGAACCGATATCCAGCCCGACTACGCTTTTTTCTCGAGAGATACCGAACATGTTTCCCTGCCTTTATGAAGATTGGACTTTTTTAGACTTTTTGATCTTGTCCCTGAGCTTGCGGGCCACCGACCCCGGCACGAGGCCCTCGATGGAGCCGCCCAGCGCGGCGACTTCGCGGACCAGGTTCGAGCTGAGGAACGAATAATTGACGTTGGGCATCATGAAAAACGTCTCGATGTCCGGGGCCAGGTTTCTGTTCATCAGGGCCATCTGGAATTCATACTCGAAGTCCGAAATGGCCCTCAGGCCGCGCATGACGACCCCCGTCCCCCGGGCCCGGGCGAAATCGACCAGGAGCCCGTCGAAGGCCCGGACTTCGACCTCCTTTTTCGAGGCGAAAATATCTTGAATCATTCTTACCCTCTCTTTAGTCGTGAAGAGAGGGGCCTTTTTGGGGTTTTTCAAAACGGCGACGACAATCCGGTCGAAAACCCTGAGGCCGCGCTCGATGATGTCCACATGCCCATTCGTGATGGGGTCGAAAGACCCGGGATACATGGCGCTCTTTTCCGGCATCTGGACTCTCAGTTAGTTCCTCAACGCAGTTTACTATCCAAATATCAAAAAAAGGGGGGCGTGTCAACGAAAATTCTCGGGGAAAGGGGATTCGGAAGGAATTCGCGCCGGACCCGGATTCGGTCCTGACTCAGGGAGGAAGGAGGGCCGAAGAAAGAAACCGCAGGGGAGGGGAGTCCGGCAAGGGGGGGGTGGACACCGCGGACGTCTAACCTGTTGTCACTGCTGGAGGTGATGTCTTTTGCCCGGGGCGGCCGGGGGCGAACGTTGCTTTTCGGCGGAGAGTATGTTACTTTTTTCCCGATGATGATCCGATTCGGCACCTCCGGCTGGCGCGGGGTCATGGGCGAGGAATTCACCTTCCATAACGTCCGGGTCGTCGTCCAGGCCATCGCCAACTACCTCCGGAATACGTACGGGGACGGACCGATCTCCGTGGTCGTCGGCTTCGATACGCGGTTCTTGTCGGAGCGCTACGCCTTCGAAGCGGCCAAGCTCCTGGCTCGGAACCGGATCGAGGTTTTCCTGGCCGAACGGGACGCCCCGTCCCAGGCCCTGGCCTACCAGGTCATCAAGAGGAAATGTCAAGGCGGGATCAACTTCACCGCCTCCTTCAACCCGCCGCGCTACAACGGCCTCAAATTCAACATCGAAACCGGCGCCCCGGCCCTCCCGGAGGTGACGGACGTCGTCGAGGAGGAGATCCGGCAGCTGATGCCCGGCTTTTCCACCCTGGCCACCCATGCCCCGGGCGAATCCGTCTCCCGCATCGACTTCCAGGCGGACTATATAGCCTTCCTCCAGGGCAAGATCGATTTCGGCGTCATGCGGACCGCGAAGCTGCGTGTCGCCGCGGACCTGCTTTATGGCACGAGCCGCGAATACCTCGACGAGATCCTCGAGGAGAACGGCGTCGAGGTCGAGAGCATCCACGGCTACGTCGACCCCTACTTCGGCGGTGTCAGCCCCTCCTGCACGGAGGAGAACCTGACCGAGCTCAAGGCCCATGTCCTCGAGACGAAGTGCCACCTCGGGGTGGCCACGGACGCGGATGGCGACCGGTTCGGCATCATCGATGAAAAGGGGGCCTTTGTCCACCCGAACATCATCCTGGCCCTGCTCCTCGACTACCTCGCCAGGGTCAAGGGCTGGCGCGGTGGCGTCGCCCGGTCGGTCACCACGACCCATCTCCTCGACCGCATCGCCCGCAAGCACGGCCTGCCGCTGACCAAGACGAAGGTCGGCTTCAAGTACATGGCCGACCTGTTCCTCAAGGGTCGGATCATGTTCGGCGGGGAGGAGAGCGCCTGCATCGCCGTCAAGGACCACCTCCCCGAAAAAGACGGGATCTTCGCCGGGCTCCTGGTCGCGGAGATGATTGCCGCCACCGGCCGCAGCCTGGGCGGGCTCCGCGAGGCCCTTTTCAAGGAATACGGAGAAATGGTCAGCGGCGAGCGCAACCTGCCCCTGACCCCGGAGCGGGCGAAGAGGCTGAAGGCGCTCATCCAGAACCCGCCGTCTAAGTTTGGGGGCCGGAAGGTCGTTTCCGTCGAGACGATCGACGGCCTCAAGCT
>Ga0315293_10001668_pt1 | contig 21555 bp, 22 predicted proteins | sample YL17G13_20_MG_FD_203071 | JGI IMG/M metagenome (GOLD analysis project Ga0315293, IMG submission 203071) | Sediment microbial communities from Yellowstone Lake, YNP, Wyoming, USA - YL17G13_20 | ecosystem: Environmental > Aquatic > Freshwater > Lake > Sediment | place: USA: Wyoming | collected... | reverse complement strand
GGTGGCCCGGTGGATTTGCGTGCCTTGGGCCGTGAGCGTGCCAGCCCCACTGAGGTCGGCTCTCCCGAGCGCTTCACCGCCAACCGCACCGAGCGCTTCCAGCGTCCCGGAGGCGCTGAGGGCGGCTTGTCCAGCCCGCGTGACGGACGCGTCGACGTAGCCACGCCCCCAAACCCAGCCATCACCCCAGAGGAGCCCGCTACCATACTTGATTCTTTGGCCGACCACGCCCCTCCCACTAAGCGAGGCAGCACCGGCATGGGCTGACGTGGCACTAGCGGTAGCCACCAGAGTGCCCGACCCGGACAGGCCCGCAGCCGCCGGTCGTTGGACGCCGCCTACTGCTGACGCGGAGCCCGACCCGCTCAGGACGGCAGCACCCGTGAGGACAAGCGCAGCGACTGCGCTCGCGACGCCCGAACCGGCCAGGGCCGCGATGCCCCGAAGGACACGGGCTCCGGCTGCTGTCGCCGTGCCGCTGCCGGACAGAGCGGCCTGGCCGAAGTGTGCCTTCGCGCCGACTGCTGTCACTGTGCCCGAGCCCGACAGCGACGCTGCGGCAACCTTCGTGACGGTCGCCGAGGCGGTCAGCGTCCCCGAGCCCGAGATGGCGGCGGCGCCTACCTCCGATACCCCAGACCATTCGACGTTCAGCTTCGCGGCGTAGAGCGGGTCTGTGTCGTAGGCGTATGCCCGACGCTCGGCCCAGACGCCGCTCTCGATACCCTTGACGATGACCTGCATCGCCTGGCCGGACGCCCATCCCTGACGGTTGACGAGCGCCTGGACGATAGCCGAGATGTCGGTCGACCAATGCCAGGCGTCCGCCGTCCAGCCCTCAACGCCGTTCCAGTTGACCAGGGGTAGCTTGGGGCGTGAGACGTAATCCACGTAGGAGGCGAGGGCATCGGAGTCGTCTTCCGCGCAGCCCTCGACTCGCAGATCGACAGCGGTCGACTCCGTGTATTGGGCCTTGAACTGTATCTTCGCCGCCGTCACGTTCGCGCCCTGCGGGACGTTGACGGCCGCCCAGCGCCACCAGCCAAAGATGTCCTTCCAAGCCCCGTTAGGCGGAAGGACATCCTTACGCCCGATGTCCATGTAGGTGGTGGAGTTCGTCCAGGTTCCACCCATAGGGAACAGCTCGCCGTCATCCACGGCGGCGGCAACCTGCACAGTGAGCCCCACGTCACCGGCCGCCACAACGGTCCCGCTCCCGGATAGGGAAGCAGCGCCGTAGACGGTTGGAACGCCCGGCCAGTGAACCGCCAGGTCGTTGAATCTGTAGACCTGGAAGGGAGAGACGCCATAGAGGGAGACGACCAGCTTGTCTGCATCCGGCGCGAAGATGATTTCGGATGCGTACGGGACGGTCACGCCCGCCACGGAGTAGACCACCACCGTGCCATCCGAGATCTTCACGCGCGAAATCTTGACCGGATTTGAGGCACTCCACGCCACCCAGATGTAGGTTCCGCCTGGGTCTTCGAAGCACCCAAGAGAGGTGGCGTTGCTCGGCCCGACGGTCATGAGGGTCTGAGCCGCCAGGTCGGTCTTCGAAACCTTGATCACCCAGCCGCTGCGACCAGCTATATACCCGGCTTCAGGGGGCAGCCAGATGTACCCGGTGGAGAGGGCAATATCGTCGGAGAGCGTGGGCGCTGCTGTCGCTTCGTAATCTTCCTCCGCCAAATCCGAAGCGGCGAGACGGTAGATGTACCCGTTGATGGTGGTACAGAAGACCTTCCCAGTTTCGGCATCGTAGCGCAGCGCATGGATGTAGTTGTCGCCCAGGTTGGTCAACAGTCGCGAGGCAGTCACCACCCCATCGCTGATCCGCACCTTCAGCACATATCTAGTGGGGGTCCCGACATACAGGTAGGTGCCGTCGCTGTCGATGCTCTCGCCCGCCCCATAGCCGCCCAGGTTCCAAGAGCCGACCAGGGATGGCGGCGAGGTGCTTGTGGCGAAGCGGTCTATGTAGCTATACGTGGCATCTGCCGTCGCCACGTAGACCGTGCTCCCCACGACAACAAGGGCAGGGGCCGTCAGCCTGCCCGCCGCGCCGGTGTAAACGCTGTAGGCCATCGTGGTCGGGTCAAACCGACACAACTTGTAGGGTGTCGTTTTGGTGGAGATGTAGGCCTTGTCGACGCCGGATGCGTAGCCAGAGCCGTGCGGGGTGTTCTCCCCAGACGCCATCGTGAGCAGGATCGTGTCGGGGTCATAGCAGGCTGCTGTCAGCGTGCCGCTGCCCGACAGGGTCGCAGAGGGCTCCGGCGGAATGAGGGTGCATTCCGCCTGCATCTCGCACATTCGGTCAGCGTTGCTACTCCGCAAGCTGACCATCTTGACGTAGCGGCCCGTCTTAGAGAACGCCCCCGACTCCTGCCAGCCCGACCCCGCGTTGAGAAGCCCTTCCCAGACAGAATCGCCCCAGCTATCGACCGAGGTGCTGACATAAACAGTTGCCCCGGAGGTGCCGCCCCAGCGGTTGCCTGCCGCCACCGTCTGGTAGAGCTGGACCTTGGATACGACCTTCGCGACGCCGAGGTCGAAGATGATCCAGTGGTACTCGGCCGTGACGTGCGCCCACATGGTCGCGGTGTCACTGTCGATCGTGAGGTGATCGTAATAGGTGGTAGTCTCCCCGCAGACGGAGTGGATGGCGGTCGGGGTAGTCCAGTCGGCCAAGACGCTACTCCTTCACCGGCTTTGCCCAGATCACAGGCCCGCCCTCAAACCCGGCCTCCTTCATCGCCGCCACGTACTGCTCGCCGCTGTTGTAGTGCATCGGTTGCGCCGCGTGGTCGCCGAACCTGTTTACCGCCCGCACCTGGCCGCCCGGCCGCAGCGCGTCAAACATCTGCTTGGCGAACATGGGCAGCGTGTCCGGGTGCAGGTGCTCCATCGTGTCATTGGACACGATCACGTCTAGCCCCTCCAGTTCCTCCAGGGACGTGTGGACGGTGATACCCTTAGCCCAATCTTCGTGCCGCTTGAACCGCCACTCGGCGAAGTCTCGCTGCGGGCTGGGCAGGTCGACATAGGCCACCTTCGCCCCGCGGCGGGCCAGGGAGAGCGCCAGGCTCCCGATCCCGCCGCCGAAGTCGGCTACCCGACCACGACAGCGCAGCAAGACCGTAACGTCGTGCCAGAACTGAGGCGAGGTGTTCCACAGCACGAGGTCAGCGATGTACGCCTGCTGCTCGCGGTAGAACTGATCCACCTCTTCCGGCGTCTCGGGCTTCCGCTCGCGCCACTCCTGGGCTATCGTGTCGTTCGGGTTCTCCGCGTTCTGCAGGTCAAGGATCAGTTGCGCCAGCGGCTTCTGCCAGTAATCGGCCAAGTCGCGCAGCACGAGCTTGCGTTCGTCGTCGTTGTCGAGCCGCTGGGCCACATCGGCGAGGCGGTACTGGTAGGTGCCCATGTGGCCGATGTCGAGGCTCATGTCCATCCAGCACTCGATCCCGGCCTGGTAGCAGCGCTCCCCGAACGCCCAGTCCTCGCCGAAGTATTCCCATTCGCCGTTGGGGTGCTGGAACGGAAGCGGCTGAAAGATGGGCCAGAAGCCCGTCGTCACGGCGGCGGTACAGAAGGGCTGATCAAGGATCAGCCTCTCGATCGCCTTGCGGTGGATGGCCAGAAAGCCAGTACCCGCGTAACGCACCAGCCGCGGCGGCTGCTCAGGGCCGAACGCCAGCGGGGCCTCGTCGCCGTCCAGCAAGCGGACGGCGGGCCATCCCTCCTGGGCTCTCCGGATGGGATACCCGCCGCCCGCGACAGCCTTCTTTTCCCGCGCCAGGGCCACGACCCGCTCCAGGTCGTCGGGCGTGAACACCATGTCCGCGTCGACGAACACCATCACGTCCAGCTTCTTGTGCTGGCGCAGAAAGTCGGACGCGGCCATCGACCGCGCCCGACAGATCAGCGCGTCGTTGTAGTAGCGCAGCAGGACGTAATGGCCGGTCTGCACCGCCCGCTCGATGCAGACCATCGTCGCCGCTTCGAGGGAGCGGTAGATGCAGACAGCCAGGACCGCAGTCGGTTTCACCGACCGCTTCACCATAATCTCCTCCTAGTCGAGCTGGACTGGGGACACCTTAAAGTTCAGCCCATATCACCCTGTCACGCAAGCGAGATGTCAAGGTCTCCCGTCGGAATCTTGAACGTGTCGCCGCTCGCCACGGTCTTGGATGCCGTGAGCGCCCCATGCCAGAGCATGTTCCCGCCGGTGGTGGCGTCCATGATCGCGATGTGCGTGACCGTGCCCCAGTCCGCCGTGGCCTGCGGGAACGTCACGTCGGCGTCGTTGCTCGTGCTGCCACCCGACGCCGCCGTGAACACCACGTTCACGCGGGCGTAGGCGCCGCCGCTAACCTCGGCGGCCACGTTGCCGGTGTCCGTCGGGTCAGCCGTGAACAGAGCGAGCTTGCAGTAGGAGGGCTGCCCATAGGCACCGCCCACCTTGAGCGTGTGGTCCAGCAGCTCGTTCTCCAAGAAATCCGTTATGTTTCCGGCCATCGGAACCTCCTCCAAATGGAAAGGCCCCGCTTACGCAGGGCCGTCTAGCCGATTTGATCGCTTAGTTGTTAGGTGGTCACCCAGGCGGTCGCGCTGCCGGGCATCCTCCAGTTGGTGCCGTCACTGACGTTTAAGCCGTTGTCGCTGCTGTTGTAGATCACATAGCCCGCGCCGACGCTGGCCGCCGACGGCCTGGTGGCGTCGGAGTAGATGGGCGGCATGACGCTTCTGGGCGTGTGATCGATCGGCGACCGCGCGCGATGGGCGTTCAGCTTGTCGTCTATGCGACCATCGATGTCCAGCGGGTCGCGTGGCATCACACTTCCTCCACCTTCAGCGTCACCGTGCGCTTCTTGCCAAGTTCCTCAAGGTCTAGGCCGATCCCCTCAATCCAGCAGTTCGTGTCGACGCCGAGGGAATGGGCCTGCCAAGTATTGATGAGCCGAACCTGGTCACGGATGTCCAGCGCTCGCAGCAAGGCCCAGTAGGCATCGGAGTCTGAGTCGATCGTCAAGGCCGTGCGGAAAACCATGTCCGCGCGCTTGTTTCCTTCCGCGATGGCCGTGTCTCTCACGATGTCCGCTGTCTCCAGGTCGAAGGGCATATCGAGCGAGAGTTCCCGGTCGACGAACTGGACCGCGTTGGGGGGCTCGTATTCGTAGACGGCCTCGCCTCCACCGGAGATCACTGTGACGGGGAGCCCCTCTACATGGAGGTCGGTGATTGTCCAGTTGACCGCGCCGGCGTTGGTCAGAAGGATTACCCCGCCGTTGGGCGTACTGGATTCCCAGACTGCCGTGCAACTCGCCTGGACAGGCGCAACAACGATCGTGGGCGCCTGGCAGGGGGCGGCGAACTTGGCGGTATATCGCCGGTAGCCGTTAAGCGTTACCGTGTAGGCAAGAACATCGCTGGTCGGCTCATGAGGATACCACCTAGCCCCATGGAGCGTGTCGCCTGAGTTGTTACTCACGTTCAGCCAATGAGAGTGCCCGCCTTCTACAACTTCGACTAGGGCGCCGACCCATTCATTCGTGGCCCATGACTTTGACGTGTCGATGAGGTAAGCGTAGCCATTGCGAGTCCACGCAGAGCCGATACCTGTGCTATTCCCGCTGGTGTTTGCGAGGGGGCCGAGCGTGGGGTTGCCGTTAGTTTCGAGCCGCCAGATAACAGTGGTCTCGGTGCTCACGTCTTCCAGGGCGGCACAGTTGACAACGACCTTCGAGATGCGGTCGCCGCTGCTGAAGTTCGGGCGCAAGGACTGATAGCGCTTGTTGGCGTCCGTGATGTCATCGCTGAAGGTCATCTCCAGCGCGGGCGCGTAAGTACGAGCCTTGAACTGAACCGTGCCCGTGCCGTCCACCCACAGGAAGCCGGGCTCGCTGTCGACGATCTTGCGGATCGCTTCCAGGCCGTTCTCGTCGGTGAAGGACACACGGTAAAGCGAGGTCTGCCCCACCTGGCAGGTGCGCCCGATGCGGTTGGCGTAGGGCACCATGTGGAGAGGGCAGACATAAAAGGTACTCGCTTGCTGGGTGGTGGTCACAACGCGGAGAGTCCGCTTCGTCGAACCGTTGTTAAGAAACGCCATGCCGCCGGGGTCTTTCCGCGCGTATTGCCAAGCGGCCGTACCAGTGATATTTTGATCGGTCAAATTGTATTGGCCATAGACATCATCCCAGAGCACCAGACGCAGACTTGCTGAACCTATGACGAACACCGAGGGCAGCCAGGCAGAGTTAGGGGCCGTACCCGCCGTCACGTCAAACTCGACGCCCTCACCCGCTGCCACATTCCCCGTGACCGCCTTGACGCAAGCGATGCCCTCGAACGGGGAGACGAGACTGCGGGTCATCGTGCAAGTGCCCACGGCGGCCCAGCCGGTCAAGTCCACTGATACGGTAGGGTTGGTGACGACCTCGCCGCGCTCGCAGAGGTCGAGCACGCGTTGCAGCGACAGGTCGCTCGTGCGGCCGTCAATCACGCCCATGTTGATCTTGATGCCCGCCGCGAGGCCAAGGATGTCCACCGCCTCTAGGAAGGCCAACTGTTCATCAAGGCCGGGCTCGAAGGAGAAATCAGAGATGAAGCCCGTAAAGAGACTGGTGGTGTCGGCCAGCCGCACCCGCTTGAAATGGTCGAGCCCGGTGATCGTCCCCTTGTAGGGGGAGAAGCGCCCATCGCCGTTGTCGAGGGTGAAGGTCGCCTTTCCGGGCTCGATGGCGGCAAGCGAGTGCTCGCGCCCACGGTTGATCACGGCGCGCTGGAGGTAGGCCGTCCAGTCCGTCTCGAAGACGCCGCTGGAGTCACCGTCGAGGTCAGCCGTGAGTGACCAGGTCATTAGCCGACCCGCCTCTTCAGCTCGGGCAGGATGGCGTCCACGATGGCCCGCTTCTCGCGCGCGTCGCCCAGGAAGACGGCGCCGGAGAAGTCGGGGGCGATAGTGTAATAGTTATTGGTGACGCCACCGCTACGGCCCGGCGGGATGATCGTTTCGCCCGCCTCCACGTGCACGAGGCCGCCCGAGAGGACGGCGCCGCCGTGCTGGGCGACGGGGACAGAGCCGAGGACGTTCTGAATGTCGACGAGCCTGTCGACCATAATGTCGGAACGGTTTTGAATGCCCTCCAGGTAGTAGGCGACGGTGCCCGTGAGCGTGGTCAGGATGTCGCCCGTAGACTTCTGGACGGTGACGCCCACCTTCGCCAGATCGCCGCTCACCTGGTCCGCCATGCCGGAGATGTCCACGTTGATGCTGCCCTGAGCGTCAGCGAGCACCTTTTCGATGCCAGCGAACAAGCCGGTTTCAGTACCGCCCGTAAGCGCCTTGATGCGGTCGAAGAGGGCCTGGGCGTCAGCGAGGGCGGCGGTAGCGGCGTCCTTGTCACCCCGATCCATCGCCGCGAAGGCATCGTCAATAGACTTGACGACGATATCGCCTCGCGCTTCCCAGGCGGTTTTGACCTTCTCATTGATGCCCGATTCCAGCGCCGCCGTGAGTTCGTCCTGAGCCGCCTTCAGGTTGTCGAGGATGGACTCGTGCAGGGTCATTCCTGCTTGCACATCCTCCATGTACTTCTCGTTGCGGGCCAGGAGCGTCAGGTACTTGGTGAGCTCTTCGCTCGAGCCGGTCCAGCCAGCCTTGATCTGGTTCATGGTGAACTCGGCGTAGCCGCCCATGTCCTCGAACCACTTCTCGAGTTCGTATTGGTCATCGCCGACGGTCAGGTTCTTGGTGAGGTCAACCTTCTCCGCCTTCAGCCGCAGCTCGTCCATCTCGACGCCGGCGGCGGCCAGGACACGGTTGATCTCTTCCTGGGTCAGCAGGCCACCACGGTTCACCTGATCCCAGATGCCCAGGCTTTGGGCCAGCTTCTGCACCATCGCCGTCACCGCGCCGGACGCGTAGCCGGTCTTGTCCATCTCCTTGGCCTGATCCATCATGGCTATCTTGATGTTCGTGATCTTCAGTTGGAGCGCATCCTGCTCCTGGGAAAGCCCGTGCGAAGCGTCTGAGAAGGCCCGCGTGCCGCGTAGGGCGGCGTTCTCCCATTCGGTCATAGCATCGGTGGAGGTGCGAATCTGCTCTTCGAGATCGGCGTGGGCGGCCTGGGCGTCTTCCAGGTAGCCCTTCAGGCTCGTGAGGTAACCTTCCTCATTGGCGATCTCGGCGTTAAGCACCGCCAGCCCCGCCGTAGCGGTGTCGCGCATCTGCCGGCGCAGGGCGGCGAGGTCGTCGTCCAGACCACGGAAGGCTTCGGCCGCGCCGCCGGCGCCGGAAGTGAGCCCGCCAAGGCCAGAGCCGAGATCGTGAAATGGCGCGACTGCTTTTTGAGCCGATGCCGCTGTTGCGTTCAACCCCCTGTTAAGCAGAAGCGCAACGTCTCCAGCGAGTCCAGCTTCTGCGGCGAGGCGGGCAGCATGACCAGCAGCCGTTTCAAACCGGATGCCTATGTCCTCGACACCTGAATCATCTATGTCTATCGACGAAGGCAGGCTGTCGATACTGAAGCCCAGCGCGTTGATGACCGAAATGGCCGCGTTGATGATGGGGGCAATTCTGGCGTACCAGGCTTCTATGAACCCGGCTAGTTCAGGCCAGATAGTGCTCCAGTTTGTATAGACAAGGTAGGCCGCCGTCGCGAGCCCAACGATGAGGGCGCCGATGCCGGTGGTGATGAGGGCAGCCTTGAGGGTCATGAGGCTGCCCGTTGCAACGCCAGCCGCCCCTGCCACGCCAAAGAGACCAGCCACGATGCTTGCCAAGTCCTGAACGAAGCTACCTACCTGAAAAGCCGCATAGGCGGCGATGATGGCATAGACGAGGGCGGGATGATCTTGGAGAAGACCAGCCACCGTAGTTAGCGAACTGGCGAGTAAGGGGACAAGGTTAGACGCCACATCCGCGAACATGGCGGCAAGGTCACCCAGAACGGTCAAAAGAGGCGGGGCAACTTCAGTGAGACGTTGGAAGCCGTTCTCCGCAAGGTCGAGCACGCCTTGGCCGAAGTTCCTGATATCCTCCTCGTGCTCCGCCAGATAGGCCCCGATCTTCCCGATGCCTTCTTCCATCCACGCTCGGATAGTAGGGAGCGAACTAGCGAACAAGGCCGTCAGATCGGTGAGGGCGGGCATGACCGCGAGCCCGAGCTGGACTTTGATTCCCTCAAACCCCGCCCCCAGGTCGCGTTGCGCGGCGGTGTAATCCTTGACGTCCTGAAGTGACTGTTCACTCAGGACCAAGCCGAACTTCTCAGCCTCCACGCCCAGGTCGTGCAGCCCTTCCGCGCCCTTGTTCAGGACAGGGATCATGTCCTTGCCCGACCGCCCGAAGAGTTGCATGGCGAGGCCGGTCTTCTCAACGCCATCGGGCATGTTCTTAAAGATGTCGGCGATCTGGGGCATGATCTGCCCCATCGACGCCAGTTCACCGGTTGCGGTGAATGCTTTGACGCCGAGGTCCGCAAGGATATCCCCCGTGGTCTTGCCGCCCGTGGTGACGCCCGTCTCTTCGTCTGAGACGCCCTTCAGTTTCTTGGCGAGGATACCGAGTGACGCGCTGGCGTCGTCGCCAGAAAGGCCGAGGTGCTGGAAGGCGAAGAGGAGCTTGGAGGAGTCTTCGGCGGTCCCGCCGATCTCCCGCTTGAGCTTGTTGACCGATGCCCCGAGATCCTGCGTAGTGGAAACGATAGATTCAAGCGTCTTGAAAGTGGCAAAGGCCCCAACAGCAGCGACGGCGGCAACGGCCAGCGTCTTTAGGGCGCTGCCGAGTCCGCCGGATTCTTTGGAGATGCCTTTGAGGCCGGCTGAAGCCTGGTCTTTAAGGGCAACCAAGATGGAGAGTTCAGCGTTAGAGGCCATGATTTACCTCAAACAACCGTCCCTGTGGTAGGCTTGGTACAGGAGGTGCGGTGATGAAGGAATATGACACGCACAGGCTTTTTGTCTCCTTCAGTGACGCGGTGACTCTAGGCCTTGGAATCGCCATCGGCACTTTCATGGCCTATCTCGCCATCGGCCTGATAGCGGGAGCGGCATTTATCATCTTCATCATCGGTGGGCGCTAGCCGCCCTTCCGCTGGTGCTTCTGGACTTCCGCCTTCGCCTCGTGGATCAGCATCAGGTCCTCGAACACGCGCCCCGGCAGATGCCCCAGGTGGCACCAGCAGAAGCCCGTGATCTCCATCGCTACGGCACGACGGTCAAGCTCTTTCGGGAAGCGCCCGCCCTTCTCGAACGCCGAGTAGAGGCGGGCGCGGATTCTTTTCGTTCCGTCTCCGTCCGAAGCGGGTTGAGTTCGTTGACAGCGCCCGAGATCTTGAGCAGCGTCTCCCGGTTCAGTCGCCCGATACTTTCCTCGCTAAGGGGTACGGCCTGACCGTCCGCCCCGAGTAGGTTCCAGGCCTTGATGGCAATGGACAGTAGGGCCTTGGCGTTCCGAAAGAGGACGCCGGTCCTCAGTTGACCAGTGGTCTCGTCAACGAGGCCGCTGATCATGCCCTCGACGCGAATCCAGTCGTCGGTGTCGAACTCCCGCTTGATGTCGACCCACTCGCCGTCTCCGAGATCGATCCGGTGCAGGTCGTCCTGGGCAACGAAGTGCCCCACAAAGCACCTCCTAAAGCGCTAGCCAGGCCAGCTCTCCTCGCTGCGTTCGGTCGTTAGGTTGCCGAGCCGTCCCTGAAGGCCACCATGCTCACGGCTTGATCTACGTCGATATATAGTTTTCCCGCGTCCGCTCCCGATGGGTTGTTGTAGTAGGCGGCGGGGAACGGCCCGAAGATGCCTACCTTCGCCGTCGCGAGCGTGGCCGTCTTGTCGGCAATCGCCAGCGCCTCGCTCAGCACCGTGACCGGCGTCTCGAAAACGATGTTGACTGTGCTTCCGGAAGCGTTCGAGATGACGATCTTCGTGGCACCGTCATTCACGACCGCAGCGTCGTCCGCGGCTGCGACGGCCTGGTATGCATTGGTGACGTTCAGGCCATCTCTGGAGGTCGCCTGGACGGTGAGTTCAGTCCTTGCCACCTTCCACCTCCTTGATCGTCCGCTGGGCCGCCGCTATCCGCGCCGCGAGGTTAGCCTTGCGGTCGGCAGCCAGCCGGGCAGCCTCGTCAGCCGCAACCTGTGCGCGCTCGGCCTCGGCCTGCGCGTCAGCCGCCGCCTGGGCGTTGGCCAGTGCCTTCGCCGCCGCCTTCTCTACCAGCACCACCTCGTCTTCCTTGTCGTCGGCTGTGCGGTAGAGCTTGGAGGCGAGCTTGGCCTGGTAGACCTTGGCGTCGGGCTCCTCGTGGTCCGACGCCGGCCAGCCGGGATAGGGGTCGCCGCCCCTCCAGATGAGATATTGTATTTTCGCCATGCCTACGCCTCCTTACGGGATCGTCGCGAGCGAATTGATGACGGCGATCTGAAGCACCTTGCTGGAGGTGGCGTCATAGACGCCTTCGAGGTGCATCTGTAGAGTGTCCTGGCCCTCGCGTTCGGCGAACGGCCCCATGAGCGAGCCCTCAGCGTGCTCGCCGCACAGGTCGATGGTGATCTTCTTGGTGGTGCTTCCCACGACTGAGCCGGGCACTTCCAGGCGAACGAACCGCTTCGAGCGGTCGCGGCTCTTCTCCTGCTCGGCGTCGGCGATGGTCGTGAACTCGAACATCATCGTGAGGTCGAACTTGGCCGGGCCGAACCTATAGGCGCTGAAGAGGCCGCCACTCGTCGGCAGGCCAGGCACCAGCCCAGTCGTGATGTCCAGGTTCATGTCGATCATCACCCCAGCCTTCGGTGTCACGCCGAGGTTCGCCCAGGTGTCGTCGATGGCGAGGGTCAGCTTGTCGCCGAGCGCCGGCTCCCACGTCGTGGGGATACCGAGGGTCGTGGGCGTGGAGTCTGTGACCTGGCGCCCAACGAGTCCCGCCTTGAGCTTCATGGGTTCGCCGATGGTCCGCGAGATATTCAGGGACTTGGCGAAGCAGTATTCGACCTCGCGGCCGAAAAGGGTGGTGCCGTCGTCGTTCGCACCTTCGATGGTGAAGGTGTCGGGGGCGGCGTCGTCGTCGGGGTCGAAGAGGTACGTCCAGGTGTATGCTCCAGAGCCTGAGACGCCCGAGACGCCACCCTTAACCCCCATCGCGAGGAAGTCGATGATCTCCTCGAACGTGCAGTCGCTGGAGTAGGTCAGTTCCGCGCCCCTGGCGACGACGATGCTGGTGCCGCCGTAGGGCACCAGGACACCGACGGGGTAGGCCGGCCTGTAGATTTTCGAGAGCTCTGTGAGCTCCAGATCGCCTATCCAGCGGCGGGTTGCGGGTACGGCAGTCCCGCGTATCGTCTCCTTGCCCCTCTGGGCCAGTCTCAGTGGGTAGATTGTTGTCGGCATTCGTTTCTCCTTTCCTTAAGCGAAGGCCCGAGCCTCCTTGATCGTGACGGTGAGCAGGAAGTCCATGCCCACGAACTCGCGCCCGGAATAGAGCCAGCCGCGGGCCTCTTCCACGTCCGGGCCAGCGATATGCGTCGCTGTGCCAGCGAGGGTGAGGTCGACATCGAAGGCGTCTACCACGGCCTCGCGGAAGGCGTCCACCAGGTCAGCGGCGCGATCCACCGCTTCGTCAGCCACGAGGCAGCGCATCCGCACGGTGTAGGTCTTGATGCGGAGCCCACCTCCGGCACGTTCCAACTTCAGAGCGGGCGGTAAGATGACGAAGCAGGGCGCATCCTCCACCGTTGCCGGCGGCGTCTCGTAGACGCGCAGGATATTGGCGTCCGTCGGGTCCGTGATCTCAATCGCCGCCAAGATGGCGGCGATTCGTGTTCGGGCGAGGCGCCAGGTCAAGCTACTTCCCCCGCTTGCCCGTCACCTGGGGCTGCTTCTGGGCCTTGTCCTTGCGGCTCTTCCCTTTGTTCTTCTTCTTCTTGCCCATCACTTCCCCTTCGCCTTCGGACAGCGCGGCCCTTCCTTTGTCAGCCAACCGACGTGATCGTCGAGCGGCTTCCCGCATTTCGCGCAGAAGCCCGCCTCGACTATCACACCCATCACTTGACCCCCCAAGCGGCCTCAACCCGCTTCTTCGATTCTTCGACCATCTTGGGCAGGGCCTTGTCGGTGTCCTTCGCCGCCCGCTCGAACATCTTGACGCCCTTGGTGCCGTGGGCCGCTATCTCGATCTGCAGCTTGTAGCCCTCGCCCTTGTTGATGAAACCGTGCGCTACGCCCCAGCGCTCGATCGACTTGATGGGCGGCGGCTTGCCGGCACGTCGGCCCTCCTCGACGGTCTGGGCAATACCCCAGATGGCGTGCGCGGGGCTGATCAGCGCCCGCATGGCCACGCCCTTGCCCGTCAACTCCATTCCCATACCGGCGGCCAGCGTGCCTTTGTCGACGGGGTGCGGCTTGGCGTACTCCCGCACCTTCTTCTTGGCGAACTCGCCGGCCTCTTTCACCAGATCACCCATCGGGTCGGTGACGTGGCCGAGCTTCTTAACGAGCTTGTCCAGGCCCTCGATTTCGACGGTGATGGCGCTCATGCGAAGCTCAACCCCTTCGCGTACGCCTGCTGTAGCCGCCAGAGGAGCGTCCTCACGTCAGCCAATTGCTGGTTGAAAGAGACGGCCGTGTCAATGTCCTGCACGGTCAGGGCGGCGCCGCCAAGATGGGCGTCCCTGAGTTGGCGGGTGATGCTGATCGCCGCTTCCTTGATCGCGCCCGGCACAGCCGGCCAACCGAACTTCGCCGTCACTTGGATCGAGCGCTGCTGGTCGGGCCACTCGGAGAGTTGGCCTGAGTTCGGGTTTACCTCCAGGTACTCCCAAGGGAAGGGTTCCGGGCCCTTGTCCGCGTTCGGCGGCCCCGGCCAGAAGTCGGTATCCAGAGTCAGCGCCGTCTCATCGCCGAACGAGTAGTCACCGTCCAGGTCAACCTTGACGATGAGGCCAGTGCTGGTGGCGATATCATCCGGCAGCCAGAGGCGGGTCTCGCCGTTGCCGTCGTAGACCCGCGTCACGACCAGCGCGTCCTGAGTGAAGAAGCGCCGCAGCCGCAGATCAAGGAACCGGGAGACGGTTAGGCCCTCGGCCTTGATAGCGTCGTCATCCCCAGTGTCACTCTTCCCGGTACGCGCCCGGTATTCTACGGGAAGGAAATAGGCGTCAGTGACGGCGGCCATTGCTCTCTAGCCTTTCCTGATGTTGTTGGTCAGTCTTCTAGCAGCCGGGCCCCACGGTGATGACCTGAGCGGCTGCCTGGGTCGGCGGAAGGCCGCCCCCGCCGTGCCGGCACCAGCGGATCGCGATGGCGCCCGAAACGCTGGCTGCGGTCGCCGCAGTCACGACGATGCGCAGATAGCGCTCGCTGGGCTCACACACCGAGATGACAAAGACGTTGTTGTCGTCGGTGTCGGCAAGCGCGACGATGGCGGCGCTGGTGATGTCCGTCGGCGATGCGAAGTTGGTAACTGTGTCCTTCTGAACCTTCGCGTTGAGCGTCCCGGTCGAAGCGATGTCGCCGACGGTCAGGATGAAGTCGCAGCCATCCCAGCCCATCATGTCGATAGCGACGCCGCTGCGGGCGCCGCTGGACGATGCAGGCAACAGTGCCTGGGCAATGAGCGCGTACTCGTAGATTCGATCTACCATCGTTTCCCTCCTCGCCGCTTCTTGGGCGGCTTCTGCATGGCGGTCTCGCCGAAGGGCTCAGCCGTCGCGGTCTCCGGCTCGGGCTCCTCTCTTTCTTCCTCTCCTGCCTCCTCCTCCGCTATCTCCTCTTCGGGTGGTTCGGGCGCATCCGTCACGAGTTCGGCCCAGCCGTCGCGGATAGCCGCATCACCTTCGTGCTTCGAGACGGTGATAATGGCGCCGTCCGGCCAGTCCGTACGCATGAGAATCACGGCGCAACCCTTCCGCCCGCGCTTCGTGATCCGAATCCTCATGTTTGCCTCCAAGCTGGAGCGGGCGGGGGTCACCAACCCCCGCCCGCTCTCGGTCGTCAGTGCCATGCCTACTTGTAGTAGCCGAAGGCGAAGCCGGCCGGGTGCCGCACTGCCACGTCCGTGTCGTTGAAGACGATGACGCGCACGGTGCCGGCGGTTCCGCCGCTGTACGGATCGACTAGCACGTCCAGGGAGCCCCAGGAACCCACGATCACGTCCTCCCAGTTGCCGAAGAAAATGAACGACATGATAGCCCCGGAACTGGCCTTGGTGTTGGTGGCGCCGATCTGGGCAGTGATCAAACACGGGTAGCCGTTGACCGGCGTGCCCGGACTCTTCGAATCCCACAGGAACTGCTCGCCGTAGGTGGCCGTGATCAGCGTCGACTTCATGACGCCCCTGATCGTCGGGTTGGTGATGTAGGCCAGGCGGCCTACGTCGGCGTTGGCGGTGGCGACGGTCGTCTCCAGTTCGATCACGGATGCCCAGGCGGTCGTGTCGCCGTCGGTGCCCGAGCAATCGACGACGCTGGTGGTGTTGAGGAGACCCGTCGGCTCGTTCGTGCCCGCACCCTGGAGGATGGCCTTGTCCAGCGCCAGAGCGACGGAGCGGGCCAGGTCGTTGCGGACCATGTTCTCTACATCGAGCGAGGCCTGCTGAAGCAGGCGCCGCGAGATGTCGATGTAGGCCGCATTCGTCTTGGGACTGAGCGTGACCTGCTCGAAGACTTGCGCGCCCTCAGTCGGGGCCGCATTCTCTGCCACCCAGTAGCTCGTCGGGCCGGTCGCCAGCCGCGGGATCGCCACGCTGCCCACGAGGCCGGTGAGATAGGTGACGCCCGCCTGGGCCATCACCATCTTGTTCACCAGGCGATCGATGAAGCTGGCCCCAAGGAGCTCGGTGCCGACCATGAAGCCACCGGCGCTCCCCGTGCCCTTGAGTTGATCGCGCTGTTCAGGCGTGAGCGGCTGCCGGCGCTGCATCCAGTCCATCGGCACGAAGAAGCCGCGGGGGTTCCTGCCCATCGTCTTCTCGACGGCGCGCGAGGCCTCCAGCTCAAGGCTGGCCTCCTGCCAGTCGCCGCTCGCCGCAGCCCGGATGGCCCGCATCAGCGAATACTTCTCGATCTCGGGGTCGGACATGCCGATGAAGGGCGTCGGCATCGGGCGCCCTGTCTTCGGGCCGGGCGACGCGAAGACGCCGTGCCTCTGGTTCAGCTCCTCTTCGCGCTTGATGCGCTGCTCGATGCTATCGCCCTGCTTGTTGGAGTCGTCGTATGACTCCTGCTCTTCCGGCGTGAGATCGCGGTTCTCCTTCTCGGCGCTGTCCACGATCTCCCGTGCCTTGTTGAGGTGAGCGAGCCGCTCCCTCTTCAACGCTTCGATGTCCAATGTCTTCCTCCTATGGAAAGGCCGCCCCCTTGGACGGCCCCGCAACTAGTAAGCCCAGAGGCGATTACGCCTTCAGGCGAACGTCCACGCGCCTTCGCAGGCGTCTCAACTTCGCCGAGTGGTCCAGTCCAGACCGGCTCGACGCTGATTCGTCATCTTCAGCGGCCCAGGTGATCAGTTCGTCCAGGGCCGCAGCGGCGTCCTTCAGGCTCCCGGTAAGCGTCTTGAGTTGCTCCAACCGCTTGCCCTGAAGGCGTCGCCCAATGCGCTGCTCCCAGTCCAGGAAATGGCGCACGGCCACGTCGGTGTCCGGGTAGGCAGGGAAGGTGACAGGGCCAACGTCCAGCAGGCGCGCCTCGATCACATCACGGCGGTTCTCGCCCTTCTCGTCATACCAGTGGTCCTTGACGGCGATGAAGCCGAAGGAGTTGCCGGTGACGTTCCGCTCCTCGATGTTGGTCAGGAGATCGCGGGCGTAGGCGGTGTCCGTCGGTGTCACCCGGAACCAGAGGCCGGATTCGTCTTCCCTTAGTTCGAGGCGGCCGTTGCTGGTGCGCCCCAGGACCATGTTCGGGTCGTGGTTGTAGAGGGACGGGACATCGCCGGATTCGCGCAACGTCTTCGCGAAGGCGCCCGGCATGATGCGCTCCCTGAAGGAGCCCATGATGGGAAGCGACCACCTGTTGAAGACGGCGCCGTGCCCCTCGATCCGTAGAGGTTGGCCCTCCTCGCGCAGGACACGCAGGTCGACCGTCTCCAGATCGAACATCCGCCGCTCAACGGCACCCTCTATGGGGCGCTGGCGCTCGTCTTCCGCCGGCTCGAATGTGCCGTCGTGTTCCTGGCAGTGGGCCCGAGCATCATCGGCGCCCCACTCGTCCTTCTTGTAGCGGAACGCCTGCTCGGTCAGCGTGTCCTCGCCCTTGAGACGCCCCATGATCACGTCGTATGTCTTGCCTTTGTGGTCACGGGAGACCCGGCGAAACGCATCGGCCTCGAAGTCTCCCGGCTCCCGCAACCGGCAAGCGTGCTCATTCGGGTATGGCATTATTCCCTCCTCTATCCCGGCACGATGCTGCATTCACAGCCAGCGTGCAGCGGTGGATGCCCAAGATCGACCGTCGTCGTCATAGGGCTGTCGGCCCCGTCCGGCTGAAAATCGGTGCCGGCGCTGATGAAGTTCTTCGTGATCTCACACGTCTTGCCGTCAAGTTCCGAGCAATAGGGGCAGGCGTTCCCAGAGGCCGACCACACCAGCTTCTCGATGCCCTCCAAGCGGTAGGTCTCCTTGGCAACGGCGTTGCCCGCCCGGACGGTCTCCCAGGCGGCGGTCTTGTCCGGCCGAGTCGCCTGCCATTCGGTGAAACGGTCCGCCAACGATGCGACTGGGTCGCCCGCTTGGGCCAAGGCGATCCCCGTCACGCTCAGAATCTGGCCCTGAGACGACTCGATCCAGCGGCTGGTGAACGATGCAATATAGGCCGCCATGAAGACCTCTAGCTCAGACGGCAACGCCTGATCCGCCCGAACATCTCCTGACGCTTCGGCATGAACAGCCTCCGCATAGGAGAGCAGGACTGGCCCCATCTCCCGCCGGACAAACTCCTCGTGTTTCGCGTAGAACTCGGCTAGGCCAGCGGCGAATGATGTGCCGTTGCGGCTTACGAGTTGGGCCTCCGCCAATTTCAGGACCTCAGCCTTCTCCCGGCGGATGAGGCGCTCTGTGGCCAAGGCGAATATTCGATAGTAGGCGCCAGCCAACCGGCGCCGGCCAACGACAGAACGCTCTTCGCGCTGGCCGACTGGGGCGGGCCGGGGCGTGCTGCCCGCTGGCACCATGTTTAGGGGCACCAGGTATTCGTCGCCTCCGTCGATGGGATTACGGTTCTCCATTTCCAGGATGTCGTTGGCGCTGAACCATCCCCACTGCCGGCCGATGGCATAAGCCTGATAGCGGCTCACGGTGTCGCCGCGTAGCAGGCCATCCACCAAGAACTCGGCGAAGACAGCCGACCGCTGTTCGCGCGGGATCAGTTGCGTCAAGATGGCCTGCTCCCAGCGCACGAGCCACGGCCGCAGACAATCGACGACGTACTCAAGGGCCTGCTGCTCTATGTTGGTGAAGGTTGCCCGCTCGAGGTCACCGATCTTGTGAGGTGGCATCCGGTAGAGGCCGGCGACCTCGGTTCGCTGGTACTTGCGCGTCTCCAGGAACTGAGCGTCCTCCGGCGGGATCCCCACCTCGTGAACTTTCATGCCCTCTTCCAGAAGTGCGACGCGATGAGAACGGCTGAGGCCCTGGTGCCGGCCTTCAAATGTTCCCCTGACACGCTTGTACGCCGTATCGCTCAGGGTGCCCGGGTGCTCTAGGATGAACCCAGGCCGCGCATCATTAGCGAAGAAGCGGCTACCGTATTCTTGAGTAGCGAGCCCCAGGCCGATTGCCTCGCGGGCCAAGCCTACGGGCGAAATGGGAGTCACGCCATCGAGCGTAAGCCAGAAGACGCGAAAGACCTGCGAAGCCCAGAGGTCCACGCCCTGGCGCTGGCCTACTTCATCGATGGACGGCGAGCTGACGTGATAGAAGAGTTGACCTTCGGGGGTACGCCTGGCCTCCATCCGCCAGGGCGGGATAGGCCAGAGTGCTATCGGCCAGCCATTTTCGGTCACAATTTCAGCGTAGCCGCCACCCCATGTCGCGGCGTGCATCTGAAGCATCGAACGAAACATGAATGAGTCCTGTTCGGGATTGGGTTGGGTGTGAAGCAGATCATACAGCGGATGGGCCGTCGCCCGCTCCTTGCCGCGCGGTTGTAGACGCCGATAGGTGATGAGCGGCAAAGACGCCACGTCTTCCGCCAGGACCCGCGCACAGGCGAGCACCGGGATGTAGGTCAGCGCCTTCCTTTCGCTGACTGATATGCCGGTCGCCGTCTGTATTTGTATCCCAGCGTTTGCCAGGACAGAGGTAGCGGCGTTGAGTTGCCAGGCCCGCCGCTCTTGCCGGGCCGTCCAGAAGGGTATCCTCATGCCTGTAGCACCTCGCTAAACATGCAAAACACCGCGATCTTCATAGACGGAGCGGTAGGCGGTAGCCTTGGCGCCGCTCTTGATCGCATCCATCCTCGCTTCGTTCGAGAGCACAGCCGCCATCGCCGCATCGATCTTGAACGGCGAGTCCCAGCGTTCTTTTTGGATGAGGCAGAGCCTCTCCCCGTCTTCATCGCGGAGGTTCAGCGTCCTCTTGCAGGCGTTGCCGATGTGCCGGGCCAGATCCTCGTTCCCGTCATGCGACAGTTCGCCCGCCTGGATCGCCGTCGCGAAGGAGCGTAGGGAGTAAGCCATCTGCGCGAGCCGGTTGGTATACCAGGCCATCACCCTCTGCCCGCCGAACTCGCCCGCCCATTTTGCGACCGTCGACTCCCAGTAGTGGGGGTCGGCATAGAGTCGCCAGACCTGCCAGCGCTCAAACATTTCGTGAACCACGGCGTCGACCTCGGCCTCGGGCACCTCCCAATCGTCGCCGGCCGTCAGTGGTTTCTCCCAGAGGCCGATGAGCGCCTGGTGGCCTGTCTCCACTTCCGTGATCACGAGCGCCGTCGAGTCATGGAAACGCGAGCCGTCGAATCCGCCTACGATCAGCGCGCCGTCGGGGATGATGTAGCCGGGGTCCGCCAGTTCCTTCCAGCGCTCCACGTCGAAGGCTTTGTCGGAGGCCTGAGAAGGCCGGTTGAGCCAGACATGCTCAAGATGGGCGCGATCGGCCTGGGGGTCCTGCCACTGCTGGATGATGCCCTCGATGTCCGACCAGTCCGCCACGGGGCCAGAGGCCTCTAAGACTGCCGCCCGCAATCCATCGGGCGTCGTGAGGTCGTGGCCATCCGAGGCTTGGCGGTGGAAGAAGAACAGCCGCGCATCGGTCAGGTGCCCCTCGGCAATGGCGCGGGCGTATTCCATCGTCCCTTCGGCCACCGAACCCTCGCCCGGCACCGGCGCCGTCGTCACCTCAAGCGCCCACGGGTCTGCCGCCATGCGCTTCGGTAGGTTCGCCAGCATCGTGCGATGAGCGTTCTTCAGCCGCGGGAGACTGAACAGCCAGGTCTCATCGAAGACTTCGAAGGTCGTGCGGGCACCCTCGCGGGCACTGGGTGCCGTCGCCAGCGCCACGGCCTTCCCATCGCCCTTGCGCCGAACGATGCGCTGAAGGCCGATGTCGAAGTCCTGGGCCAGCGGCCCCTCGCCGAGCACCACGAGCAAGGTCGCGTAGCAGAGCTCGTCGCTCTGTTCCTCGGTGTAGGCCACGAGGGGGATGTAAGGGTCGTTGACGGGCCCGCCGATGGGCTCCCCGTCTTTCTGCCAACCAGTGCATCGCACCGGGGCTTCGGGGTGGAGTTCGCAGGCCACAAGCCACGCCGCCAGTTCCGTCTTCGCGCTACCCTTGCGGAGCGAGATCGCGACCCGCCGAAAGCGGCGCCGGCCAGCCTGTGCGTGGCCGAGGGGGTATATCTCGTATGCCCTATAGATGAGCGCCCTCTTCTCGGAGTCTAGCCGCGCGGGCTCACCGCGCAGGTCGCCGGGTCCATGCACAAGGTTCTCAGTGATGAACTCGCAAACCTGTTGCCCGAGCGTCGGGTACGGCTCTTCGTCCAGCGAGGGGACGCAGAGGATCACCTTGCCACCATCCTCAACAGATTCCTCGGGTCGCCCTCGCTCGGCGGCGCTAGCGGTCGGCGTTTCTTCTCGGCCGCTTCAGCCTTGGCGCTTTCCCATTGGAGACGGCGCCGGTCAAGCGGCGTGAGACCGTAGGCGGCTTGCTGCTGGCGGATCTCCCCCGCTAGGGTCGTTGTCGGTTCAAGCCAGAACCGATCGACTAGGACGGCCAAGCGATAGAGGCCGTGCGCGTCGGCCTTGACGAACTGGGCGGCCATCGGGCTGTGCCACACGTCCCTCCACCAAGCCAGCGTCATCGAATGCCACTCGCGATCCTTTGGCAGCGAGGGCGCTCGCTTGCGCCCTTCGCCCTCAGCCCGTAGCACCGCCGCGGTCGATGTGCGGTTCTTGCGCTGGCGCAGGTGGGCGGGCTTAGGAGGTGGACCCTTCATGCCGTCACCTCCGAGAATCCCAGCCGGAGTTGTCCTGGCCCTCGCGCTTGCCTCATCGAGCAGGTCCTCGGAATCTTCTTAGTCGTCATATCCACACCCGTACGCTAAGAAATCTAGC
>Ga0315293_10001667_pt1 | contig 21555 bp, 16 predicted proteins | sample YL17G13_20_MG_FD_203071 | JGI IMG/M metagenome (GOLD analysis project Ga0315293, IMG submission 203071) | Sediment microbial communities from Yellowstone Lake, YNP, Wyoming, USA - YL17G13_20 | ecosystem: Environmental > Aquatic > Freshwater > Lake > Sediment | place: USA: Wyoming | collected... | reverse complement strand
GTCTTTACAGGAGGTGATGCGCTAAATTTATCTTTAGCATATACTGGAAAACACGTTCCATTAAGCCCAAGTCCATATGCGGCATATGTAGGAAAAGGTGGAAATCATAATGCATCTATAAACAAAGCATATCCGATAGTCAAAGATACAGGGGGAACGATGGGATGGCTGAATTCTGGTCAAACGATACGAGGAGGTGGAATGACAGGTCCCGGAACAAGTTATGCCAACGGCTTGGTTGGTTCATCGTGGTCATCAAATCCCGAGACGTGGTCGGGAGTAAATGGTGTTGGAGGTGATGGGAATCATTTATCATTAAATACTTATAATAATGATGTTTCGCGTCAAATGCTTGATATAGGAGCAAATTATCCATTTAATGGAATGTTAAGTGGTGGTGGTCTGGGTCGTCAACGTTGTGGTCCTGATTGCGGTCCTGGTTGTAAATGTAGACGCGGTCGAGGTCCTAGTCGAGGACACAGTTCTAATCACAAAAAAACTTATCGCGGAGGAGGACTTTTGCCTCAAAATTTAGTGAATGTAGGAAGAAATTTCATGAATAATATTGCAGCAAGTAATAACGAAATGAATGGATATGCTGTTCCACCGAAACCGATGCCATATGAAGGACAGTTAGTTTCAGATAATTCAAAATTTTTAAAATATCTTTAATTTATATATGGCGTTTCCAAAAAGTTTAAAAGAGTTGTGTAATCCTGCCTTGTTTTATTTTGTCATATCAATTGTTGGATTACTAATGGTTGCTTTTCAAAACATGGGAAATAACCGTGAATTAATGATTGGTTCGACTATGTTGAATCTTGAAAATAGTCCAGTTATTTTTATTGTGAAATTGTTATATATATTATTTTGGACGTGGATTTTGAATTTAATATGTAAAGATGGTCATTCAGGTATCTCTTGGTTGCTTGTATTTTTGCCAGTTATTTTAATTGTGTTGATAGTGTTGGCATTGATGCTTGAGTAATATAAGAAAGATAAGGAGAGAAAGATAAGGAGAGAGAGATAAGGAGAGAAAGATAAGGAGAGAGAAGGGATGTAATGAAAAATATTTAACTTCACTAATATATAATGAAGTTAAATAAAATAGAAAATGGAATGTCATATGAATTGAATGGTTGGAAATATATATCTATTTATGGTTCTCCTATAAAACGTGGATATGCCTATGGATATTTATGTGCAGAATTATTTACGGAAGTGAAAAAGATGTTGAATTTCCTCATATATGATACAACTGGACAAACGTGGGATTATATGATTGAAGAAATTAACAAAAGTATTAAATTAAAAACGCAATTAGAATTTCCTGAATTATACGAAGAAATGGAAGGAATTGCGCAAGGATACAATGCAGCACACAAAAACACATCACCTTTAACTTCAACCACACTCGACGAAATTATTGCGTGGAATTTTTATTTATCAATGAGTTATTGGGTTTCTTCTGTCAATCCATCCGCTCAGCATCGTGCATCTCCAAAAGAAGGAGGGTCGAGTGATAGATGTAGTGTGTTTATTGCAGTAGGTAAAGATTTTACAGAATCAGGTAAAATAGTTGTAGCACACAATTCTTTTACTGAATTTATAGATGGACAATGCGCAAATGTAATTTTGGATTTAAATCCAGAAAAGGGGAATCGGTTTATTATGCAAACATCTCCGTGTTGGATATGGAGTGGCACTGATTTTTTCGTAAATTCAAAAGGGATTATTGGCACTGAAACAACAATAGGAGGTTTTATTCCGTATGAAAACAACATCCCTGTAGGTTATCGAATTCGTCAAGCAATGCAATATGGAAATACAATAGATGACTGTGTGAATTTTTTATTACAAGGAAATTCTGGTGATTATGCAAACACTTGGTATTTTGGAGATACAAAAACAAATGAAATTATGCGATTTGAATTGGGATTGAAATATCACAGCATAGAGAGAACTACAAATGGTTATTACATTGGTTTTAATGCTACATATGATCCGAGAATAAGAAATATAGAATGTGTAAATAGTGGTTTTGATGACATTCGTCGTCATCAAGGTGCGCGTCGTGTGAGATTGGACGATTTAGTTCAAGAATATAAAGGAAAAATAAATATTGAAATCGCCAAAAGAATCATTTCTGATCATTATGATGTCTATTTAAAAAAGGAAAATCCGTGTTCGCGAACAGTTTGTTCTCATTATGATTTGGATGCGCGTGAATACATGTCTGACCCTAGCAGACCAAAGCCATTTGCTCCACGAGGAGCGCTTGACGGAATTGTATGCGATAGTGATTTGGCGAACAAAATGGGTTTTGTGGCTCGTTTTGGCAATTCGTGTGGAATGCCTTTTTCTGCCGCCGACTTTTGTAATAAAAATCGTCAATGGAAATATTTAGAACCATATTTAAAAGATAGACCGTCTGAGCCGTGGACAGAATTTGTAATCTCGACTGAGTTAACGAGAAATACAAGAAAAACGAGAAAGATAATTAAAACGAGAAAGATAATTAAAACTCGTAAAATGCGTAATCATTTATGAATCGGATGAAAGAGATGAATCGGATGAAAGAGATGAATCGGATGAAAGAGATGAATCGGATGAAAGAGATGAATCGGAGGTTGAAACAGAAGAAAAAATAGTAGGTATATTCATCAATAAATTGGGTGTTTTTATATTTTCAGGTGTATATGTTTTTCTATAAAATTTGTCGGGTCGTTGAAGAATGTGAAATATCATGTTCATATCATCAACAATATTTCCAGACAATGAAATAAATGAATCGCCAAAATATGATTTTATATTTTTACAACCGTGATAAATAGGCATACAATTATACATTATAGGTGATGATATTTTTTCAGAAAAATAGTGATTGCTTTCAAAGTTTTCAATACAAATGGAAAATAAATAATCTTCATATGGTTCTTTTCCTACAAATTCGCCTTTAAAATTAGTTACGCCTGTTTTCTCTCTGTATTCGTCGTATAAAGAACATCCGCAACCATAAATATCAATAGGAAATTTATTATCTAAAATTGCGGAAACAAATAAATGTCTGTATTGATGTCCATGTGCAAATATTTTTTTACTTATAATGATGCTCATCATTTTAGTTTTTACAACAATTTCTTTTGGAGGTCGTGGCAAATGCCATAAAAACCCTTGATGTTCTATAAATGGTTCAGGCAATTGTAGTTTGTCTCCTATAAAATATTTACCAATGTATTGTTGCGCATAGTTTATAAATTCTGGCGTTAAATTTAAAAATGGTAATGGTTCACACGCCAGTCCAATGACGTTTGTTTTTGGTATGTTTTGGTGTAAAATAGGCATTCCACAATTTAAAATAATGGCGTGAGTGTAATTGTCTGAATTATTGTCTAGAATAATGATATTATCTGTAAGTTTGAGATATTCAGATGCCGTCAATAGAGAAATAAAATTTTGTTTACAAGTTGTGCTATCACAAAAATCAGAAAAAATCTTTATAATATACATTTATTATATGTTTGAGAAAGTATTATAAAAATATGAACTTATATATAAATATGAAAAAAATGGATGAAATGGAAGATATTTCTTGGAAAGTAATAGATACATATTTTAATGAAAATCCCGATAATTTAGTAAGTCATCATTTAAATTCATACAATGATTTTTTCAGCACAGGTATAAACCGTATTTTTAAAGAGAACAACCCTGTTAGATTTATTGAAAGACAAAAAAACGATGAACCAAATGCAAAACAAAATCAATGTCTTTTATATTTAGGTGGCAAAGACGGAACAAAAATTTATTTTGGAAAACCGATGATTTATGATGACAATTATGCACACTACATGTATCCAAATGATGCGCGATTAAGAAACATGTGGTATGGTATTACTATTCATTATGATGTAGATGTGGATATTATATATTATGTGGATGATAAAGAAATAAAGGAAACTCATTTAATTCCAAAAGTGTATTTAGGTCGTTTTCCAATTATGGTTCAATCAAATTTATGTATATTAAAGTCTCTCACTCCAGAAGTGAGATTCAATATGGGAGAGTGTCGCAATGATTATGGTGGTTATTTTATCATTGCTGGAAAAGAAAAATGCATTGTATCGCAGGAAAAATTCGCAAACAATATGATTTATATAAGAAAAAATTCGAAAGATGACATTTATAGTCATTCTGCCGAGGTGCGTTCTGTTTCTGAAGACGCATCAAAACCTACACGCACCACTTCTGTGAAAATGATTGCTCCAACGTCAGTGTTAGAAAATGGACAATTTGTAGTAGCTATCCCAAATGTTCGCAAACCGATTCCATTATTTATAGTAATGCGTGCGTTGGGTGTAATCTCAGACAAGGACATTATACGAACGTGTTTATTAAATCTTGACGAAAATAAAGGATACATTAATCTATTTATAAATTCAATACACGATTGTCACGAAATATACAATCAAACTACCTCGTTGAATTACATTGCGTCATTTACAAAAAGAAAAACATTAATTGGTGTGCTTGAAATATTAAGCGATTATTTTTTGCCCCACATTGGAGAGATGAAATTTTTAGAAAAGGCGTATTATGTTGGTTATATGATATATAAAATGTTAAAAGTCTATACTGGAATAGAATTGCCAACTGACCGCGATAATTTTCGTTTTAAAAGAATAGAATTATCAGGTTCTCTCATTTATGATTTATTTCGAGAATATTATTTGATACAAAAACAAAAAATTACGCTGACAATTGATGCGGAGCATTATTATGCCACAGGAAGATATCAAAAGACGGATTTTCCTAATTTGATAAAATTAAATCATGCTCTTATTTTTAAAAAGAGGATTGTAGAATCTGGATTTTTAAAAGCATTCAAGGGAAATTGGGGAGAGACAGAACATACCAAAAGAGTGGGTGTTGTTCAAGATTTAAATCGGTTAAGTTGGAACACTTTTATTTCACATTTAAGAAAAATCAATTTACCATTAGACCCAACATCAAAGGTTGTTGGTCCGCGGTTATTAAACAGTTCACAGTGGGGATTTATTGACCCATTAGACACGCCAGATGGAGGCAACATTGGATTACATAAGCATTTGACAATTACTGCTGCTGTTTCAACTCACGTTTCTGCATCCCTTTTTATTGATTGGTTAAAATCAAACACAACCTTGAAATTATTAATGGAATGTTCTCCAGAATATATGTATTCGTGCACTAAATTTTTTGTAAATGGTATATGGATAGGTGTTATAGACAATTCTATTGAAATTGTGGAGAATTTGAAATTATTGAGGCGAAATGGAGTGATTCCTGTTTTTACGAGCATTTCATTTAATAATGAACAAAATGAAATACATATTTATAGTGATGCGGGAAGATTGATGCGTCCAATTTATTATATAGACAAAGATGGTCCTAGTTTTCAGAGAGAAGAAGTCGTCAATTTATTAAATACAAATAAATTATCGTGGACAAATATTGTATCTGGTTATGGAAAAAAATCGGATGCTTCTTTTTCAATCAAAGACAATGCATTGTATGATTTAACTGATTTATTTGATGTATCTGCAGAAAAATCTTCTAAAACATTAAAGAAATATAAATCCGTCATTGATTATGTGGACACTTCAGAAGAAGAGACCAGTTTAATTGCTACTACAGAAAAAATTGCAACAACCGGAGCAACTGGAGGCTTACAATACACGCACATTGAGATTCATCCTTCTTTGATATTGGGTGTAATGGGAAATCAAATTGTTTATCCTGAACACAACCCGATTGCGCGTAATGCATTTTCTTGTGGACAAAGTAAACAAGCGGTTTCTTTATATCATTCTAATTATCAAATGAGAATTGATAAAATGGGAGTTGTCTTGAATTACGGTCAAATACCTTTAATTAAATCTAGATATATGAATTATATAAATAAAGAACAGCAGCCTTATGGAGTAAACACAATCGTTGCCATCATGTCATATACTGGATATAATGTTGAAGACGCGATTTTAGTCAATCAGGGTTCGGTGAATCGCGGGCTTTTTAGAACGACCTATTTGTCAATGTATGAAACACACGAAGAAAGTATCTCAAAGGGGAATTCACAAATCAATTCTTTTTTTGCAAATGTTCAGAAACATTCTGTATCCGGGATTAAACCGGGAGTTGATTATAGTTTCTTAGATGATAATGGAATGATAAAAGAAAACACGCCATTAAATGATAAAATCGCATTGATTGGGAAATTAATCACAGACCCAGATAACAAAGATGTATATATAGATGATTCCGTTACTCCGAAAAAAGGGCAACTTGGTTTTGTCGACAAGGCATTTATTACAGAAGGTGAAACTGGAACTAAAATCGCTAAAATACGGGTTCGTGAAGAAAGAATTCCTGCGATTGGAGATAAAATGGCAAGTCGTGTGGGACAAAAAGGAACTATTGGATTAATTATTCCGGAAGAAAATATGCCTTTTACAGCGGATGGAATTCGTCCTGATTTAATTATAAATCCGCACGCATTGCCATCGCGAATGACGATTGGACAATTAATAGAGAGCTTATTTGGAAAAGCGTGTTGTATGCATGGAACTTTTGGAGATTGCACTGCGTTTTCAATAAAAGGTTCAAATACGGATTTATATGGAAAAATGTTGACAAATATGGGATTTCATTCAAGTGGCAATCAATTGTTGTGTAATGGTATGACAGGGGAACAATTGTCAAGTGATATTTTTATTGGTCCTACTTATTATATGAGATTAAAACATATGGTAAAAGATAAGATTAATTATCGTGCGTTAGGTCCAAGAACATCCTTGACACGACAACCTGTTCAAGGTCGTGCAAATGATGGAGGTCTTCGTATTGGAGAAATGGAACGCGATGGAGTGTTGGGGCACGGAGCGTCTTATTTTTTGAATGAATCGTTTTTGATTCGTGGTGATGAATATTTTATGGCGGTATGCAATAAAACAGGAAATGTTGCTATTTATAATCCTTCCAAGAATTTGTTTTTTAGTCCAGGAATAGATGGTCCAGTCAAATTCAATACGAATGTAGATGGAACACAAAATATAGAAAATCTTAGTCGGTTTGGACGTTCTTTTAGCATTGTTCGGGTTCCTTATGCGATGAAATTATTAATGCAAGAATTGATGGTTATGAATATACATATGAAAATTATTACTGATGAAAATGTAGACCAACTTATGAGCATGTCTTATTCTTCAAATTATAAATTATTATTGAATCCTTCTTCTGAAAATCCAACCAAGATTGATGGAAACGTGGCTATTACTAAATACAACAATATTATTTCTGAAAATGTTAAAAACACAAAGAGTAAATCCAAGATTCCTTCTCCTGATTTTAATCAGTCTCCTTTTTCTGATTCTAATAACACTCCTATTAAGGCAGAAGCAAATACATATTCGTCGGATGGTTTTTTTGAAGCGGCGCATGATGCTCAACGTCTGGAAGAAATATCCGCAGAAGAAGAGCAAAAAGAAAAAGAAGCAAGGGAAAAAGAATTATTATTGTCGGATATTATTGAAGAATTGCCTAATGAAGTGCCTAATGAAGCGCCTAATGAAGTGCCTAATGACTCATACACAAGTCCGAGATATCCTGAAGATGTAAGTCCTGCATATAATCCAAATGCTGAAAATGAAAGTATTTTAGAATTTAAAGAGGAAAAAGAAGAAGAAAAGGGAGAAGAAAAAGGAGAAAGTGAAAGTGGTTCAACTAAAAAAATAATTATAGCATCATCCTCTGAACCATCCTCCTCATCATCCTCCTCATCATCCTCTGAACCAGCCTCATCTTCGTCATCATCTTCGTCTTCGTCTTCCGAACAATCTTCTTAGTAGGGATCGTTTACATTATCAAATCGCTATAATTAAAAATTGAATTGAATTTAAATATTTAATAATGTTAATATAATAACAACCATGGCAAAACAGAATTCTAATGTTCTAATTTCTAGCATTTACAATTCACGAAAAAACATATTGGATTTAATGCATAAACAAAATTACAATATTGATGAGTATTCAAATTTTAGTATTAATGAAGTAAATTCAATGTTTCAAAACAATCAACTAGATATTAAATTAGAAAAAAATAACAAAGAAAACAAAGCATATATACATTATTATTTAGGAAAAACCGCAAAAACAATTACAGCAAAAAATTTACAAGATATGATTGATGATTTATTTATGGTGGAAGAAATGTTGACGAAAAATGATACCTTGTTTATTATTTTAAAATCAGATATTAATGAGACAATTACAAATGTGCTTAAAAATATCTGGGAAAAAGATGGTATATTTATTGTAATTATTAATATTCAGAGACTACAGTTTAACATTTTAGAACATAGTCTAGTTCCGCCTCATCGCATTTTGTCAGAAGAAGAACTGGAAGAAGTAAAAATAAAATATAATATCAATAAGTTATCACAACTTCCGGAAATATCGCGATTTGACCCAGTTGCTCAAGTAATTGGAATCAGACCAGGACAAGTATGTGAAATAATTCGTTCTAGCAAAACCGCAGTTAATACTAAATATTATCGTGTGTGTATTCAGTAATTATATAAATATTATATATATGGAATTAACAGAAACACGATTGAGAGACTCGTCTTCAAATGCAAAAAAATACAACAATAAATTAGCAGATTATGCTGAAGCATTTCCTCATATGTTGGATGAATTTAAAAAACATTACATTTTTTTTAATAAAAATCCTGAAGTAAATGAATATCAGCAATTATATTCATCTATGAAAGCAAATATACAACAAGCAACTTCGCAAGTGTTTGTTACTACAAATGAAATTCAACAAAATATAGATGAATTAAATTCGTTTATTGTAGAATTGAATAAAAAAATAGATAAAGAGAAAATCAAAAATGTGGATTTAAAAAAGAAATTGGGAATGTTGAATGCTGAAAATGATACATCAGGATTAATGATTGATGATTACAAAGAAACATATAATATTCAGTATTTTACAAATTTTGTCATTCTTTTGGGAATTTTATTTATTTGTTTTTTAACGTACAAGACATTTGGAAGTCCGATAAAAGAAATTGGCGAAAAAATAGTTGAAAAAATAAAACCAACATCTGCTGTTTCTGGTCCAACTAATCCAACTAATCCGGCAAAGACATAATATTCATTATGACGCTTATTAATTCCCAAATGGTAATAATAAAAATTCTTGCGAAATAAATTCATTTCTCTCTTTACTTGTTAATAATCCAAGAAATATATTGATTTGCGAATCAACATATTTTATTTCTGTATAAAGAATATATTTTTCCGCATTTTTTACAAATGGATTGCGATGTATAATGTCCTTGCACTTTGCACAATATCCAAACATTGTAGGTATGTTGTTATTCATAAATATAAACATATCATTAATGATCCAATCCAAATGATGTTCATTGATAGAATGTCCCCATTTTTCTACATAAATCGAATCAATTATTTGTCTACTTTTATGAAAATTTCGAATGTCTTCCAACATTGATTTATCTTGAATTTCGTATGTATATGACAAAATTTTGAAAAGAAGTTCTTTCGGTAATTTATTCAATTTATGCATTAGTGTGTCTTTATCCATTTATTATGTCAAAGAATTTAAACCCTTTAAGACTTTAAGTGATTAATTAGATGCGGTAATGTTTTATTATATTAGGAATGTCATTTTCGTCCATTTTATTATTCAGATATATCTCTCTCGTAATAAAAAATAATTATATATATAATGGAACTATCTCTGTCTTTATTGGGACAAGAATATGATGCTTTATTAACTCAATATCAACAAGCGTATAAAAATTATATGGATTATATATCTTCATCCTCATATTCAACCTCAGCCTCAACCTCAGCGACAACTTATGCAACTTTGCAAGGAAATACTTTTTGGGGAACAGGAGGAGTAAGTGAAGGCGCATCAAACACGGTAGAAGAGTGTCAAGGACAATGTTCTTCTCTCTCAACTTGCACAGGAGCCACATTTAATCCAGACAAAAAATATTGTTGGGCTAGAAAAGGTGAAGGAGATGTTATTCCTGGATTAGACAATGATGTTGCCATTGTTCCAAAAGTCAAACAATATACAGATGTTTTATACAACATAAATTCACAATTAATTGCTTTAAATAAAAAAATGATGGATATGACAAATGAAAGTGTCCCAGGATTAGACAAAGAGGGTGAAAACCGCAGTCAAATGAATCAACAGCTTATGCTAAATTATGAAAATTTAATGAATGAAAAAAGGAGGGTTGACAAGTTAATTCGTGAATATGAATCACTTGAAGATATAAATAAAAATAGTTCAATTTCAGTGAATCAAAAATATTCAACATATATAACTATTACATTCTTTTTGGTCATTCTTATTATTTTATTTATTTTATTTTATGTTGTATAATTTGGATGTTTTATTTGTTTTAGTGTTCTTTTCTCTCTCTTTATTGATTTATAGAAAATAGAATAATAAGAATAATACCCAGAATTTAACAGGTCTATACTATTCTTCCGTGGTTTTAAATATTATATTATATTAATGATAACTCAAGGTAAAGCATTTATGAAATATAGAGAGAAAAATAAAAATAAATATGAAGGATTTCGACAAAGAAAGATAGAAACTCCAGTGTATGATCAATCGCAACAAGTGTATGAAAACACACAAATAATGAATGTTCAGCCTAACTCTGAATTAATACAATCGCAAAATGATACTTTATCAAACTATAGTAATACTTTTAATCAAATAACTGACAAAACCCAAGATTATGTGAATCGCATTTCTTCTTCCAATCCATATTTAAATAAATTTATTCGTTTTACAAATGGCACAATAGCATATGTAACAAATTTAGGAGTTGCAAAACCAATCAGTTCTTCGAATGCCTATCAATCACTTTTGGGAAAAAATGGATGTCCTACTACTGTACAAGATGTTCCACTTGAATGGTCATTCTCATATATTGAAGGCAGTATAATTCCACTAAATCCAACATTGGTAGTTGGTTCGGCAATGAATGAAGGAGAGAGTTGTGGTAATGAAGGCAAAAATGTATTTGTATCTTCTCTCATTTCAAAAGATGCAACCTCTGCATATCAAGGGTGTTATCAAGATGCGTCGCCTTCAATTATGACTTTTATTGGAGAGTCGCCTCCTGTGCAGATAGATGCATCCATTGTAAATGGCGATTTTTCTCAACCTGTGATTGCGAATAACACTTATCGTAATTTTTCTGATGATTCTAGTGTTCCAGGATGGGAATTTAATGCGTCCTTGGTAAATAATTCGGATGATTGGGGGTTTATTAGACCCTATCCGTTTGGGTCACAATGTGTATGTATTCACAATTATAATGGAAGCACTCAACATATAATTCAAACTATTAATTTTACACCGGGTACATATACATTGACATTTTCGGCAGTTGGACGAAACTGTTGTGACAGTTCTGGTGTTAGTAATTTAATTAATCTAGTATTAGATACTAGAACAAGTCCATTAAATTTTTTTAGTTTTCAACCACCTATAGATAAATGGACATCTTATTCAACTTCTTTTACAATTAATACTTCTGGAACACATAGTATTACATTTCAAGGGTCGGGTTCGCCTGGTGATAAAGCTACCGCAATTCAAGGAATTGCTATTAATTTATCAGGAGAATCTGCAAGTATGGGAGGTAATTATACACCTCAACAATGTAAAACTGCGGCGATTGATGGTGGGTATCAATATTTTGGATTACAAAATGGCAATCCTTCAACTGGAAAAGGGTATTGTGCTGTCACAAATGATTATGTCAGTGCGACAAAAAACGGCACTTCTTATGCTGTCTCTGGTGGCATTAAATTGTGGTCATCCGAAACATCTGGAGTAGGCAATATAGCATCTTTGACAATTCAAGGCGCGCTCTCTGTAAGAATTTCTAATGGTGCTGCATTATTTAGCACGCCTGGTGGCAGTGGCAGTAATGAAACCCCTTCTAATTATGTAGGTTGTTATGGAGATACAGAGAATCGTGCAATGCCAAATACTTCAAATGGAATATATTTACCTTTAGAAGACTGTAAAAAATTAGCACAAGATAACAATTACAGTTATTATGCTTTTCAAAACAATGCTGGTTCATTAAATGGTTGGTGTGCGGCAAGTAATGATTTAAATCAAATTAAAAAATATGGTCCAGCTACAAATTGCACTAAATTAAGTGATGGAACTATTGGAGGTGGTGGATATTCGAATGCGGTATATATAATGGGAGCACAGACTGATTATTTTTTAATATTACAAGATGATGGAAATCTAGTAATATATAAAGGAACAGGACCAAACGATAATCAAGGAACTATTTGGGGTGCAATGACCAATGGACAACAACAAAAGCCAAATCCTGCATTTGCCGCGTCAAAAGGTAAATTCGGTAAAAATTATATAAAAACGGGAGATACTTTAGCAGCAGGAGATTTCATCGGTTCTAATGATGGGTCCATCTATTTACTAATGCAGTCAGATGGCAATTTAGTTTTATATACATCGCAAAGTGTAGAAAATTGCACGAATATAGTAGATGTAGGTCAAATTGGAGGACAAGGTGCAACAGCTCTTTATACAATGTCAGAAGTTGGAAATCCCGCCAATTTAGGTAAAATTGGATATGTAGATAAAAACTCGGAAATATATAGTTATCCTGACAATAAAATTGGATTATCTAATACTTATATGAGATATCCTGAATCTGATAGTTATGGATATGATATTCCAGGTGCGGCATCTTCGGGACCTTCGTTGGATCAGTGTAAAAACACTTGCAATAATTTGTCAGAATGTTATGGGTTTACGTATCAGTATGTCAATAATGTATGTTTTCCAAAAGACAAAAACATGTTTCCTGCTGGTTCAAAACAACCATTGCCAGGTGCAGATTTATATGTAAGAGAGAAAATGGTAAAGGAAGGTTTTGAAACTGTTGAAATAGATACAAATAAATGGAAAAATTACGCAAATAATAATAAAACATTTGATGATTCTATTGTTGATTCTGCGAGTAAACAATTGTCAAGTGCGGACAAGAAAGAGTTGTCAGACCTGAATGATAAAATCAATCGTTTCTCTCAAGAGATTGAATTAAATAATGTAGAATATAAACAGAATTTATCAAATGTAAATACCAGAACTGTTGAAAATACAGGTGATATGAATAATTATAACGATGAGTATGATAAAATTCAATTAAAAATAAAACATTCGGGAACCAATTTAATTAATATGAATAATATTGTTTCGGATAGTAGTATATTAGTTATTCAACAAAATGCACATTATGTACTTTATGCGACAATGGCAATTATATTATTATTAATTGCAATAAAATTCTTATCTTAGTATAAAATATAATGTCGGGGGATGATAATGAACAAATATTAAATGACATTCAAAAATTACAAAAGATTGAACAAGATTTATTCAGCAGTTTAGACAATCCGCAAATACAGCCAGACACAAGTACAAAAATAATAAGTAAAATTAATGATGTTTCACAAATGAGAATTAATTTATACAAGTTATTAAATAATTTAAACAGCAATTATCAAAACAGTTTGACAAATTCAAGAGAAGTCTTGTCAGAACAAAATGTTGCGATAGACATAGTTGAAACTGAATTAAATCGTGCAAAACAACGGCTTGCTGTAATTGAAGAAGAGAAAAATAATAAGATACGGTTGATTGAAATTAATACATATTATGGGCAAAGTTATGACGAACACGCGAATATGATGAAATTATTTATTTATATATTAATTCCAATTATTGGTCTTGCTTTCTTGTTTAAACAAGGGTTTATTCCTAGTTCAATATATACGATATTAAATGTAGTAATCATTTTAATTGGTGTTATTTTATTATGGAGAAATTATTCCAAGATATATATGCACGATAAATTGAATTATCCAGAATATACTTGGACATTTGATGCTTCAACGGCTCCAGGACCAGATATGTCATTATCTGCAAGTAATAATGATCCGTGGGGAAACATAAATACAACTTGTATTGGAAGTGCGTGTTGTATGAGTGGAACTAACTATGATTATAGTTTAAATAAATGTGTTCCAAACACCAACACAAACACAAACACAAGTGAACCTTTTATAAATATGGATAAAATGAATCAGGTATTTACGAAACATACAAGTGAATTTAAAAAGCCAGACATTACAATGAATTCCAAGATATATCCAAAAAATTATTAAATGTATAATATATTAATAATGTCTTCTTCAAATCAAACTATTTCAGATGTAAATAATTTATTAAGGCAAGCCTCGAAAGCAATTATGTGTGGACCAGAGTGCCAAAAAAATGAAAAGATGACGCAATTATATCAAACTTATTTAGATTCCAAAACAAATTTGATAAATGCTCCTCAACAAATAGAACAATCTGCTAAAAATTATTACATGTTTGCTGAAGGACCGCAAGGATACAATGATTATTTAAATACAAGTTTAGATGAAAAATCAACTGCAATAGTTAATGTAATTCAAGGTCAATTCGATAATAATTTAAAAGTTGGACAATCCACCTTGGGAATGTATAATGGAATTTCTGTAAATTACAATTCTGTTTTGGATTTATATGATAAATATCATACTGAAAATGTAGAACTAGAGAAAAAATATAAAAACGAATCAAATGATATTTTTACAAACGACCGTAAAACCTATTATGCGAATCAAGGTATAGATAATTTGAATTATTATTATAAAATGTTCATTTATATATATGCGTTTGTTGCATTTATTTATGTTATTTCAATGTTTGCATTAAAAAACGAATTATCTCTTACAAAAAAAATCATTATTTTTATTTGTTTTGTTTTATATCCGTTTATTATTATTCCAGTGTATAAAGCAGTGATATCTCGTTATAATATTTTGGTCGCAATGTTTCCAAAGAATGCATATAAAACTATATAATTTTGTAGGGTTAATGTCTCGTCTCTGTCATATTGGCGTGTCCTCTCATATTGGTGTGTCCTCTCATATTGGTGTATGGTTATTTTATGCTGTGTTTGGGTCATCATCAGGCAAATCATCATATTTTTGAAGTTTCGCTCCAAACCACATATTATTTTTACACGTTCCAAAGTGTTTATCCATTACTTCTAATATATCTTTTGTAGGAAGTTGTTTTTTATTTCCTCCTCCAGATTCCGATACATACCACAGTCTCATTTCAAGCAAAATTTCAGACTTTTTAATACAATCTGTTTGAATGCCTGTCTTTACAATGTTCTCCTTTACATATTTTGATAAAAGGTCTTCGCTGTCTCTGTATTTATTTGATGCGATTTTTACTACATTACAATCTGTAACATTACCTTCATTTACAAAAGTTATTTCTGTTAGCATTGCAAGAAAGATAGGCGCCAATTTAGGAAGTCGTTCTTTCAGTGTTTTGTCTTTTTCAAAAACGTATTGAGTAGTATCTGTATGAGATTCATCCGCATCAATAAATTTTGACATAAAGTCGCAAACACGAATGCGTCTCCACGTACCATCATCTTGACTGTTTACTTTAAATAAAGAATTTGTGCATACCACCAATTTAAACTGAGGTTCAAATGTTTCACTGTCGCAATACAGAGCGCGTCCTTGAACTGGGTCTCCTCCAGTCAATTCTTTCATGATTCCTTCATTGATTGTCATGTCTTTGGACGGTTCTTGCATAACAGCATATCGTATTCCTTTCAATTGAATAATTTCGGATGAAGTTCCGCCGATACTGCCTCGTTTTTCAGTGACCAATGTAATAGGAACTGTGCCTTTATAATCTCCCAATACGTGAGTCATTAAATCTGTCAAGATTGATTTACCATTGCTTCCACTTCCGCGATAAATATTAAATGTCTGATTTTTATTTACTCCAATTAAACAAGAGGCTAAATGATCCCACATGTATTTATTCAAATCTTCAATAGGAAACAGCTTTTCCATAAATGAGATAATGTCGTCCATACTTTCTCGATGTATTGTCTCGTCTAATTTCATATAATCAATGCCGGTTGATTTTGATAAATAATCTTGTGGAGAACCATTTCGAAAGGTCTTGTTTGTAAAATCGATTACTCCATTATTGCAACACAACAACCATTTATTTGCGTCTAAATTATTCATAAAGTCACCATCATAAAACAATTCCATTGCTTCTCTGAAAATATTATTTTTATCATTTGTCTTTTTTAATTTGCCACACATTTCCACAATTGATTTGTGTTTTCTTTTTAATTTTTCATATTTTTTACTGCTTTCTTCATCACTTGTGTCTATTGCCCCAATCTCGTCATACAATTTATTTGCCTTGTCAAAATATATATTGTGTATAGTTGTTGAAATAGCTAAACGCAATGTGTAGCCTTTGTCATTTACCCATTTGTGGTCTTTAAATAAATACCATTGTTTGTTTTTAATGCTTGTGCACACATATTTATCCTTGTAAAATTTATGTAATACATTAGCGACATCAAATTCGGTTTGCGTTTGGACAGAAATGTCTACAAATGTATCAACACAATTATGTTTTACTCTGTTATAATCTTCTGGCAATGCATCTTGTTTTGCCCAATACATTATGGAGCGAGATGTGATTCCGACATTTTTTTTATTAAATGCTGTTTCCCATAAATGATACAGTGAGGATATTGTATTAAAATCAAAATCGTCGGCTTTGCTTCGTAGCAAGATCCACGATAAGAATAGTCTGTCATCGGTGCGTTTCAGCGCAAACGCGACTTGTCTGTTTAATAAATGTGAGCCTGGGCAGTAATATTTTTCAGGCAATATTTGTGTGTATTCGTGTATTTCTCTGATTTCATATTCTGAACTACTAACAGTATCCAACATTAGTTTTATTTCTGTTTCCAATTCTTCCTGGCACGTAATGCAATCATATTCAGAACCCAACACTGCGGCAGAATATTTATATTTACGAGATTTTGTATTGAGTGTTGCGCCTGACGACGACGCATTATGTTTAGTTGCATTGTTGGCATTCATATATTGAACCATAATTTTCGGATTTAATTCAAATTTAGGATTGCTCGGATTTTGAGCAGAAATTTGAATAAAATTAGTTGCGAGATCAAAATCATTAATGTCTCGTTCTGTTGTTATATATACATCTTCCGTATTGTCATATATATAATTATAATGATACATTAGTTGATATGCTTCATTGTCAGGTTTTCTAGAGCCGTATAATTGCCAATTTGTGCTGCCTTTGCTAATGCCTTCATCTAACACATTGTCCCACGTATTTTTTAGTGGCAGTTCCCAAATGTTTCCTATTTTTTCAATAATGCGTTGGCGTAACATTAACTGAAGTGTGTGTTCTAAATGAACACCTATAATCATATGTATACCATCCTTTGTAATATTTTTATCTGTCACGTGATTTACATTTGGCTTTTCAAAGACATAAATATTAATTTCGCTTTGGTCAGTAATTAATACAATATTTTTTAATTCTTCTAAATATAATTGAACCATATCAATGACGTGTGCTTCTGTGTGAGGTCTTGACGTAATATCATAATCATATCTAAAATCAAAATCTACTAAAATCGGTCCAGCATTTTCTAATTGTTTTTCTGTCAAATATTCCTTATTGCCTTTCACAAAAATATGCTCGTAATATAACCGATGAAAGAGTTCTAATTCTTCCGGCTCTATTCTGAATGAACCTCCGTGAATATTTAAATCATGCGAACCAATTCTGGTATGCGTTGAAGAATTGTTTGATTTATCTAACTTCGCATTGTGCTTGAATAAAAACTCTGATAGAGAAGACATTGTATATTTATATATTAGTATACAATGATTATTTTATTTCATTTTTTTTAATTAATCAAAAGGCTTGTGTGCAGAGGCACGATATGATTATATGTATTTGTAGCTTAGCATAGTATTGTTTTTAAAATGCTAATTTGAGAAAGTGAAATAATATAAATAATATAAATAGTAATCGTGTAATACATTAGATGGAAAAAATTAGCAAAGAAACCGTTCATCGTTTAGCAAAAGACATTACTCAACTTGTAAAATGTCCGTTAAATGATAATGGTATTTATTATCATCACGATGAAGAGGATATGTTGAAGGGATATGCTATGATTATAGGTTCAGAAGATACTCCCTATTTTGGCGGGTTTTATTTATTTGAGATTACTTATCCATTTGATTATCCACATAGTCCTCCAGTTATTGTATATCATACAAATGGTGGTGGTGTTCGTTTTCATCCGAATTTGTATAAAAATGGCAAGGTGTGTCTCTCTATTTTAAACACGTGGAAAGGAGAACAATGGACTTCTTGTCAAACAATTACTACTATGTTATTGACGATTTGTATGATTTTGTGTAAAAATCCATTGTTAAATGAACCTGGTGTGAATGTTCATAATAAAGATATTGATAACTACAACACTATTATTGAATATTCAAATATTAACATTGCTATATGTGATATGATTAATAAAACAGAGACAATATATAATCCTAAATTTGAAATGTTTTTTTCTGTTATGAAAGAACGTTTTAAAAATAATTATTCCAAGATACTCGAGTTTATTATACAACGAAAAACAGAGAGAAATAGTCTTGAAAATATGTATGTTAGCACCGCAATGTATGCAATGAGTGTGTGTGTTAATTATAGTAAACTATACTATAAATTTGTCAGCATAAATATGATTGATGATGAAAATGTTTAAACCGGCGAAGATTTAAACCGGCGAAGATTTAAATAAAAAATTGAATTAAAAATAAATTATTAGAATATATTATATCCAAACAATGCACTTTTGCACGAATTGTCAAAACATGTATTATATTAGAATTAATCCTGAAAATGAAAATACTCTGGTTTATTATTGTCGCAAATGTGGCAATGAAGATACTAGTTTGACAGTTGATACAGTTTGTGTATTAAAAACTCAAATAAAACAAACTGAACAATCATTTTCACATATTATTAATAAATATACGAAACTAGACCCAACACTGCCACGGTTAAATAATATTTTATGTCCAAATCCAACGTGTGAAACAAATAAAAAGGAGATGGAAAATGAAATATTATATATACGATATGACGACATTAATATGAAATATGTTTATATTTGCTCAACTTGCGACACGGTTTGGAAAACCACTTCTTAGGTGTATCTGGTATACCTTTATCAACAAATAAGTAAGCACAAATAAAATCATTAAATAAAAAATTGATTTATATTATTTAAAACAATCTTTAGATAATATAAATAATGAGCGACAACGAAGATTATGATGAAACCAATAGTGAATCCGAAAGTGGTTCTGAGAGCGAACAAGAAACAATCAAACCTTTTATTAAATTGAAAGGTGTGAATGAGGTTGTTGACGCAACAGATGTGTATGATGAGGATGATGCTGAAGAGGATGATGATGATGATGATGCTGAAGATGAAGAGGAGGATGAGATTGACGATGATGATGAGGATGATGTTGAGGATGTTTATCAACAAGAAATTGAAGAAGAAAAGAATGCAGAAGAGAAAAAGGGGAAAACAAATGCAGAAGAGAAAAAAGGGAAAAGGAATGAAAAACAAAAGGGGAAAAAGAATGAAGAAGAGTCGAGTAAAATAAATGCAGAAGAGAAAAATATGGATAATGATTCGGATAATGACGATGAAGAAACGGATGAACATTATTTACAAAAATTTGATATAGATATTAATAAAAATTATTTGGTAGATGTTCATCCAGAATGTTTACATCATAATTATGATGAAATAGAAACATTGACTGTCATTATTAGAGATTCAAACAATATAATTATTGACCCATTGCATAAGACAATACCCTTTTTAACAAAATACGAAAGGGCGAGAATTCTAGGGCAACGAGCTAAACAGATTAATATGGGGGCACAATCATTTATTAAGATACCAGACAATGTAATTGATGGAATTATTATTGCTGAATTAGAATTAAAACAAAAGAAAATACCTTTTATTATCAAAAGACCATTGCCAAACGGAGCGTGCGAATATTGGAATGTTAATGACCTTGAAAATATTTTATACTAATTTGTAATCTATAAATAAATTCTATACTTTTTTCATAATCTTTTTTCTTATTTTTTAGAATACTTATTTCTTGTAAATTGTCATTGTATTTTTTCTTGTTAATAAAAAAATTTGTTGTTATCATATTTGAATTGTTACTCTCGATAATGTCTATTTTATTTTCTATTTGTATTATTAGGGCTTTTAATTCTTCTAATTGAATCTCTATTTCGTTATCTTCTTCGTCGGTGTCCTCTTTTGATTCATTGTCTACTTGTTCATTGAATTCATTGTCTACTTGTTCATTGAATTCATTGTCTACTTGTTCATTTAATACATTGTCTTGTTCATTCAATTCGTTGTCTTCTTCATTCAATTCGTTGTCTTGTTGATTCAATTCGTTGTCTTCTTGATTCAATTCTTGTTCATTTAATTCATCAATATTTAATCCATATTCATTGTATTCTTGTTCATTTAATTCATCAATATTTAATCCATATTCATTGTATTCTTGTTCATTCAATTCGTTGTCTTGTTCATTCAATTCGTTGTCTTGTTCATTCAATTCGTTGTCTTTTTCATTCAATTCGTTGTCTTCTTGATTCAATTCGTTGTCTTCTTGATTCAATTCGTTGTCTTGTTGATTCAATTCTTTTTCATTTAATTTTTCTTCTTCTTCTTCTTTATAACACACGTTGCATATTGGATTGTTTTTGCACCTGTTTTCATATTGTTCTTGATATTTAACTTCTTCTAATTGGCGTTCATAATATAGTTCTTCATCAGCTTCATCTTCAGATGATACATAAATTCCACTATAATCTTCATTATTATCTTCCAAATAATCACATAATAAAAAACCATCCATCATTTTATCAGTTTTATCCATTATCTTTTATATGAATAAGAATTTAAATATTTTAAAATTAAATACTTAATGTTAAAAAATAACATAACAACAATTGCTGTTATTTTTGGATTTGCTTTAATTATTAAAAAAATATCAATGTTGGAAAATAAAATAAAAGTAATTGAAAAAGATAATAAAAAAGTAAAAAAAATAACTAATGAAATCAAATTAAAAGAAGTAATAAAAGAACAAGTATTTGAAGATTTAGAAAAACAAGAATGTGAAGAACTAGAATGTGAAGAACAATTATTTGAAGAAGAACAAGTATTAGAAGAATTAGAAGAACAAGTATTTGAAGAACAAGTATTAGAAGAAATAGAAGAACAAGTATTTGAAGAACAAGTATTAGAAGAAATAGAAAAACAAGTATTAGAAGAAATAGAAAAACAAGTATTAGAAGAAATAGAAAAACAAGTATTAGAAGAAATAGAAAAACAAGTATTAGAAGAAATAGAAAAACAAGTAT
>Ga0315293_10001664_pt1 | contig 21591 bp, 14 predicted proteins | sample YL17G13_20_MG_FD_203071 | JGI IMG/M metagenome (GOLD analysis project Ga0315293, IMG submission 203071) | Sediment microbial communities from Yellowstone Lake, YNP, Wyoming, USA - YL17G13_20 | ecosystem: Environmental > Aquatic > Freshwater > Lake > Sediment | place: USA: Wyoming | collected... | reverse complement strand
TGAAACCGGGGACATCCTCGAATGTGAGAAGCGGGATATTAAACGCATCGCAGAACCGGATAAACCGCGCCCCTTTATCGGATGAATTAATATCCAACACCCCTGCCATTACCGCCGGCTGGTTGGCAATGATACCAATCGAGCGTCCGGCCAGCCGTCCAAACCCGACCACGATGTTCTGTGCGTACTCCTCATGAACCTCGAAAAACGAGTCCCTATCCGCCACCCGCGTGATGACATCCTTAATGTCGTACGGCTGGTTTGGATTTTCCGGAATAAGACGATTGAGCGCCGGGTCTTCGCGATCAAGCGGATCATCGCACGGCACAGTCGGCGGGTCTTCGAGATTGTTCTGCGGGACATAACTGAGCAGACGTTTCAATTTGCCGATCGCATCCGCTTCATTGTCACAAGCAAAATGCGCCACACCGGACTTTGATGCATGAACCATCGCGCCGCCAAGTTCTTCGGAAGTGACCATTTCGTGGGTCACCGTTTTCACCACATTGGGGCCGGTGACGAACATATACGATGTCCCCTTGGTCATCAGTACGAAATCGGTGATAGCCGGGCTGTAGACTGCGCCACCCGCACATGGACCGAGAATGACCGATATCTGCGGCACGACGCCGGACGCCAGCGTATTGAGCAAGAAGATATCGGCGTAGCCGCCAAGTGATACGACGCCTTCCTGGATTCGCGCACCACCGGAATCGTTGAGGCCGATCACCGGCGCGCCGACTTTCATCGCCATCTCCATAATCTTGCAGACCTTTTCGGCGTGCGCCTCGGAGAGCGACCCACCGAACACGGTGAAATCCTGCGAGAAGATGAAGACCGTTCGGCCTCCGACCTTTCCGCAACCGGTAATGACGCCGTCGCCAAGGATTCTCTGCTCTGCCAGTCCGAAATCGCTCGACCGGTGGGTGACGAACATATCAAACTCTTCGAATGAGTTCTCGTCGACCAGAAGCGCGATTCGCTCGCGGGCGGTCAGTTTCCCCTTCTGATGCTGGGCGTCGATTCGATCCTGCCCGCCCCCAAGACGGGCCTGCGCCCGCATCGTTTCGAGATGATTCAGTTTTTCTTCGAGAGACACATCTGCTCCGATTCTTCAACCCGCCTCGTGTAGCGTTCTGAATATCCAGACTACCGTGAGGCAGTCGGTCGCCCGGTCCGGTCCTATTCAACCGGCTCAGTCTTTAGTCTTCCGTCGATCTCCCTCACTCGCATCAGCGGATGCTCCGTGTCATGGTCAAAAGCCATGACGACATTCTGATTCACGATTCTCGGCAACGCCGCCCGCTTGACTTCCATTGATGTCAGCGGATATATATCGGTGGCCGGGACAATCGGAACTCTCATGTGGTGCGGGCTTGGGAAGATGTCTGCATAATAAAAGACACTATGACCGTCACTCGTCATTTCGATAGCGTAATGCCCTTCGGAATGCCCGCCCGTGTGAACCAGTTTGATGCCGGGCATAAACTCCGTGGTGCCGTCGATCAACTCAAGCTGCCCGGCCTCTTTGAGCGGATGCAATCGCTCCGGGATATAGACAGCCGACGTCCGCTCGTCCGGATGAATCGCCGCCTCCCATTCTTTCCGGGAGACCACGTAGCGCGCTTTTGGAAAACGCGGCACGTAGCGGCCATCCACCTTTTTCACGGCGCCACCGCAGTGGTCGGTGTGCAAATGAGTCAGCAGAACGAAATCTATCTTCTGCGGCGTCAAGCCAAGCGTCGCCAATCCGGACTCAAGTGACGAGGCGCCATCAGTGCCGTACACTCTTTTCTCCCGGTCGGAAAGCGTGTCTCCCAAACCGGCGTCGAACATGAACGTCTTGCCGTGCGCGTTCAGCACAAAGAGATTCGTAGTCATGGCGATGAGATTATTCTCATCAGCGGGGATCATCCGGCTCCACATCGCTTTGGGGATGACCCCAAACATAGCGCCTCCGTCGAGACGAAATTTCTGCTCGACGAAGGCGCGGATTTCAAACGAACCGAATTTCATCGAGCCCCTATGACCATACCGGCAATCACCAGCCGCTGGATTTCCGAAGTACCTTCGTAGATCTCCAGAACGCGCTGGTCGCGGTAGAGTTTCTCGATCGGTGAGAATTCGCCGATGAAGCCATAGCCGCCGTGAATTTGCATGGCCCGATCTATACAGAAGCGAGCCGCCTCCGAGGCGTATAGTTTGGCCTGTGACGCCTCAAGCGTAAACTTCTGGCCGGCATCCTGAAGAGTTACCGCTTTGTAGGTCAGGCAGCGGGCCGCTTCGAGTTGGACCGACATGTCGGCGATCATCCACTGAATGGCCTGCAGCTTGGCTATCGGCTGGCCGAACGCCTGCCGCTTCTTGGCGTACGAGATTGATTCATCCAGCGCGCGCTGTGCGATTCCGACACCCTGAGCCGCCACGCCGATACGGGCGCTGTCCAGAGTCGCCATGGCATAGCGGAACCCTTTGCCGGCTTCACCGAGGAGATTGGCTTTCGGGATTTTCACGTTCGTGATCTTGATTCCGCCGGTGGTTGCGGCGCGCATACCCATTTTGTGCTTGAGCGTCCGCTTGTCCCAGCCGGGTTGGTCGGTGTCGAGTATGAATGCCGACATTTTGGGAAGTCCTTCGATACGACAGAAGAGGACGGCAAGATCGGCAACATCCCCATGCATGATGAAGATCTTCTCGCCGTTAACGATGTAATGATCACCGTTGTCAACCGCGACGGTCGAAACATTGGCGGCGTCGGAGCCGGCGTTCGGCTCGGTCAGCACGAATGCAGGAACCCGCTTACCGCTGGCGCAGTCCGGCACATATTTCTTCTTGTGCTCTTCGCCGGCAAAATGAAGAATCGGGTGGATGGCCAGTTCCGCGACTGCGCACAACAATCCAATCGCCGGATCATGGTAGCACATTTCTTCGACCAGCGTGATATACTCGAGATTGGATTTCCCGCGGCCGCCGTACTGAGTCGGCATGGCATAGCCGATATACCCGGCCTCGCCGATCTTGCGATACAGATCGAACGGAAACTTGCGCGGTTCGGGCATCCGATCCAGTTCTTCGGAAACCGGATACATATGTTTTTCGGCAAACGCTTTGACTTCGTCTCTAACCGCCTGCTGGCGAGGATCTACATTAAAGGGCATACTCATCTCCCGGAGTTGGGTGTTATATCTTCCATGTTTCTTGTTTACATCATTTTCTCGCCGGAGGTTTTCTGCGATATGGCTCGTCTCAGGAACTCGATCGCTTCCTCGGTCGGGGCGCCGGGGGTAAACACTTTGGCCACACCCAATTTTTCGAGCGCTTCCTTGTCGTCGTCGGGGATAATCCCGCCGCCGAACAGAAGAATGTCACCGGCCCCTCTCTTTTTCATCTCCTCCAGAATGGCCGGAAACAGCGTCATGTGCGCGCCGGAGAGAATCGAGACGCCGATGGCGTCAACATCCTCCTGAATGGCGGCATCGACAATCATTTCCGGAGTCTGGCGGAGGCCGGTGTAGATGACTTCCATGCCGGCGTCGCGAAACGCCGCCGCGATCACTTTGATTCCCCGGTCATGGCCATCAAGCCCCGGCTTGGCTAACAGTACGCGAATTTTCTTGTCCATAGGTCTTCTATTGTCAACAGTCTAAAATCTTCACAGTCAAACCCACCATGAATGGTTGGTCACTCTGCGACCTGCTCTGCTATCCTCTCATACATCACGCACCTTGAGAAACCCACACCCCTGCAGCGGGCATGCCGAACCTGTCGAGTTGTGCGTTCTGCAGATAGGTCTCCACAGTCTGTTCAGCGCTTCTCTTCGTCTCTTTTGGAATACCATAAACGAAGAACAATCGTGAAGTGAATCCAACGAGAAAATCACGCATCATGACTGCAAATGGAGCGAAATCGTAGTAGCCACCGAAACTGTCAATAGAAGATTCGGTGGCCTTCTGGCGGATCGTCCGCCCGGATATCGCATTCTCTATGCCAAGTGTTGTGGATGCTAACCCTTTCAGAGTGCATTCAACATACAGCTTTCCGTAATGGTCTCCACGTTGGTACATGAGGTAAGCTTGTAGAAGAGACGCTATTAGAAACACCATGATGGTGTCGAGCCACACGTATCTCCCTTGGCCGTCCTCTTGAATGATTCTGCACAAACGAAAGAAGACCTGACCAAGTGTTCCGATTTCCAGATAGCTCCGGCTCGCAAAACCCGAGGAGACGTCAAGTGCGCGATAGGCAGCCAGTGACTGGTCCCAGAACGCGAGGTTAACCGAATGAGTACCAAGCCATAACGGGCAGTAGTCTCTCACAGCGGCAGTCGTGCTTTGAAACACTTGGTAGACATCATCCAAGGCAAGCACCTGCCTGCGCGGGTACATTGGCAATACAGAGACCTCCAGTGAGTACTCCTCACTCGTATGGCCGGAACTGCCTCCCATCAAGTCTGCTCTTTGTCGCGCCTTGCCAACCAATCTCGTGCGTAACTCAACATGTTTTTGACGCCTATTGAGAAGCCACGATATCCTCCCAGTGTCAGCCTCTGCGATGAACTCTTCGCGGTCAACTGGTTTCTTTGTAGCTTTGATTTTCACGTAATGACCTGTTCCGTCAACGGCGTGGCACAAGTCACTTTCAAAAACTCTCACCACAAGAACCTTACGCTCGTTTTCCGGCATGTCTACGGTCGTCGCATCACACAGCACTGCCGGGTGAATACGGTCATAGCACAACTGCGCAATTCTGCCAATCAGGTCATCGCCAGTGCCATCTACTCCCACAATAGCCTCGGGCTTGGCGTCATCATCTTCTTTGACGCCAAATACAATCCAGCCGCCATATGTGTTGGCAAATGCCGTAACCAGCGCAGCGATCTTGTCATTGCTGGGCAGTTTCTCCTTATAGTCAATAAACTCACTCTCCCTGATGCCGAGGGACTTTAGACTCTCGATATCCTCAAAAGTGAGGTCACTGACTTTCTTGTTGAAGAAACTGGCCACTTATTCGTGCCCTCACGACACCTGCATCGCAGAGGCGGACTCAACATGTTCGCCCCAGACTTCGCGCAAGACATCGCACATCTCGCCGACACTGGCGTACGCTCGCGCGCATTCCAGAATCACTTCAAACGTGTTTCCCTTGCCGGACGCGACTTGTTTCAACTTGGCCAGCGATGCCTGCACCGCCGCGTTGTTCCGCTCCCGCTTTACTTTTTTCAGGAACGCAACTTGATCTTTTTGTACCTGTTCATCAATGCGAAGAACCGGAATGTCAATCTTCTCATTATCCATCACGAAATCGTTCACGCCGACAATCACCCGGTCTTTGGCTTCCAATTCCTGCTGGAATCGGTACGCGGCCTTGGCGATCTCGCGCTGGAAATAGCCGTCCTCAATGCATTGCAGCACGCCGCCGCGACGCTCAATCTCGCCGAAATATTTCTCCGCTTCAAGTTCCATCTGGTCGGTAAGTGATTCGACAAAGTACGAACCGGCCAGCGGGTCAACGGTGTTCGCCACGCCCGTTTCATAGGCGATAACCTGCTGGGTCCGGAGTGCGATCAGCACCGCCTTCTCCGACGGCAACGCAAGTGTTTCATCCATCGAATTGGTGTGCAGTGACTGTGTCCCACCCAATACGCCGGAGAGCGCTTGTAGTGCGACTCGCACGATGTTGTTTTCCGGCTGCTGGGCGGTCAGGGAGCATCCGGCGGTCTGGGTGTGGAAACGAAGCATCCAACTTTTCGGATTCTTCGCCTGGTACTTCTCCTTCATGTGGCGAGCGTAAATTCGACGCGCCGCTCGATACTTGGCGATCTCCTCGAAGAAATCAGAATGGGCATTGAAGAAGTACGACAGGCGGGGGGCGAATTCATCGACATCCTGCCCGGCGGCAATCGCCGATTCGATATAGCAGAAACCATCGGCCAACGTGAACGCCAACTCCTGCACGGCAGTTGAGCCGGCTTCGCGAATGTGATAGCCGGAGATTGAGATCGTATTGTACTGTGGGACGTGCTTCGTGCAGTAATCCATCATGTCGGTAATAAGCCGAACCGACGGGCGAGGCGGAAAGATGAACTCCTTCTGCGCAATGTATTCTTTCAGGATATCATTCTGAAGCGTCCCGCGCACCTGATTGAACGGCACACCTTGCTTCTCCGCGACGGCGAGGTACATGGCGAGGAGAATCGAAGCAGGGGAATTGATCGTCATAGATGTCGAGACTTTGCCCAGATCGATATCGCCGAAGATGATCTCCATGTCGGCCAGCGTGTCAACCGCCACGCCGCACTTACCGACCTCGCCAAGCGAGCGGGGATGGTCCGAATCGTACCCCATCAGGGTGGGAAGATCGAAAGCGGTTGAAAGGCCGGTGCCGCCCTGTGCGAGAATGTATTTGAATCGTTCGTTAGTCTGTTTCGGGCCTCCCATGCCGGCAAACTGACGCATGGTCCAGAGCTTGGTGCGGTAAAGGGTGTGATGAACGCCCCGAGTGTAGGGATATTCGCCGGGGAGACCGAGTTTGTCGAAATAGTGATTATCCTGATCCGCTCCTTTCATGGAGAGCGGTGTGTACAACTCATCTATATCGACGCCCGAAATCGTGAAGAATTTCGGCAACGACTTCTGCTGCCTCGTCTTGGCGGCGGTTTTGTCCCATGCCGCCAGGCGGACTCGAAGGGCGTCGAAGAATTTCCTACTAAACATATCTTGCATATCTCCGTATGATCTCAGCCATATACTATACATCACTTTCGACCCGAAATCAAGGAGTCCAAGTCATGTGCTCGCAAGGAATTGGATCGCTGAAAAGCCCGCTGCGCCCGTCGCCATGACTGCTTCTGAGTAATCCGGTTGACCGGCGTGCGGACATCGAGTTACTACTAAGGTGCATTGGCTGCGATCTTGTTGCGCAGGCACGAAGCGAGCGGAGGGAAAGCCGCTCAAGTCCTCTTAGCAAACCGCTGGTACAGCTCTTCCCCGGCCGCGTACGGGTTGGTCCGACCGGCCCGTATCTCGTCGGCAATCCGGTCAAGTTCGGAATCGGCTGTCGGATGATCGAGAATCTCCCGGTGGAACCGCTGTTTCACGATATGGAGCAGTTTGAGCTTCAGTTGCTCGCGTCGATGTCTGTCAAACTGGCCGTTTTGGTGGATGAAGGCAACGAAATCCGATATCTTCACATGCAGTCTGTCGATATTCTTCTTGTTCACGGCCTCGGTTGAGATCACCGGCAGCCGCCACGCTCCCGGAACCTTTTTTCGAGAGTCCATGGCCTGGTGCAATTCCGAGGCTATCCGGTCGGCGCCCGAGCGATCTGACTTGTTCACGCAGAAGATGTCGGCAATCTCCATCAGACCCGCCTTCATCGTCTGCACCGAATCACCAGACTCGGGGACGATCACGACTACCACGACATCGCAAGTATCGATGATGTCAAGTTCCACCTGTCCGACGCCGACTGTCTCTATCAGCGTGATGTCGAACCCGAAGGCATCGTAGACGACCGTCACATTATCGGTCGCGGCGGCCAGTCCGCCGGTGGCGCCGCGCGTCGCCATAGAACGGAAATACACGCGGCCATCGGACGGAAACTCATTCATCCTTACGCGGTCCCCCAACAGCGCGCCGCCTGTAAACGGGGAGGTTGGGTCTACCGCAATGATGCCGATTCGCTTGCTGTCACCGAGGAACTCGTGAGTCAGGGCATTGACGATTGTTGATTTGCCTGAGCCGGGAGGACCGGTGATGCCGATTCGAAGCGCTCGACCGACTTTCCGGTAGAGGTGCCCAAGCAGAGTCTGAAAGTGCTCCCCCTCATTTTCTACGTGGGAGACCACACGTGAGAGAGCCCGAATATCTCCCTGCTCGAATGACTCCAGGACAGTCACAGTTGCTCCGTTAGCGCGGGAACATGTCCCCCGCGGTGAGTTTGATATCCTTGAGGCGAATCTGTATCTGGGTCTGGTCGTTGTACGTGTTGTACTCGACGGCGTAGACGATATCGACAAGACAGCCTTTGTCGGAGATGGCGCGAGCCATATCGCCGAAGCCGAACCCGATCACATCGAACACCGCGTCTCCTTTGCGCACTTTCATCTTAAGATGATTGTTGCCGACCACGTACGGGACGCCGACCACTTCGCAGTTGCGAGTAAGAAAGATCGGCCGCATGTTCTGCGGTCCGAACGGCGAAAATGCTTCCAGCGCATCCATGAAGGCATCGGTGATCTCGGTCAGTTCGATTTCCAGATCGATAAACAGCTTGGGTATGATATCTTCGTCCGATAAGAAGCGGCTGGAAACATCGCGGAATCGTTCGCGGAATTCCGGAATCCGGTCAGGAAGGATCGAGAGACCGGCGGCGTATTTGTGGCCGCCATACTTGACGAGCAGGTTCTCGCACTCTTTGAGGGCCTCGCACAGGTGGAATCCGGGAATCGACCGGGCCGAGCCTTTCCCCTCGCTGTCGGAAATCGCGATCATCACGGTCGGGAGGTGGAATTTCTCAACCAATCGGCTGGCGACAATCCCGATCACACCCTGATGCCAGCCCTCGGCAGCCAGAACGATAGCGCGGTCCTGGTCGAGGTCGACGACCTCTCGCATTTGCGCCAGAGCTTCGTGCAGCGTCTTCTCATCGATTTCCTTGCGGCGGCGGTTTTCGGAATCGAGTTTTCGCGCAATTTCCTGCGCCATCCGTTCATCACGCGTAGTCAAAAGGCGAATTGCCTGGCGGGCATCGCCGAGCCGTCCCAAAGCGTTGATGCGGGGCGCGAGAATGAACACCACCTGACCCGTACTGATATCTTTCCCCATCAACCCGGACACAAACGCCAGCGACTTGAGACCCGGTTTGGTCGTGCGGGCGATCTGGCGAATCCCGAATTTCGTTAGCACACGGTTTTCGCCCACCAGGGGGACAATATCGGCCGAGGTACCAAGCGCGACGAGGTCGAGATGTTCTTCAAGCTCTCGCTCATCCTGATTCAGTCTTCGGTACAACGCCTGCGCAAACTTGAAGGCCACGCCCACACCGGATAACTCGCCGCCGTAATCGCAGTCGGGCTGCTTGGGGTTGATGATGGCATGGGCGCGCGGAATCGTCATGCCCGGTTCATGGTGGTCGGTCACCACGACATCGATTCCCAACTGATTGGCGTATTCGATCTCCTCGACCGCCGTGATGCCGGTATCGACCGTCACAATCAGACTAATGCCGTTTGCCTTGGCCTCGTCGATTCCCTCGACCGAAAGGCCGTATCCCTCCACCAGGCGGTTCGGCAGATAGAAGATTACCTGTGCTCCCAGCTTATTGAGGACCATGTAGAGAAGCGCGGTGGCCGTAATGCCGTCAACATCGTAGTCGCCATATATCATCACCTTCTCATTTTCAAACAGCGCCCGGGTCAGGCGGGTGATCCCTTGCTCCATTCCGATCATGCTGAATGGATCCTTGAGATCCGTCAATTTGGGATTGAGAAAGCGGTCAATCAGTTCCGGCGTATCGAGCTGCCGATTGACGAGAATCTTGGTCACGTTGACCGGAAGGTTGACCTGCGCGGCGAGTGAACCGACGAACGACAACTCCGGCTCAGGAGCAAGCACCCACTTCAGCGGCTGCTGCTTCGTTGCCCAAGTCATGGATGCCTCCACAAAGCTATGAGCTTTGGAAAGCAGGAGTTAAGCCGAGTTCTGTGACTCCCGTATCACGGGGAGCTCCAGTCATTTGTCTTGACGGCCGGTTGCCCGACCGTTCAGGCGGCCTACCCAGGAATAATAGCGGGGCGAACCTACCCCTCTTCCTCTATTTGGCCTTGCTCCGGGCGGGGTTTACCCGCAGCGGCGGTTACCCGTCGCTGCCGTAGTCTCTTACACTACGATTTCACCCTTACCACGCCGATAGCGTGGCGGTATTTTTTCTGTGGCACTGTCCGTCGGATCACTCCGCCCCGGTGTTACCGGGCGCCTTGGTCCTGTGGAGCTCGGACTTTCCTCACCTTAAACTTTCATTTAAAGCGCGACTGTGTCTCCTACTTTCACTTGCTTCGTTAATATCTATACACACCAACAAAAAACATCATCTCAGTCATGCTACTCAAACTATCGGTCTCTTCGTCAGTATCCTAATACATTCTGCGATAGTTGGGCGCTTCTTTGCTTATTGGAATACTATGCGGGTGGGATTCGAGCATACCAGCCTGCGTGATAGTCACGATCTGCGATTTCTCCTTGAGTTCCATGAGGTTAGCGGCGCCGCAGAGTCCCATGCCTGACCTGACTCCGCCGACCAGCTGGAACACCAGGTCGGACAGCTTTCCCTTATACGGGACTCTGCCCTCTACTCCCTCTGGAACAAGCTTCGAGGTTTCGTCTTCGTGCTCCTGAAAATACCGATCCTTACTGCCGTCCTTCATGGCGCCCAATGATCCCATGCCTCTGTACACCTTGTAGGAACGCCCCTCGAAAAGGAGTATTTCACCCGGGGACTCCTCCACCCCGGCCAGCAGCGATCCGATCATGACCGCCTGCGCCCCACAGGCCAGCGACTTGGTGATATCCCCCGAGTACCTAATGCCCCCATCGGCAACCACCGGAATGCCGGCCTTCTGCGCCGCCTCAACGGCATTCATGATCGCCGTTACCTGCGGCATCCCAGCTCCGGTGACTACCCGTGTCGTACAGATTGAGCCGGGACCGATTCCTACCTTAATGCAATCCGCTCCGGCGCCGATTAAGGCCTGAGCGCCATCGGTAGTGGCGATATTGCCGCCCATGATCGGAACAGTGGGGTACTTCTTCTTCAGCAACATTACCGCCTTCAACACCCCTTGGCTGTGACCGTGGGAACTGTCCACCGCCAAAAGATCGACACCGGCGGCCACCAGCTTTTCGGCGCGCGGCTCAAGGTCCGGGCCGACACCCACGGCGGCCGCTACGCGGAGTCGTCCGCGCTCATCTTTACACGCATGGGGGTACTGAATCCGCTTCATGATGTCTTTGACCGTGATCATTCCCTTGAGCATGTAGTTGTCGTCGACAATCAGCAGTTTCTCTATGCGGTGTCTCTGCAACATTGCCTTGGCGGTGTCCAGATCGGTTCCTTCCGGCACGGTGATCAGCTTATCTTTAGTCATGACCTCCGATACTTTGAGGCCGGTGTCGATGAGAAAGCGAAGGTCACGGTTCGTCAGAATCCCGACCAGCCTGCCATTCTCCGTGATGGGGATTCCGGAGATTGAGAATTTCTTCATTACGCCGAGCGCTTCGCTAATCGTGCTGCCGGGGGGGAGCGTGATCGGATCAACGATCATTCCGGACTCAGATCGCTTGACCTTGTCGACTTCGACTGCCTGGGCATCGGGAGACATGTTCTTGTGAATGACTCCTATTCCCCCTTCGCGAGCCATCGCAATCGCGAGAGGGGACTCGGTCACCGTGTCCATAGCGGCGGAAAGCAGCGGGATCTGCAGAACAATGCCGGCAGCAATGGTAGTGGCGACATCGACATCACGAGGCAGCACTGTTGAATACGCCGGCGCGAGAAGGACGTCGTCAAACGTCAGGGCTGTCCTGTCCACTATCTTCGCCATCGCTCCTCCTTACGGGTTCCTGATTTCGTAATTGCTCCTACACCTCAATGTCAATTTGACTCGGCGTTGTCCCAATAGAGCATGCAGCCGCAGTTATCGCAGGTCATGATGCGGTCACCGCGCCGAATCTCCTGAATTCTCTGTTGCGTCAGCGCCTTATAACAAGAGCCGCAGGCCCGTTTGCGTACCAGCACCACGACCTGTCCTCCCTTGCCTCGGCGAACCCGCTCGTAAACCGAGAGCGTCGGTCGGGAGATTGTCCCTACCACTTGCTGACGCGTAGCCTCCTTAGCGGAGACTTTCTCGCCGATTGAATCGATCTTCTCTTGCAGAATAGCCAGTTGACGGGAATTGTTGTCTCTGATCTGCGAGTCTTTTTCCTGATATGCCGCCAGGTCCTTCTCGAGCGTAGCGACGCTGTCTATGGTTTGCAGCAACTCCGTCTCGTGGGATGATATGGCCCCCTTGATGGCGTCGATTTCGGCCACCAGCGCATCATACTCCTTGTTGGTTTTGATCGACATCATCTGCTGCTGGTATTTGGTTAGAGCGGCTTCCTTGGTCTTGATGTCCAGTTCGAGCGTTTTCTGTTTCGCGCGCGATGATGCCAGCAGTTCGCTGACCTGACTCAATCGGTCGGCAACATCCCGCATTTCCCGATGCAGGTTCTCCATCATATCCGGGAGGTACTCCTTGGACCGCTCCAACTCTCCGAGATCGTAGTCAATCATCTGGAGTTTGAGTAACAGTTCAAGATCGTTCTGCATCACTTCCTCCTTGGGGTCCTTCGCTCAATACCACAAACAAAAAGCGCATTCTTTGAGGTTTCAAAGAACGCGCCGCATGCTCCCATTTCGTTTCGGGGTCGCCGCCGAATTCCGTCATTGCCGGACCCCCGAAAACCAGTATTTTTCGTTTGATGTAGTCCATATGTACATATGGGCAATACTGGACTCGAACCAGTGACCTCTCGGATGTGAACCGAACGCTCTAACCATCTGAGCTAATTGCCCGCTCGAAAACCTCTCTTTCACTGTGGGCCCTGCAGGGCTCGAACCTGCGACCCGCTGATTATGAGTCAGCTGCTCTAACCAACTGAGCTAAGGGCCCAGCGCGAGCCAAGTCTTTTATATTAACCCACTTGCACTATCAGGTCAAGCGGGAAATCGCAATCTCCGCGTGGCCGACGACAGGAACGGTTAATCCTTTGTCGCAAAACGTGATAGGCCAAGGCGTTCCGGCGTGGTCGGGCTATTCAGCCGGATACCCTATAGGCATAATCAGCAGCGCTGATTCCGACTGGCCGTCCAGACCCAGTAACTCGTTTACTTTAGCGTCCTCAAATGCACCTACCGCCACCGTCCCGAGGCCAAGCGAGGTCGACTGCAGATAGACGTTCTGCATCGCGCAGCCAACTTCCATGTAGATGTAGCGGTAGCCTCGGTCGGCGTATTTCTGGGTGGTGCGATCGAAGCGCGCGGCTATCACCAACGCCAAGGGCGCATTGCCGACAGACTCCTGGCCAAGTGCGGCCTCTTGGAGCTCCGCGCCGAACTGACCGGCCTTGGTTAGGTCGAGGCTCGTATCCTGCACTCTGAAGTGATACAACCCGCTGTCGATTCCCGGCAGATGCGAAACGACGACATAGATTTCCAGTGGATTCAGCGCTCCTGCCGATGGAATCGACCGGTGAGTTAATCTGGCGCCGGCCTGCGTCAGGCCATTGGCTGCAATCAGCAAGCGTGAAAGATGCTCCGGGGTCAGCGGTTTATTGGAGAAGCTGCGCACGGACTTCCGTCGGTGAATTGCCTCTTCGATCGATAAGCCGGTGGCGCCGCCGACAGGGAGTTCAATCGACTTTGCGTCGCCGTAGTTTTTGTACTCCGGTAGGCGCGCACCATAACTGATGTTCGTTCCGACTAACCCGCTTGAATCGTAGCAAGTCTCCTGTTGAAAGCGTGGGCCAATTGACATGTTTTTCTCCTCAGATTGTGCCGACAGCGATATCCCCATCCCCAATGTGAGTCCGATCGTAAGTACTGCAAATACATGTGCTCGCATAAAACCTCCTATTATTTCTGCTATACCGACTGTTTCTCACAGGTTCTCGCCGAACCAATCACGCGACAGCGGCGCGACCGGTCCTGAGCCATCCCACCCAACCGGGTCGTCCGTGGCCGGCTGCCAGATCGGCCGCGCGGTTCCAGTCATAGGCAACTCGAATAATCTCGGCCTGCCAGGCGTCGTTGACTTTCTCCACTACGGCATACCGCGCGTGCGGCGAGCCGGTTTCCACAACGTGGCGGGGGGGAGAGCCATGGGCAAACGCCTGAAGCCCGACACTCCCCGGATTCACTATCACCTTTCCGTCGGGCAGATGACAAATGCGCGGTGTGTGGTCATGTCCGCAGAGAATGAGCGACTGCCGAATGCCATTCAGTTCCGCAGCGAGAGCATCGATCGCGCGCGGTATCGCACCCCTTCCGGTCACCTCACTCATTAAGCAACGGTCATCCTGGTTTGGCGAGCCGTGAAACATGAAGCAGTCGTCGAAGGCCTCAGTGGTGACCGGCAATGATACCAGCCAGAGGAAATGATCGCCAGTCAACGACCGCACGGTGTACTCCAGCGACGGGGAATCAGAGGGGTCACTCGGCGGGAACAGCAGTATCCGGTCTTCGTTGCCTCGCACAGTCGGCAGGTTGAGCTTGATCAGCAGGTCGGCAGTGCGGGCCGGCTCGAGGGGGCCGTAAAGGGAATCGCCGAGATTCACGATCCGGGTGACTCCGCGTCTCTCAATATCCGCCAGCACCGCCTCAAGCGCCGGCAGGTTGCCGTGGATGTCGGACAGAACGGCGATTTGTTCACAGGTCATTGTGTCACTCAATACTAAGGCTTTGCTACGTGCCAACAATCTATATGGAGCTACCGGTCGATGCAAGGAATGGATTGCTGGGGGCGAGGCGATCTTGAGACCACGAATTGTGATTCCAAACTCATCGTGCAGATGTAAATCCGTTTCAACTTGATATGCCAAGATGGAATGTCGAGTGCAGTCGCTGGATAGCTACTTTTTGCAGGCGAGCACAAACAGGTGCTTCGCGGCCGGATAGGTGCTGTCAGTGACGGCTTGGGACTGGACAATCTCAAAGCCGGCGTCCTTCAGCATCTGTAGGTTGGTCGAAGCGTCAAAGTGGCTCCAGTACATAGGGGAACCGTGATAGTCCTCTTCGATATCATCTTTAATATCGTTCTCCCCCATGCAGAGGAGCGCCAGCCCTCCGGACCTCAGCATCCGACAGAAGTTCCGTAACAGTTTCGAGTGTTCCTCTCGCGGAATGTGGATAATGGCGTAGAATGAGCAAATGGCATCAAACGAGTTGTCGGGAAGATCCAAATCGACAATGTCGTGGCAGATGAAGGTGGCTTCTGGTACGAGCTGCCGTGCCATTTCGATTTGGCTTTCCGCGAAATCGACCCCGGTGACATCGAAATAGCCGCTCAGGACTTTCGTCACCGGCACACCAGCACCGCAACCGGCGTCGAGAACTTTTGCGCCCCGTGGAAGTAGCCGGACCAGTTCCTGAAGCAACTGGACATCTTCTGACGTTTCAGTCCGAGTGGTCAGATACTTCGCGGCGATGGCGTTGTAGCCGGTTTGCACTAGTTTCTTGTAGTCCATAGTTCGATTCTCTTTGTCCCAGCTCGACGGGCAAGTTTTCAGGAGCGCAAGGCTCCTGACCTACAAAGGACCGAATTCCCTACTTCTTCGCTACCCCCGGATCGGGGATCTCTTCAGTAATCCCCGCCAATCTGCGGGCGATCTCGACTTTTTCTTCGAGCCTGCTCGTTGCGCGGATAACCAGTTTGGCGCCATCGGGGGAGCCGCCACCGTGCATGCAGCCCGGCACACCACCGCCAATCGTACTCCACTCCACCAATCGCGCCGCGCGGGCGCGGGACTCGGCGGAGGATTTCGCTTTGAGATATTTCTTGATCAAATGGCCGTATTTTTTCGACTGGAAATCCTTGTAGCTGGGCATGCAGCCGGTCTCGGCGATTCCGCCCGCGATATCCTGCGCCAATACCGATGTCTGATACGGCAGTGTGGCAACATGAACTTTGTTGACATTGGCCAGCAGCGGATCGCAAAGCCACGCGCCGGAATCGTGCTTCTTGCCACGCGCTGCTGCCGCGATACCTACCGCATAGGTGGTCTCGTTATTGATGTACATCTGAGTGAGCTTGTCGTTGAACACTTTCGCTGATAGCCCGTTGGCACGAGCGGTCAGAATCGCCGAGCCGATCTTGATATCCCCCTGTCCCGCCACACAACCGCCGATTGCCGAGCGGTACGGCGCGATGAAATAGCCGATTGTCGGCATGGTGTACTTGACCTCGCCACACATGAAGACCCGTTCGTTGGGAATGAACACGTCCTCGAAAAGCAGAAACGCCTGCGTGATGCCACCTTCTTTGACCGGGTTGTCGAAACCGTCTTCTTCGTCGCGGGTATCGGACGGATGCCGCGTCTCGACAATCGTGAGGCCGTCGATATCTTTCGGAATCACAAACGCCAGCGCGAAATCCTTCTCATCATCTCTGTAGCCGGTTCCCGGAATGACAAAGATTTCATTGGCAGCGGCTACGCCACAGATCATCACTTTGGCCCCCCTCACGACAATACCGTCCTTGCGCTTCTCCACTAGATGCAGGAATACATCCTTGTCATCCTGTTGCCCGGCCGACTTGGCGCGGTCTCCTTTGGCGTCCGTGAGCGCTCCGGAGATCGTAATGTCATTATCCTGTGCGAAACGGAGCCATTTCAGGAACCGCTGATGATAGTCGGTGCCAAGATCCCTATCCATCTCCCACGTGGCGATGAAAACGGCGTTGAGCGCGGCCCAACCTGCGCAGCGCCCGCCGGTGCAGGTGCCGGTGAGATGGAACATGAGCCGCTTCATGTCGCTGTTGGCGTACATATCTTCGGGAGACATGATGATCGAGAGATAGCGGCTGATCGGTTCACCAGTCAGATGGGATTTCGTGGTAACAGACAGGCGATGCCTGTCGTCGTGGGCGGCTTTGAATGTCCACGCGTGCCCTTCGACAGTCCGTTTGGTCGCCGGGTGAGTGGTAACATCGGTGATCAGTTCGTCCCACTTATACATATTTGGTCGCATCTTGCGAAGGGATGCGAGGTATTGGTCGTAAGTTTTGAGCGCCATGTCCGTATCCTGTTGCAACGAGTTTATTGCCGTCTGAATATAGTATCGGTAGGGGCGCAGCCAAGACATTTCTGTCTATAGCGGGGGGAACTACCTTCTCGCTTGTGGCCCGCCCGTCAAGCCGATATGAGAAACCGAGCCGTCGATATTGTAAGTCGCTGAGTCACCGGCGTGAATGGCCGGGGATGTGGGTTGTAAGTCGTAATTCCCTGGCGCGACAAACATGGGGTCCTTGTTCAAGTTTCCGTTGATATCCGCCTGATCCCAAATCCCTTCGTATTGCCCCGCCTTATTGTTCCAAACAATGTTGTTCGAGAAGCGCCACTTCGCCCAGTCTCCGTAGTTCCAAACCCCCACGCAGGGACAGACCCATTGGTCGCGCCAGCCGTTATCGGTGATGATATTGTTTACGATTCTCCCCCGTGCCTCAGTCGACCACGGCGCCACGCCGCAGTTGCCGTTGTGGTACACGACGTTGTTGGTGATATCCATGAATGACTGCCCGGTCGCTACTATTCCCCAGCCGAGATTATCATGCACGAGATTATTGCGGGCGATCACCCATGACGTCCCAAACGCCCCGATCCCTTTCCAGTAGCCGGTGACCTCATTCCGATACGCAGTGCAGGAGGCATCCCACGTCACGCCAATGCCCGCGCCACGGCCGTCCTTGATGAGACAATCCGTGACGCTCGCGATCGCGCCGCGATAAAGCGCGACCCCATCCCAGCCGTTGTTCACGATATGGCAGTCAGTGATGGTGATATCGGCTCCCTCGCGTCCGAATATCCCACCGATACCGACAACCACACTGTCCTGGCGGTGAGTGTTGTCACGGCAATCGACTTGTTCGAAGCGGACGCGGGAGTTGCGGACCACAATAGCGGCATCGGTGGCGTTGCCGTCGAGATCACGTCTCCCGCCGGTGATTGCAAGGTTTTGGATTTCAATATCAGGGCAGCCGTCAATGAACAGCCCGTAGCCGGCATTGGTGACAAGGCGGGTGGTGGTGCGGTCGGCGCCGATTATGGTGAGCGACTTGCCACGGATCACAAAGCCGTAGCTGGCTTCGACAGCAGTTCTTGAGTCTAAGCAGTTCCCGCAAAGGGGATCGGTAAATTGAGTTGGTTTGGCCTCAAACGATTTTGCGCCAAGCAAGAGAGTGTCACCGCTCTTGGCGTAGTTGATAACGCCCTGGAGGTCGGAGCCGCGGTCGACCCGGATTTTGGCGGAGAAAGCTGAAGGTACAACGATAAGCAGGCAGCATATGATTGCAAGGTGCGGTTTGGATCTCATGCTGAAATCAAGATGGATCGGGCAGGAGATGCAAGTAGAAAGAGAAGCATGGATGTTTGGTGTGGGGCGGTGTTTACCCCACCTTTCCCAGCACGCCTCGCAGGTGACTGAGTCTTTCGTTCTCCGAAACGCCAGCCAGGTCGATTGTGATACGGGGGATGCCGATGAGAGAGAACTCCATCGGGCAGTCGGTTCCTTTGCGAAGGGATTCGACTTCGGAGCGGGTCAGCTTGCGATCCTCGCGGAAGAACAGGTGCGCGACACCCTTGTGCGTCTTGACTTTTTCGATTTCGAGAAGCGAAGCTGCGATTTTCACGGCGGTGGCTTCAATGAGATTGGCGGCCGACTGCGGCATCCGGCCGAACCGGTCATTGACTTCGTCGCGAATCCGCTCGACATCATCGAGATTCCGGCTATCGGCGAGCCTTCGGTAAATGTCAACTTTGTGTTGCCGGTCGTTGACATAGTCATCCGCCAGATAGGTTTCGATATCCAGTTCGAGTTTCGTCTCCGGCAGACGTTGTATCTCTTCCCCTTTCAGTTCCGCGACCGCTTCCTCAAGCAGGCGATTATACAGGTCGAAACCGATCTCTTCGATGAAGCCGGATTGTCTCGCGCCGAGGATAGTGCCCGCCCCGCGTATTTCCAAGTCCCTCATGGCCAGGGCGAAACCGGAGCCGAGGTCGGAGTGAGCCTCGAGCGCGCGCAGCCGCTTGATGGCATCGGCATTGAGCAATCGCGTGGGAGGCGTAAGGAGATACGCGTAGGCGCGTCGTGCCGAGCGGCCGACCCGTCCGCGAATCTGGTATAGTTGCGCCAAACCGAACCGATCAGCGCGATTGATTATGATCGTGTTGGCATTTTGAATGTCCAGCCCGGATTCAATGATAGACGTGCACAACAGGACATCGTACCGCCTCGCCAGAAACGCGAGCATGATGCCTTCAAGCGACCGCTCATGCATCTGGCCGTGGGCAACGGCGATTTCGACACTCGGAAGCATTTTCTTGAGGTAGTTGTGCATTGCTTCAATAGTCTGCACGCGGTTATGCACGAAAAAGATCTGGCCGCCCCGTTCGATTTCCCGCAGAATGGCGGTTGAGATGATGGCCGGATCGAACTCGGCGATTTCGCTCAAGATCGGCAGGCGGTCCTTAGGGGAGGTGTTGATCAGACTCATGTCTCGCGCCCCCATAAGGGACATCTGAAGAGTGCGCGGGATCGGCGTGGCGGTCATGGCCAGAGTGTCAACGGTGGCGGCGAGTTGACGGAGTTTCTCCTTGTGCTTGACGCCGAAGCGGTGTTCTTCATCGATTATGAGCAGGCCGAGATCCCGAAACCTCACATCGGCCGACAGCAGCCGGTGGGTACCGATCACCATGTCAACCTCTCCCCGGCCGAGCGCCTGTGCCGTCTCAAGCTGCTCGGCGCGGCTCCGGAATCGGGAAAGCATGGCGATCTTGAACGGATAGTCTCTTAGTCGATCCGTAAAGGTAGAGTAGTGTTGTTGAGCGAGAATGGTTGTCGGCACCAATAGCGCAACCTGTTTGCCGGCGTCCATCGCCTTGAACGCCGCTCTGATGGCGACCTCGGTTTTACCGTAACCGACGTCGCCGCAAACCAACCGGTCCATTGGGCGCTCATCGGTCATGTCTCTTTTGACATCATCAATAGCCCGCTGCTGGTCCGGGGTCTCTTCGTACTGAAACGCGGCCTCGAGTTGTTTGAGCCAGACGGAATCCTCGCCGAATGAAGTACCGGCTTTCGATTTTCTGGCGGCATACAGCTTGATAAGGTCGGCGGCCATATCAGCAATGGCCTTCTTCGTCTTTTCTTTGAGCTTATCCCAGCCGGGGCCGCCGAGCGCCGTAAGCTGCGGAGCCGAATCTTTGCCGGAGTATTTTGAGACACGATTGAATTCCTCAATGGGCACATACAATTTGTCCGTGCCGGCATACTGAAGTAACAGGCAGTCTCTGTTGCGGCCGTCGACAACAAGGGTTTGCAGCCCCAGATACCGAGCGACGCCGAAATCGGTGTGCACGACATAGTCGCCTCGGCTGAGACTGGAATAGTCGGCGATCGCCACTCCCTCGCGGAACTTCTTCTTGCGGACCCGGCGATGATAGCGACTAAAGATTTCATGATCGGTCAGAATGGCAAACCGACCCTCGCTACAGATAAACCCACCCCGAACATTGGCAACTTCGACATGTGGTGGCTGGTCAAGCTGCGCTTTCTGGCGAATCAGTTCATCGATTCGTGCCGCCTGGCCATCGGTGTCGGTGGCAATGAAGTAGAACATTCCCGTATCGCGAAATTCGCGGAGCGTGTTGCCAAGCAGATCGAGCCGCGAGGCAAAGGCCGGATGGGGGTTGCAGTGAAACGATATGATGTCATGCCGGGCCCCCCGAAACGGCAGGATGTTGATATGGGGGTGAGTGCGAAGATTGGCGAAGAGATTGTCGGGAGACGCGTAGTATTCCTCCGGAGCCGGGAGCCGCGTAAGGCGATTCGCCAGCCGGTCATGGAGCATTAGCGCCTCGCGGAAAATGGTCTCGGTCTCGGTTTTGAGGGTCTCCTCGTTTTCCAACACAACAATCGATTCGGCGAGAAGGTAGTCGAGCAGCGATCCCTTCTCCAGCCCAAACAGTACCGAGAGCCATTCCAGACCGGGAAGTTCCGGGTCATTCAGATAGCGGTGTCTGATATAGTCGGCATCGGGTTCCGGCAATCGCTCCAGTTCTCGCTCAAGGGTTTCCTGAGTGATGGGGATCTCGCGCTTGGGAAGGATGCCGACATGCTGGAGTTGACCAACTGTCCGTTGCGTGCCGACTTCGAAAGTCCGAATCGTTTCAACTTCGTCGCCGAATAACTCCACCCGAATGGGGTTTTCATGGCCGGGAGTAAATAGATCTATCAACCCGCCACGGCGGGCGAAATCGCCGACCTCTTCAACGAGCGGAACGCGGCGGAAGCCGAGATGGACGAGGCGGTCGGTCAGGTCGTCCAGATCAATCTCACAGCCCACCTGGATATCGACGCGGCTTTCCTGGAGAGCCTTGACCGGGATAGTCGGTTCCAAGAGAGCGCGCACGGAACAGATGACAATCGGTTTCGTACCGCCAAGCAATCCGGAGAGGGTAGACAGCCGCTGTCCCATTATTTCCCCGACCGGCGCGCGGAAATCGTACGGAAGAATCTGCCGCGACGGGTAATAACCGAGCTTGTCTTCCGGCATGAGGTTGAGCAGGTCCTCGTAGAGATCGGCGGCGTCATCGGTGTGACGGGCTACTACAAGAACGGGGGCGGTTTGATTCGAGGTCAGGGCGTGCAGAAGAAATGACTCCGACGAACCGGCCAGACCGGTGACCGCAATCGACGACGGTTGGTCTCCACGCAGGCGAACAACGAGGTCCTGAAACGGCCGCAGCGAGCGCCAGAGATCAGTGATCCGGCGAAGATGTG